>Ga0207696_1000116_pt1 | contig 148125 bp, 135 predicted proteins | sample KBSS54metaG_FD_184403 | JGI IMG/M metagenome (GOLD analysis project Ga0207696, IMG submission 184403) | Switchgrass rhizosphere microbial communities from Kellogg Biological Station, Michigan, USA - KBS S5-4 metaG (SPAdes) (version 2) | ecosystem: Host-associated > Plants > Roots > Rhizosphere... | reverse complement strand
CGATAACCAAAACGCCGGAGTACAAGTACTGTGCCGTGAACGTTGAGCGCATCGCCGACCAGCGCGCCGCCGAGCAGTATGTGATTGATGAGTACACCAGGCTGAAAGCCCGTCTGCGCGAAAGCGCAATGGGTTAACCCTGCTCCCCGGTTGCGCGACGTTTATCGCAGAAAGATCCGGCCGATCGCCAGAGTCGTCAGGAACGGTTAAATCAGAGAGTCCGGTTATCAGACGGAAAAGACAGAAACCCGGGCCAGGTGTTTACACCTTAGCCCGGGTTGTAAGGTCTATGACTTTAAAGCATGGTGAATAGAATCAAGAATCGGTTGATAGCCGGTACAGCGACAGATATTCCCCTCCAGCACATCTTTCAACTGTTCATCCGTCGGCTGCGGCGCTTTAGTTAGCAGCGCCGTGGTACTCACCAGTACGCCAGGAGTACAAAAACCGCACTGCACACCGCCATGCTCGACAAATGCCCGCTGCAGCTTTTGCGTCAGCGGGTTATCGTTCAACCCTTCAAGGGTGGTGATTTCCGCCTCATCGCACTGTTCGGCCAGAACCAGACATGAACAGACGGCATTGCCATCCATCAATACCGTACAGGCGCCGCACTCCCCGATGGAACAGCCCTCTTTCGTGGCACTCAGGTGCAAAGTGTCCCGCACCAGATCCAACAACCGCATGTGCCCTTCCACTTTCGCTTCCACCAGCTTGCCATTGACCTTCACTTTGATTGTGCTCATTGCGCTATCCTGTGCGGAGCGCTATCACGCTCCGTTAATTTATGATTATTGATCAAATTCGTGCTTCGCCTGTGCCATCATGTCGCGGAACATACTGATAAAGACAGGCTGCTTATAGGCAGCGGACCAGCGTTTGCCGATGGCGGCATCGATCAGCTTTTCCAGAACCGCACAAGCGCGGTCGATCGATTCATGCTCCAACCGCTGGCCAATCAGGCAACGCTCGACATCAGGCAGGCGCTGCGGTTTGCTAAACAGAGCGCCATCCACCAGCCGGCAGTAGTCGACGCACCCGTTAGCATCCAGAGACAGCAGCGCACTCAGGCTTTGCCGGGTAATATTCAGCGCATTACGTCGCCCCAGCTGATGATAGAAACCTCTGGCCTGCGGTCTGGCCGGCGGCGGCAGGATCACCTGAGTCAACAGCTCGTCCGGCTGGCGCTGGGTTTTATAGCCAGAAAGCAGAAACTCACCCAACGACATCCGCCGCGTGCCGCGCAGGGAATGCAGCACAATACTGGCATCGTAGAGGATCGCCAGTGGAATAGAGTCGCCACAGGGCGCGGCGTTAACGATATTGCCGCCAATGGTGGCGCGGTTACGAATCTGATGTGAGCCTACGGTGTGACAGGCCTGAACCAGTAGCGGATAGCGCTCACGCAGCAGCGGATGCTCGGTGATGCGGTTAAAGGTCAGCGCCGCGCCAAGGACTATCTCATGACTATGGGGATCTTCTGTTATCCCGGTCAGCTCCTGAAGACGGGAAATATCCACCAGCTTCATTGCCCGGGTTTGCATGCGCCCTTGCACAATGACGTCCGTCCCTCCCGCTATTGCGCTCACGCCTTCCTGAGCCAGTAGCGTGAGCGCCTGTTCCAGATTCTGCGGACGGGTTACCGTCACGTCGGTCAGCCGCAGCACCTGCTTTTTATTTTCCGCCTCGATCATCAGCTCGCTCTGCCGGGCTGGCTTTTTCAGATTGAAGCCGAGGATCACCTGCTCAAGGGTCAGCGGCAACTTATTAAAGCGCCTCCCGAGCGCGAAGCTGACCGCATTATTGATAGCTGCCGCGGCCAGTTCAGTGGCCGGCTCGCCGATGCCTTTCGCCCCATACGGCCCGGCAAGATCGGGATTTTCTACGCCGATAACCGTGATTCGTGGGATATCTTTAATGGTCGGCAGAAGGTAGCTGTCAAAGTTTTCTGACTTCACCTGGCCGTGCTCAATATTGAAATCTTCCAGCAGCGCATAGCCAAATCCCTGGGCTACGCCGCCGCAAACCTGGCCTTCAAACCCCACCGGATTGAGTATCCGCCCAACATCGTGCGCGGCGGTCACATGCAGGAGTTCAGTTTTCCCTGTACTGGTGTTCACCCGAACTTCAGCCACCTGACAGCCGTACACCCAGGTAAAGTACGGACTGCCGCAGCCTTTTTCTTCATCCCAGTGAATCGGCGGAGGGACGAACCAGCCATACTCGGTGAGACTAACGCTGGCCCATTTGGTTTTATTGACGGCGCGTTTAAAATCAATACGCCGGCTGGGGTCATGGCGGTTGATTATCAACCCGCCTGACCAGAGGGTATCGGCAAGCTCGCATGCGCCAATAGTGTCGCCGACGACGCTGAGAATGCGTCGTTTGATCTTCTCTGCCGCATCAAGAATCGCCCCGCCGCCCACCATCGTTCCGCGCGTGGCCGCCGTGGATCCGCCATCACCAATGACCGACGTTGGCGGCTCGCTAAAATGAATCTCTTCAAGCCCAATACCAAACGCTTCGGCGGCAATGAGCGACATGGTGGTCTGTAACCCCTGACCATTTTCTGATACTGATGTCGACAGGTTAACGCTGCCGTCTTCGTTGACCTGAATCAGCGCCGTTGAGGTATCCACCCCTTCCGCACCGATAGAACAGCCGCGATAGCTCAGCGCCAGGCCAATACCGTAGCGCCACACGCCTCCCTGCTGATTCAACACATGATAATGCTGGCGCTTCGCCATAAATTCTGCCGACTCGCTGGCCTTATTCAACACTTCAATTGCCGAAACGGTGTGGTTGTCGAACAGCTGGCCGGTAATCGAAGTATCGCCCTGTCGTAGCGCGTTTTTTTCGCGCAGCTTCAGCGGGGGAATATCCAGATATTCCGCAATCTCATCCATCAATGATTCATGCGCGTAGACGACCTGCGGCGAGCCAAAACCACGCATCGCCGAGGTATAGCTGTTGTTGGTATAGACCGCTTTGACATCAATATGGACATTAGGAATACGATAAGGACCCGCGGCCTGCACCGAAGATCGCCAGGTCACGAAGGGCGAAGAAGCAGCATAGCCGCCGCTGTCCGCCAGAATATCGATCTTCATCGCGACAATATGCCCGACCTCATCCAGCCCCACTTTATACTTCATTTTATAGGGGTGACGTTTGCAGCTCTCGATAATCGACTGTTCGCGGGTATAGGCGAATTTCACCGGGCGTCCGGTTAAGTGGGTAAGTAAGGCCGAGCGGCAGGCCAGATGGTCGATCACATCGTCTTTACCGCCAAACGATCCCCCCATCACCGCCCGCTTAATATTAATTAAGCTCTGCGGCCAGCCCATAAATTTGGCCACGAATCCGCGAACACGATGCGGATTCTGAATCGAACCGGAAATAATCAGGCTGCCGTCGGTGGGATCCAGCCAGCTGAGCACCACTTCTGGTTCGATATACGCATGCTCCTGAAAGCCAACTTCATACTCGCGCTCCAGCACATAGCGAGCCTCGGCGAACCCCTTACTGATATCGCCTTTAATCGTATGATGATGCGCGGCAATATTGTCGCTGCGTTGCGGATGGATCAACCGGGCATCGGGTGCCAGCGCCTGCTCAACATCGGTGAGCGGCACATAGGGCGTATAGCGGACGTGTATTTTGTCAGCGGCTTCGCAGGCGGCCTCATAGGTGGTCGCCGCGATCACGGCAATCACATCGCCGTGAAAGACCACCTCATCTTTGACGATCGGCAGGTAATCTTGCACGATAACCCCCACCACAGGCGTACCAGGAATATCCTGCCAGGTGGCAATTTTCACCACCCCGTCGACCGCCAGCGCATCGCTCAAATCAAGGTGTTCAATTTTGCCCGCCGGGATATCCGCATAGCGGCAGACACCAAATAGCATACCTGGCAGGGTGATATCATCACCATAAATGGCCGTTCCTTTGACTTTCGCCAGGCCATCCACTCGTCCCGGCGACGCTGAACGTAAAGCGCACATAACATTCCCCTTATTATTGTCCGTTGATGGCAAACCAGACTTAGCCATTGCATGCAGTATCAGTTCGCCCACGGGAAAAGCCCGTCCGGGACAACAAATCCAATATCTGTGCCATAAGTTGGCCGGGATGTGGTGCAGGTTATTATTTGTGACTGGGAACGCAAAAAGCGGCATCGACGGGGAAAAATCAGCGCAACGGGCGATTCGGCGAGGGTGTCACCGCCCGAACGCCGCTGATTTTATCAAAGTGAGAAGACGTATTTTATCAAATTAATAATTGCCAGCCGTCGCCAGGATGGCGCGGCTCAACAGACCGGTCTGGCGCCGATGCGGCGGCGTTTAGCGCGGGTCAGACGGTATAAATACGGATATCGTGCTCGCGGAATGTGTCGCTATACTCGCGACTGACGTTCTCCTCCACCACCAGCACATCGATGTCGCTGCTGTGCGCGACGACGAAACGGGCCACCGCCGGAATCTTATCCGAAGTCAGCCCGACGATAATTTCACTGCACTGTTTAATCACCGCTTTTTTAAATTCGCAATCGGCATAGTCAAATCCGGTCAGACCGGATTCCGGCGCCATCGCGCAGCCGCCGATAAACCCCTGATCAAACAGCACTCCCTGCAGCTGAGCCACCGCCGAAGCGCCAACGCAGCCGCCCGAGGCTCGCTGAACCTGCCCGCCAAGCATCACCACGTCATACAACGGCTTTTTGAGCAGCTCTGCGGCTATCTCCGGCGAATTGGTCACCACCGTTAACGCCAGCTCGGCAGGCAGCGCCTCGGCCATCGCCAGATTGGTGGTACCGGTATCGATAAAAATGCAGCCGCCGGGCTTGACCAGTCTTGCGCATTTCTGCGCGATTCTGATTTTTATTGCTGCATTTTTGTCTTTCCGCTCGCTGTAATCCCCGGCTTCCGGCAGGTTCATTACCGCGCCGCCGTACACCTTTTTACAGACCCCGTCCTTGCTAAGTTCATGCAGATCCCGGCGAATTGTATGCTCAGAGACGTTTAAGCGGCTGGCCAGCTCGCTACAGACCACCCGACCGTTTTCCTGGAGGATCTGACAAATCAGCGCTTGTCGTTGCTGAGGGAAAGCTGCATAATCGAGCACATTAACTCCTGAATTTATCTTAACCGAGCACTAAAGAGCATGATCATGCATCCGCCCGGTTCTGTCAACCTACCCTGCAAAGAGGTAAAAAATGAAAATTGCCCATGTCGCTCTCTGGACTCGTCAGCTTGAACAACAGGCTCGTTTCTGGACCGGTTTCTTCAACGGCCAGATTAACGAAAAATATTGCAGCCGGACCAACCCCGGCTTTGAGTCTTATTTTGTGAAAATCGGCGAAGATATTGCCATTGAACTGATGAGCAAACCGGGGCTACAGGCGGTCACGGCGGACAATAATCACGCCGGCTGGGTTCATCTGGCTATCTCTGTCGGCGGCGCGCAGCAGGTCGATGCGCTGGCCAGGCGGGCGGAAGCCCAGGGGATTTTAGTCTCCCCGCCGCGCACGACCGGCGACGGCTATTACGAAGCGGTGATCAAAGACCCGGATGGCAATCTGATTGAAATCGTTGCATAGTCAGCTCTGCAACCCATTCTGAGCAGGAACGCACCGTGTCTACCTACCATGTTATCGATAAAGAGAGCTGGCATCGTCGAGATCATTTCGAGTTTTATCGCACCTTTGCCAACCCCAGCTTTAACCTCTGTATGCCGGTAGAAGCGCAGCGCCTGTATGAGTGCGCGAAGGATCGCCAGGTCTCCTTTTTCCAGCTGGCGCTCTACGCGCTGCTGCGGGCAGCCAACGCGGTCCCTCAGCTCAAGCAGCGGATGCAAGGCGACGATATTATTGAATATGATGATATTGCGGTGATGACGCCGGTCATGACCGCCCGGGAGGGGTTTCGTCAGGTATGGTGCGACAATGCCGCCGACTTTACCGCCTTTAGCCGGGCGGCGACGCCGAATATTGAGGCGGCAAAAACCACGGATCCGGCGCCGCTGATTGTCGAGGGCGAGCACTTTTTCTGCGCCAGCTGTCTACCGTGGCTCCATTTTAGCGCCATCACCCAGGCCGAGTATTATACGGGTGCGGCGGTCCCCGCGCTCACCTGGGGCAAACTGAAAAACGGCGTCATTCCGGTGGCGGGTAAATTCAACCATGCTTTTGTGGATGGGCTGCACGCCAGCCGCTTTTTCGCACAGGTTGAAGCCGGGTTTACCGAGCCGGATGCCTTATGGCAGCCGCTGGTCTGAAGCCGCCGCGACCCATTCCCCATCCTCCTTGCGAAACGGCTGTTCCTGCGCCTGGGTCAGGATCTCCAGCACCACTTCCGACGGACGACAAAGGCGTGTGCCTAACGGGGTGACCACAATGGGCCGGTTAATCAGGATCGGGTGCTGCAACATACTCTCGATCAGTCGTTCGTCGCTCAGGGTTTCATCATCAAGCCCCAGCTGCGCGTAGGGTTCGACGTTTTTGCGCAGCAGCGCGCGCACCGTTATCCCCATCGCCGCAATCAGACCCACTAACTCTTCCCGCGACGGCGGCGTATCGAGATAGTAGATAATCGTCGGCTCCATACCGCTGTTGCGGATCATGGCCAGCGTATTGCGCGACGTGCCGCAATCCGGGTTGTGATAAATGATGGTGTTGCTCATATCAGGTTCTCACGACAGAGAAAAAGAGAGACGCAAAGCAAGTGCGGCCAGCGTCACCAACAGTACCGGTAGGGTCATGATGATCCCGGTACGGAAATAGTAGCCCCAGGAGATGGCTCTGTTCTTTTGCGCCAGAACATGCAGCCAGAGCAGCGTCGCAAGGCTGCCGATTGGCGTGATTTTTGGCCCCAGATCGCAGCCAATGACGTTGGCGTAGATCATCGCCTCTTTAATCACTCCCGTTGCCGTGCTGCCATCAATGGATAACGCCCCGACCAGCACCGTCGGCATATTATTCATGAGCGACGAGAGTACCGCCGTCAGCACTCCGGTACCGAGCGTTGCCACCCACAGCCCGTTATCCGCCAGCACATTCAGCACGGCGGAGAGCGCATCGGTTAACCCGGCATTGCGCAGACCGTAAACAACCAGATACATCCCCAGCGAAAAGACGACAATTTGCCACGGCGCCCCGCGCAGCACCTTGCCCGTATTAATGACTCGCCCCTTTTTCGCCACCGCCAGCAGCACCGCCGCTCCGCTAGCGGCAATAGCGCTGACCGGGATCCCCAGCGGTTCCAGAATGAAAAAGCCGGCCAGCAGCGCCACCAGCACCACCCAGCCGGTCAGGAACGTCGGGCGATCTTTAATCGCGCTGGCCGGTTCGGGCAACAGGGCCAGATCGTAGACCGGTGGAATATCGCGGCGAAAGACCAGATGCAGCATCGCCAGGGTCGCCAGGATCGCTGCGATATCGACCGGCACCATAACCGCCGCATAGGCGCTGAAGCCAAGATGGAAAAAGTCGGCCGAAACAATATTGACCAGATTCGACACCACCAGCGGCAGGCTGGCGGTGTCGGCAACAAAGCCGGCAGCCATCACAAAGGCCAGCGTCGCGCGCTGGCTGAAACCCAGCGCCGACAGCATCGCGATAACAATGGGGGTCAGAATCAGCGCTGCGCCATCGTTAGCAAACAGCGCGGCCACCACGGCGCCCAGCAGAATTATCCAGCTAAACAGTCGCCGCCCGCGCCCGTTTCCCCAGCGGGCAACGTGCAGTGCCGCCCAGGAGAAAAAGCCCGACTCGTCCAGCAGCAGACTGATAACGATCACCGCAATAAACGCCGCCGTGGCGTTCCAGACAATATTCCAGACCACCGGAATATCGCTCAGATGAATAACGCCGAACGCCAGCGCCAGCGCCGCCCCAAGGCTCGCGCTCCAGCCGATACTGAGCCCCTTCGGCTGCCAGATAACCAGCAGCAGCGTTAAGAAAAAAATGGTCCCTGCGAGCAGCATTCCTCACCCCATCAAATATGCAATAACAGATATATTAAGCCGCCATCAGCAGGAAGACGGCGAAGCGTCAGCCACCCGGGCACGCACCTCATCGCGCAGGCATCGCCATGCGCTGTCGATGATCTCTGCCGCCCAGGCCGGCATATGCGGCGACAAACGGTAGTGCACCCATTTCCCTTCCCTACGGTCAAGAACCAGCCCGCCCTCGCGTAGAATCGCCATGTGACGGGATATTTTGGGCTGAGATTCCGCTGTCACCGCGCAAATATCGCAGACGCACAGCTCACCTTGCTCCCTGAGCAACATCACGATCGTCAGGCGCGTGGCGTCAGACAATATTTTAAAAACCTCTAGCGGATGCGACATTTTTGATTCCTTAGCGCGTCATTTACATATATGCTAATTCATATATGTTTATTTTGAAATAACCCCCCTCAAAAAAAAGGTGTTCCCCCATGGCTGATTTCCCTGCCCTGCAAGGTGAATTTTTTGATTTTGAACTTGCCAACAAGCTCCCGGATCGGGCGCCACCGCGAATCCTCATTCTCTACGGCTCGCTACGCGAGCGCTCTTTCAGCCGCTTCGCCGCGGAAGAGGCCGGACGACTGCTGACGGCCATGGGCGCCAGCGTCCAGACCTTCAATCCTTCCGGGCTGCCGCTGCCCGATGATGCGCCGGAATCGCACCCTAAAGTGGTTGAGCTGCGTGAACGGGTGCGCTGGTGCGACGGGATGATCTGGAGTTCACCGGAGCGACATGGCGCAATGAGTGCGGTGATGAAAGCCCAGATTGACTGGATCCCCCTGAGCGAAGGTGCTGTCCGCCCTTCTCAGGGCAAAACGCTGGCGGTGATGCAGGTGTGCGGCGGTTCCCAGTCATTCAACGCCGTCAATCAGATGCGGATCCTCGGGCGCTGGATGCGGATGTTTACTATCCCGAATCAATCGTCTGTCCCCAAGGCCTGGCAGGAATTTGATGAACAGGGTCGCATGAAGCCCTCGCCGTGGTACGACAGAATCGTCGACGTCAGCGAAGAGCTGTTCAAGATAACCCAGCTGCTGAAAGGCCATACCGCGCTGCTCGCCGGGAGATACAGCGAACGCAAAGAGAGCCATCAGGCCCTCTCAGCGCGAGTCAATCAGGCCAAAATCTGACGGGTAATGCGCGGGGATGCTCCCCGCGCTGGCAGGGCTTCAAATCCCAATCGGTTGATAGCCTTGCCACTCGGGCCTGGCCGCCTCGCCCGCAGCGTTGGGCGTCAGGTGGAGATACCAGTCGCCCACCTTGTCCAGCAGCAGACAGTCATCGACGGCCTGCAGATTGTCCTTATGCTGCTGCCAGGCGCCGCGCAGCAGCGTCTTCAGCGCTTTCTCCTTCGCCTCCCGCGCGTCACTCGCCGCAAACAGACCGAATTCATGCAGTTCCGCCAGGGTGTCGGAGCGATAGCCGCCGGCGTTAACAAAGAACAGCTTCACCCCGCCGTGAGCAGGCGTTCTGGCCAGAGTCACCTCATAACCATCGGCCCAGTTGATCCTGCTATAGCCGTCAATATGGATTTTATCCGCATCGCCAAACCAGGCCTCGCGCAGCGCAGGCCACGCCTCCTCCGGGGTTCGCGCCACCACAAACTGAATGTCATGAACTTCAATATTCGATTTACCCGCATTGCCGCCGACGTAAAACATAAACAGATACATTGCCGATCCTCTGATTATCATTTTCGATATATATCAGACTACATAACGCTTGTTTCAGCAAGTTTCCCCGACGCAGGCTGTCGGAAATGCAGCAGCCTGCTATCACCGGTGCTGCATTTGCAGCAACCTGCCCGGCAGATAAAAACGTAATTCATTGATTTTAAATATCTAAAAATTCTCCGCGAACTGGCACAGCCTTTGCTATTTACATATAACACATTGGAATTATAGGTTATTTAGTTATCTATTTTTTGCATATAGCCATTTAGTTAACCACGAGAAAACCGTATGTCAGAAAGCCAATCACCTGTCAGCTATACCCGTCATTCGCCGGATGCCCATGTCATCAGCAGCGATGAAGAAGCCATCGCCATTGCCCACGAGGTCGCCCTGCTGCTACAGCCCGGAGCCGCAGAACGCGACCGTAGCGGCACGGTAGCGCCCGAGATTGTCGATACCTTCTCCAACAGCGGCCTGTGGGGCATCACGGTGCCGCGCCAATGGGGCGGCGCCGAGGTCTCCGCCGCCACCCTGGCTCAAGTGATTGCCATCATCTCCGCCGCCGATCCGTCGCTCGGACAAATTCCGCAAAACCATTACTGCCTGCTCGAGGACATTCGCCTGCAGGGCAGCGCAGAGCAACAGGCCTTCTTTTTTGGCCTGGTATTACAGGGGCATCGTTTTGCCAACGCGCTTTCCGAGACCGGCGGCAAAACGGTGCTCGATATCCGCACCCGCCTGGAGACCCGTGGTGATGCGCTGTACATCAACGGACGGAAGGGCTATTGCACCGGCTCGCTCTACGCCCACTGGATAGGCATTCTGGCGCTGGACGCCGACGATCGCGCGCAGCTGGCCTTCGTGCCGCGCGACAGCGCTGGCTTGACGGTGCTCGATGACTGGGACTGCCTTGGGCAGCGAAATACCGCCAGCGGCACGGTCCTGGCGGAGAATCTGGCGGTCGCGCCGTTGCATCTTTTCCCAACGTAGAAATCTTATGCCTCGCCGACGCTCGCCGGCCCCTTCGCGCAGCTCACCACCGCCGCGATTGATGCCGGGATCGCCCGCGCAGCCCTCAACGACACCGTCAGCTTCGTTCGCCAGTTCGCCCGACCGTGGATTGATGCCGGCGTCGAACGGGCCAGCGACGATCCGCTCACCATCTACCATATCGGGCAGATCGACAGCCGACTGGCCGCCGCTGAGGCGCTGCTGGAGCAGGCGGGCAAGGTTCTCGACCGCTTTAAACAGGATCTCAGCGAGGAGCATGTGGCGCAGGCTTCCATCGCCGTTGCCCGCGCCAAAGTGTTCACCACCGAGGTTGCCCTTGACGCCGCCAGCCGCCTGTTTGAACTCAGCGGTACCCGGGCGACCGGCAACCGTCACAACTTCGATCGCCACTGGCGCAATGCGCGCGTTCACACCCTGCACGACCCGGTACGCTGGAAATATCAGCTGCTCGGCAACTGGGTATTAAACGGCATTCGCCCGCAGCGTCACGACTGGAACTAAGGTGGCCCCCGTGCTGGAGTTTTTTGCCGATATCGACTGGAGCGATGTGCTCCAGGCGGGCATCGACACGTTAATCATGCTGGGCTGGTCGCTGGGCTTTACCGTACTGCTCGGTCTGCCGTTAGGGATTGTCCTCTACCTCACCGGCCAGCCGCAGCTGCTGCACGCCCCGCGGCTGTATCGCCTGCTGTCGTTTTGCGTCAACGTCCTGCGTTCGCTGCCGTTCATTATTTTGCTGATCGTCATGATCCCGGTCACCACCTTAATTACCGGCACCTCCCTGGGCGTACAGGGCACCATTCCGCCGCTGGTGGCGGGCTGCGCGCCTTTCTTTGCCCGGCTGGTGGAAAGCGCCCTGCGCGAGGTAGATCACGGTCTGGTGGAGGCCAGCTGGTCAATGGGCGGCAATACCGCACAGCTGATCTGGCACACCCTGTTGCCCGAATCCCGCGCCGGGCTGGTTGCCGCCGTCACCGTCACCGCGATTTTGCTGGTGGATTACACCTCTATGGCCGGGGTTATCGGCGGCGGCGGGCTCGGGGATCTGGCGATTCGTTTTGGCTACCAGCGCTTTCAGACCGACGTGATGGTGGTCACCGTCCTGCTGCTGATTGCCCTGGTGCAGGTTTTACAGATGAGCGGCGACCGCCTTGTGCGGTACATGAGCCGTAAATAACAAAGACACGCGACTTTCCCAGGAAAAAACCATGAACAAAATAGTGCACAAGACCCTTATCGCCGCCGGGCTGCTGGCCCTCTTCTCCGCCTCTGTCGCCGCCAACGAAACGCTGACCGTCGGCGCCACGCCGGTACCGCACGCGGAAATCCTTGAGTTCGTCAAGCCGGAGCTGGCCAGACAGGGCGTAGATTTGAAAATCAAAGTCTTTAACGACTTTATTCAGCCTAACCAACAGCTGGCGGAGAAAAACCTCGACGCCAACTACTATCAGTACCGTCCATTCCTCGATAACTACAACCAGACGCGACATACCGATCTGGTCCCGGTGGTAGGCGTCCATATTGAACCGTTTGGCGCCTACTCCAGCAAATATCACGACATCAAAGCGCTCCCGGATGGCGCCACCATCGCGGTGCCGAATGACCCGGTCAACACCGGGCGAGCGCTGGTCATGTTAAGCGATGCCGGCCTGCTGACCCTGAAAAACCCGAAGGATCCGCAGTCGGCGACCCGGGATATCGTCGCCAACCCGCACCATTTTAAAATTCGCGAGCTGGAAGGCGCCATGCTGGCGCGGGCGGTGAATCAGGTCGATCTGGCGTTTATATTCGCCAACTATGCGCTGGAAGCGGGGATCGATACCGATAAAGCCCTGCTGGTAGAAAAAGGCAGCGATCTGTACGTCGAGTATCTGGTGGCCCGCCCCGATAACCTCAACGATCCGGGGATCCAGAAGCTGGCGAAAGCGCTGCACTCCGACGCGGTGCGCAATTTTATCCTCACCCGCTACAAAGGCAAAATCGTCCCGGGCTTCTGATCGCCGGACCGTATCCGGCAGCGCTGATGCTGCCGGTTTTTCAAGGCTGACGGAGCAAACTACCGTGACTCACGATCCTCGTGCCGTACCGCATATACAGTTAAGCGGAATAAGCAAAGCCTACCCTAACGGCGTTCAGGCGCTGCAGAATATTAACCTGACGCTCTATCAGGGCGAGATTTTCGGCATTATCGGCCGCAGCGGCGCCGGGAAATCGACGCTGTTGCGCCTGTTTAATCGTCTGGAAAACGCCGACAGCGGCGAAATCACCATTCACGGCGAACAGACGTTGCGCTATTCACGCAGCCAGATGCGCGACCTGCGCCGCCGGGTGGCGATGATCTTTCAACACTTCAACCTGATGTCGACCAAAACGGTGGCGCAAAACGTCGAACTGCCGCTTAAGATGGCCGGCGTCCCGCGGGCTGAAAGGCAGCGCCGGGTCGATGAGATGCTGGAACTGGTCGGCCTCAGCGCCCTGCGCGATAGCTGGCCGGCAAAACTCTCCGGCGGGCAAAAGCAGCGTACCGGGATCGCCCGCGCGCTGGTAACCCAGCCGGAAATTCTGCTTTGCGACGAGGCAACCTCGGCGCTGGATCCGGAAAACACCCTCTCTGTGCTTAAGCTGTTGAAAGAGATTAACCAGCGCCTTGGTCTGACGATTATCCTCATTACTCATGAAATGGAGGTCATCCGCACGCTCTGCGATCGGGTGGCGGTGCTGGAGCGCGGGCATATCATCGAACAGGGCGAGGTGTGGCGGGTGTTTGGCAACCCGCAGCACGAGGTGACGCGTAGCATGACCAGTACGCTGCATCACGATCGCCCCGGCGAAAACCTGTCGTCGGTGGCCGGCTCGCAGCTGGTGACCCTGCACTTCGACGGCAGCAGCGGCGGCGAGCCGGATTTACACCACATCGCCGCTTTGCTCGGCGATGGCGCACGCCTGCTGTACGGCAACTGCGAGCAGATTCAGGGGCGGGTCATCGGACAGTTACGCATCCGGCTGCCCCGGCCGCTGGATGACAGAGCGTTAGGTCAGCACGGCTGGGTCGCGGATCGTTTGACTCTCGGGAGCGAGCTGACGGTGGAAAATTCTCCGTCTTAATCAAAATCTGGCATTTTATTGCCAGATTATTGCTAATGCTGATTCGCTATAAATCATATTTTTTCGTTGTTAGACAGGCCGTGGTGCGCCTCTTATCTTTCGTCATGAATTGTAAATTTCAGCGCAATTATTTGATGAGGGAGCACTTTTGTCCAGATTACTGCACGGATTAAAAACTAAACAGACGCGATTTTCGCACGCTATTGCAATCGCGTTAATCGGCGGCACGCTGGCATTTTCTTCTGTGACCAGCGCGGACGAAATTTTGCAGGAAGGCATCACGCCGGCCACCGATGCCAGCCAGATCCCGGCGGCCGCCAAACTGCGTAAAGACACCGTCGTCGCCGGGATTTCCGAGCCACAGGGGATCTTTAACCCCTACTTCTTCGTTAACGGCTGGGACGAAAACGTCACCAACGTCATCTTTTCGCGCCTGATTGACTGGGACAGCCACGGCAACCTGGTCCCTGGCCTGGCCGAAAGCTGGCAGGTGAGCGCCGATAACAAAGTCTATACCATCAAGCTGCGGCCGAATCTGACCTTCAGCGACGGCTCGCCGCTCACCGCGGAAGATGTCGCCTTTACCCTCACCGTGCTGCTGGATCCGAAGTATGACGGCGATACCGATATTACCCTCGCCAATATTGCCGGCGGCGCCGAGTATAAAGCCGGGAAAGCCGACAGCGTCAGCGGCCTGAAGGTCATCGACCCGCTGACCCTGCAGGTCACTACGACGCAGCCCGGCGCCACCACCCTTTCGCGGATCGGTGGTCCGGTGCTCTCCAAAGCCTGGTATGGCAAAGGCTACCAGCGCGGCCAGCTTGACTATCTGCGCAGCCTGCATGGAAAACCGCTGGGCAACGGTCCTTACGTCTATGACAAATATATTCCGGGCCAGGAGATTCGTTTCCACGCTAACAGCCACTTCTACCGCGGCACACCGCCGACGCCGCGCTTTATCTACCGCGTTACCAACCCGTCGACCAACTTTCAGCTGTTCCAGACCGGGGAAACCGACTACGACGCCTTTACCTCGCGCCCGGACGATATTGAGCAGCTGAGAATGCTCGGCTTCGCCAATATCAACCTCTACGGCTCCAGCGATTACAGCCAGGTGGAGTTTAACGTCCGCCGTCCGGCGCTGAAGGATGTCAAAGTTCGGCAGGCGCTGATTTACGGCCTCGACCGCCAGAAGCTGATCGATGTGGTGTACCAGGGCTATGGCAAGGTGGCAGTTGAACCGATCGCCCCTATCTCCTGGGCCTACAATCCGCAGGGGGTCAACCCGTATCACTACGATCCGGCGCAGGCGAAAAAACTGCTTGATGAAGCGGGCTGGAAACCGGGCCCGGACGGCATCCGCGTGAAAGACGGTCAGCGTCTGGAGCTGACGCTGCTGGTCAGTAAGAAGGTGCTCAACGATGCGCTGATCCCGATTGCCAAAGAGAACTGGCAGCAGATCGGCGTCGTGCTCAAACCGCAGGTGGTCGACTTCAACGCCCTGATGGCCCAGCGTAAAGCGGGCAACTATGACCTGGCCTCCTTTAGCACCAGCACGCTCAACGACCCGCACGACGGCGTATGGGATTTCTACAGCACAGAAGCCAAAGAGTCGGGCTATAACAATCCGCAGGTCGATAAGCTGATTAACGAAGGCAACGCGCTGCTCGACGTCGAAAAGCGTAAGCCGATTTACCATCAGCTGTATCAGGTGCTGGCGGAAGACCCGCCGGTCATTCTTCTCGGCTACCGCCAGATTCTCTCGGCCAGCAGCGCCAGGGTATCCGGTTTTAAACCGGATATTTATAACGGCCTGACCGGCAGCCTGCCGGATGTGAAAATCGCCAGGTAACCATCACAGCCGCCGGAATACCCCGGCGGCTGAGTGAGAATGTTATGAGAAATTTTATCCTGAGACGGCTGCTGCAAACGCTGCCGATGCTGCTACTGGCCTCATTGATTATCTTTATGCTGTTTGCCAAAACTCCCGGCGACTTTATCGACGGCAATATTACCCTCACCGCCGCTCGCGCCGCCGAACTCAAAGCCATCTATGGCCTCGACCAGCCGCTGTTGACCCGCTATCTGCGTTGGCTCGGCCAGCTGCTGCGAGGCGATCTCGGTTTCTCGCTGCAGTACCAGATTCCGGTCAGCCAGTTGCTAAACCAGTACATCTGGAACTCGTTCCTGCTGGCAAGCATTGCGCTGGTTTTTTACTGGGGCATCGGCCTGACGGTGGGCATCGTCTCCGCCATGAAGCCAAACTCGCTTTTTGACCACCTGGTGAGCGTGGCGGTCTTTGCCGCGATGTCCTTTCCGACCTTTTTCCTCTGTCTGCTGTTGATCAAGTGGTTCGCCGTGGATCTGCACTGGCTGCCGGTTGGCGGGATGACCAACACCGGCAGCGATGACCGCGGCTGGGGCTATATCCTGCAGGTGGCCGCGCACCTGGTGCTGCCGGTTCTGGCGCTGGTGATGCTGCAGGCCGGCAGCCTGACGCGCTACTTCCGCGCCAGTATGCTCGACGTCGTCAGGATGGATTTTATTCGTACCGCCCGCGCCAAAGGGCTGCGCGAACGGACGGTGATCTTCAAACACGCGCTGCGCAATGCGCTGCTGCCCATTATCACCCTGCTCGGCTTCGAGCTACCGGGGCTGTTCTCCGGCGCCATCATCACCGAAAAGGTCTTTAACTGGCCTGGAGCCGGGCATATTCATATCGATTCGCTGGCCGCCCGCGATTATCCGGTACTGATGGGGTTTACCCTGTTTCTGGCGGTGCTCACCATTCTGGGCAACCTGATAGCCGATGTTCTCTACGCGTGGGCCGACCCGCGAATTCGGGTGAGGTCATAAATCATGTTTAGCACTCTGTTTTCAACGCAACGTCGCCTGCGCAAGGCGGAGATTCCGGCGCTCGCTATGATCACCCCATCACCGTGGCGCCAGGCCTGGCGGTCGCTTCAACGCAACCGGCTGGCCATGTTTTGCCTGCTGCTGCTGGCGGTGATGGCCGCCTGGTGCGTGCTGGGGCCGCTCTGGTCGCCGTGGAAAGATGATGCCACCGATGTCCTGATGATTAACAAGCCCCCCGGCGCTGAGCACTGGCTGGGTACCGACTTTCTCGGCCGCGATGTCTACACCCGCCTGCTGATGGCCGGACGTATTTCGTTGATTATTGGCCTGCTCACTATGCTGCTGTCGGTGGCGCTGGGCTACCTGCTCGGCGCCGTCTCCGGCTATGCCGGCGGCCTGACCGATAAGCTGATCATGCGCCTGGCGGACCTGGTGATGACGATTCCCGGTCTGCCGCTGCTGATCGTCGCCGGGGCGATGTTATCCGAACTCGATTTTTCCCCGGATGCCCGGATCTACATGGTGGTGGTGATGCTCAGCCTGCTGGAGTGGCCAAAGCTGGCGCGGCTGGTACGTGGTCAATGCCTGTCGCTGCGCGAACGCGATTTCATGCTGGCAACCCGGGTACTGGGTCTTTCCGCCCGTCGTCGCCTGTTTGGCCATCTGCTGCCCAATACCATTCCGATTCTGGTGGTCATGGCGACCATGGCGGTGGCGAATGCCATTCTGAGCGAATCGGCGCTCAGCTACCTTGGACTGGGCGTGGTACCGCCCACGCCCTCCTGGGGCAATATGATGGACGCCGCCAACAGCCTGATCGACTTCCAGCGTCGTCCATGGCTATGGATGCCGCCGGGTATCGCCATTTTTATCACCGTCATTGCCATTAACGTGCTGGGCGACGGCCTGCGCGATGCGATGGATCCGAAAATGAAACAGAGGCTGAAATGAGCGCCCCGTTACTCACCTTCCGACAACTCTCGGTCTCCTTCGCCGCCGAAAAACAGCGCGTGCGGGCGGTACAGGAGGTGTCGTTTGCCATTCATGCTGGCCAGACCGTCGGGGTCGTCGGCGAATCCGGCTGCGGAAAAAGCGTCACCGCAATGGCCTTAATGGGCCTGTTGCCGCCCCAGGCCGCGCGTATCGATAGCGGAGAAATCCTCTTTGACGGGCAGGACCTGCTGCGTCTGAAAGCCCGCAACATGGCCGACCTGCGCGGCAACCAGCTGGCGATGATCTTTCAGGAACCGATGACCGCGCTGAACCCGGTGCTGACCATCGGCGAGCAGCTGTGCGAGCCGCTCATTCGCCACCTGGGCGAAACGCCCAAAGCCGCCTGGCGCCACGCCACCCGCCTGCTAAGCGAAGTGGGGCTGGCCCGCGCGGATAGCCTGATGAACAGCTACCCGCACCAGCTCTCCGGCGGCATGCTACAGCGCGTGATGATTGCCATGGCGCTGAGCTGCCAACCGAAGCTGCTGATCGCCGATGAACCCACCACCGCGCTGGATGTCACCGTTCAGGCGCAAATCCTGCGCCTGCTGCGCGATCGGGCGCAGGCCAGGGGGATGGCGATGCTGCTGATCACCCACGATCTGGGCGTGATTGCGCAAATGGCGCAACAGGTGGTGGTGATGTACGCCGGCCGGGTGGTCGAATCGGGTCCGACGGCCGAGATCTTACGCCAGCCGCAGCATCCCTATACCCAGGGGCTGATCGCCTCGCGGCCGGTGCCCGGCGAACGACGCCGTCGCCTGTACTCGATTCCCGGGCAGGTGCCGGATCTCGCCGCCCTGCCTGCCGGCTGCGCCTTTGCCGACCGCTGCCAGCGGGCCAGCGCAGTCTGTCGCCAGAGTATCCCTGCGCTATTGGGAACAACGCGGCAGGCCGCCTGCTTTCACACCACATCCGCGGAGCCGGTTGCATGAACAGTGAAAACCATCAATATGTCATTGAAGTCGAAGGGTTAAAAAAACACTTTCCGCTGCGCGACGGGCTCTTTGGCCAGCAAACCGGGCAGCTGCGAGCGGTGGACGGCGTCAGCTTTCGCATCCGCCAGGGGACCATTTTCGGCCTGGTGGGCGAATCCGGCAGCGGGAAAACGACCGTAGGACGCACGCTACTGGGGCTATACGAGAAGAGCGCCGGTAGCGTGAAATACCGGGGCCGGGAGCTCTCCACCCTCACCTCGCAGGAGATGCAGGCGCTACGCCCTAAAATCCAGCTGGTGTTTCAGGATCCCTACAGTTCGCTGAACCCGCGGATTCGCGTCGGCGAGGCGATTGGCGAAGCTATGCTGCAGCATAAACTGTGCAGCCGGGCGGAGCTGTATGACAAAGTGATTGCGGTGATGCAGATCTGCGGCCTCGCGCCCCACCACTACAACCGCTTTCCGCATGAGTTCTCGGGCGGTCAGCGCCAGCGTATTGGTATTGCCCGGGCGCTGATTCTCAACCCCGACTTTATCATTGCCGACGAGCCTATCTCGGCGCTGGATGTCTCTATCCAGGCGCAGATCATCAACCTGTTTTCCGATCTGCGCGACGATTTTGGCGTCACCTTTCTGTTTATCTCCCATGACCTTGGCGTGGTGGAGCATCTCTGCGATGACGTGGCGGTGATGTATCTCGGGCAGTTGGTGGAGACCGCCAGCCGCGATGCGCTGTTTGCCCAACCTCGCCATCCCTACACCCAGGCGCTGCTGGCGGCGGTACCGACGCTCGATCCGCACGCCGAACCCGTCGCGGTCGTACAAGGCGAGATCCCCGATCCCTCGAATCCGCCGCCCGGCTGTCGTTTTTCCTCACGCTGCCCGAAGGCCAACGACCGCTGTCGCCGCGAAATTCCCGCGCTGCGTGTGATAGCCGCCGGCCACTCTGTGGCCTGCCATGAGGTGGTCGCCTCCTGCTAAAGCGCGAGGCCCTCCGACTGCCGGCCGGCGCCTGAGGCAAAAAAAAACCAGTCAGCAATGACGCTGGCTGGTTTTAACCTACCGTCGCGGCGTACTCAATACGCCGCCTTCAGGGCGCTACTCCTCCAGCGCGTAGGCAATAATATCATCGCCCACATCCGGGGAGTGGCTGGCGCCACCGGCGGAAATGACCACGTACTCTTTTCCGCTCTTCGGCGATTTATAGATAAGCGGCGCTGCCACGGCCCCAACCGGCAGGCGAGCTCGCCACAGCTCTTTCCCGGTTGCGGAATCCAGCGCCCGCAGGTAGTTATCCTGGGTCCCGGCAAAGAAGATCAGCCCGGAAGCCGTCGAGGTCGGGCCGCCCAGCGTCGGCATACCCAGCGGGATATGCATGTGGGTTTTCAGACCCAGCGGACCGGTATCCTCGACGGAGCCCATCGGCACCTGCCACATCAGCTGACGAGTATTGAGATCGATGGCGCTCATCGTGCCGAACGGCGGCGTATTACACGGTATCCCCAGCGCGGATTGCAGAATATCGATCCGCACGCCGCCATATGGCCCGGCGACCTGCGGGCGCACGGTCCCCATGAACCCCGGAACCTCATCCGTAGAGACTTTGTATTTCGCCATATCCTGCTGACGTACCAGCGACATTCTCAGCGGCATGCGCATATCGTTAACAAACAGCGTCCCGCTACGCTCATCGATGGAGATTCCGCCCCAGTTCATGCCGCCCAGCAGGCTCGGCCATTCGATATACGGCTTCTCTGACGGCGGCGTATACATCCCAAGCCAGGTGGACTCTTTGAAGTCAATGCGGCACATCAGCTGGTCAAACGGCGTCACGCCCCACATTGATTTCTCGGTTAACGGTTCAACGCCGAGCTGCGGCATCCCGGTCGAGAACGGCTGGGTGGTAGAAAGGCGTTCGCCTTCTGCCCCTTCGTGCGCTACCGGCAGTTCGTCAACGCGCGTCACCGGCTTGCCGGTGCGGCGATCGAGAACATAGATCTGACCGGTTTTGGTGGTCTGAATCAGGACCGGAACCTCTTCGCCCTGGTCATTTTTCATGTGGAACAGCACCGGCTGAGACGGCAAATCATAGTCCCAGACATCATGGTGAACGGTCTGGAAGACCCATTTTGTTTCACCGGTGCTGGCATCCACCGCCACCACGGAAGAGCCATACTTCTCTTTCGCTGCGTTACGGTCGCCGCCCCAGTAATCCGGCGGACCGTTGCCGGTCGGCAGATAAACCAGGTTCAGCTCTTTATCAAAGGCCGGCACCGTCCAGACGTTCGGCGTTTCGAGGGTATACACGCGCCCTTTTTGCGGATCGGTCACATTTTCCGGCTGACCCACATCCCAGGCCCAAACCACATTGCCGTTGCGCACATCGAAGGCGCGGACCACGCCGGAAGGTTCACCGTGAATAATATCGCGAACCCAGCCGCCCAGTACCGCAATATGCCCCATGATCACCGGCGTCGAGGTCGGGTGGTAGCGCTTGCTGTTCTCGGTGTTGTCCATCCCCTGCTTGAGATCGACGCTACCGTGATGGCCGAAGTTATCGCACAGCTCGCCGGTTTTGGCGTTCAGCGCCAGCAGGCGCGCATCGACGGTGGAAACCAGAATCCGCTGCGGACACTGCTGCAGATCCGGGCTGGCTTTCTCCTGCGCCGTCAGCGAGGTATCGTTTTGCACATCATAGTAGCCGACGCCGCGACAGGTGACGTGTTCGGCGGTCTGCGCATGCGGGTCAAAGCGCCAGCGCGCTTTCCCGCTATCCGCATCCAGTGCGGTGACCACGTTCAGCGGCGTACAGGAGTAGAGCGTATCGCCAATTTGCAGCGGCGTATTCTCATCCACCCCAATCCCCGGGCCGCTCACCCGGCGGCCGGTGTGGTAGGTCCACGCCACCTTCAGGTTTTTGACGTTTTCCGGGGTAATATCATCGTACGGGGCAAAACGGGTACCTGAAGCATCGCGGGCGAAAAATTCCCAGTTGTCGCTTTGAGAAGCAAGGGTCGGCTTGCTATCTGCAGCGGCTTTCACCACGCCATGATGAATGCCACCGTGGGGATAAAACGCCGAGACCAGCGTCGCCAGCAGAGCGATGAAAATCGCCGAGGCGCTCCAGTTGGCATAGCGAACCGCGGCCCGTTTAACCGGCAGCGTCGTTGCCAGCCACAGGCCAAGCATCAGCAGCAGAGCCGGTACCACCAGACGAGGAATCAGTCCCCAGTAGCTGAGCTGCACTTCATAAAGCGCCCAGACAAGGGTCAGTAAGAAGGTCACAATGGTGAAAGGGAGGACGTATTGACTGCGGATAAGGTATCCGATGGCGATAAGCAGATAGGCCACGCCGGCCAACAGATACCAGGCGCTACCGCCCAGAGTCAGGAGCTTGCCGCCCCAGAAAGTGAAAAAGAGTCCCGTACAAAAACTGAGTAATACAAATATAACCCGGTAGACGGTGAAGAAGATCCTCCTGCCGCTACCTCGCTGTTCGTTCATATCTCATCCCATACGACATTAGTCGTTATAACCAATATATTTATTTTTAACAGCATCCGATCCAAACAAATCGGATACAGACCGCATAACATCCTGGTTGGACGCTCATGAGCCGAGCGAAGAACGTAATAAAGTATATGGATTTGTAAAAGTTATGTAAAACAATCCAGCATTAAATGTTTAAAATTTTTTAATTTATAAACGGAAGTTGCAGCGGCGAACGCTGATAAAGCGCGTGATAAATAAGCAGAGGAAGATAAACGGGCGGGAGATGGCTGGCCAACAGCCCCCTGCGGGCCAGCACACCGGTAGGTGCAAATTAGTTTACGGGCCGCGACCCGCTGATTTGCCGTAGAGCAGCCTTCATTTCCAGCTGCGCCAGCTCCTTCAAACCTTCGCGTTTGATAAACTGACTGCGATGTTTGCTTTTGACCTCTTCTATACTTTTTTTGATCTCCTGCGGCGGTAATTTATACCAGCCGCGACGATGTTTTTCGCCCCCTACTTCCAGCCACAGCGCAGAGTAACTGGTTTGTACTTTCTCGCTTTTGACGTGAAAATCGGAGTCGATGGCATAGATCTCTTTAATATCGCTGTGCTGTAGAAAACCATAGAGCAGAGAAATAATTAAATTTTTCGGTCGGGTGCCGTGCAGCTCTTTGGTCAGCACTTTAATTTCATCATTGGCAATATCTTTCCCTCCCTGAATGCCGCCTATATAAGCCCGGCCATCTTCGGTGCAAGAAAAACAGATGCTGTAAATGCGTTTTCCATCCTGAAGCATTAATAGCATCAGTTCGCCCTCCTCCTGAAAAGGCGAAGCCAGCAGTTTTACCGCAATGTGGCTGCCGTTTTTCAACGGAATTTCCGCCACGGTCAGCCCGTACTCTACCACGTTATACAGCTGCGGCAGTGCGTCTGCGCTAAAGGTTTTTTCGATAAAAATCAAGGCGCCATGGGCAATATCCAGCTTGGCTCTTCTTGACATTTTTTTATTTAAATAGGCTTTGAACGGCTTATCCTGAAAACTGACCAGCCCCTGCGTTGCACCGGTTAATCTGGCGCAAACATATTTATCACAAAGCTCTTGATATTCCTTATACTTTCCCCCTGCGAGAGGTATTTCTCTGCATTTTCGTAAGACCTTTTTATATTTGAGTTTAATTTGACAAATCAATTTATTATTTTTTCGCCATTCTTTGATGGCAACTGTTGCTGTTTGAGCCATTGATCAAGATCCATAGAATCAACCATAATCGTGGCCATAATATCATAAATAGTTCAAGTCAACGCTTGATTAGTGAGTCGTTGTCCTTTCATTTAATAAATAGGCAGATAATCATTCTTTCGCTTTATAATTAAAGGCAGGGAGATGTCAACTCTTATTATTGGCAGTCTCTTGTGGCGTCAGATGAAAAATATCAGGTGGCGCCACGCTATTACCGCTCTGTGCGGTAACGGGGCGCCCAGGGTTCATCCTGCCGTGGTTTTGCTCTATAATCTGACCACAGTCAAAAGTGAACTAAAGTGGGTAACTCATGGAAATTGATCTCGACAATCTGGTCTTCAGCGGTCTGGAAGAAGCGCAAGAGCGCAATGCCGAACGCCTTGAAGATGCTGACAAAAAAGCCGAAGCGATCGTTGCCGATGATGATTGTGGCGACGCCTGCAAAATCTGATTCCTGAACCGGCTAACCACGCCGGTTTTTTTTCGCCCGTCAGTCAAGCCGTAAATGCCCCCTTCAGCGTGCCCAGCAACGCCTGCGCCGCCTTCGACAGCTGCAGATGACCGGCATGAATCACCCCGACACACTTCTCAATCGGCGGGTTATCCAGCGGCAGGCATACGGCGCCCAGCGCCTGCATCTGCGACTGGCAGAGCGCCGGAACGGCGCTGCCGCCGAGGCCGCTGGCCACCATTCTGCCCACCGTCACCAGCTGATGGCTCTCCAGCGCAACATCCAGTTGACGGCCGCTGCGCGCCAGCTCCTCTTCCAGCATCAGGCGGACCGCCGAAGGCCGCTGCAGCGTAATGAAATCCAGCGTCAACAGCTCGCGCCAGGTGAGACGATGTTTACCGGCCAGGGGCGATGATTTCGGCACAATCGCGATAAAGCGGTCCACGCCCAGCGGCGTAAACAGCAGATTATTGGTCGGCGCCGGCTCAAAAGCGATGCCCATCTCCACCCGCCCTTCACGAACCATTTCGATCACCTGCTCGTTAATCACATCGTGAACGGTCACATTAATCCCGGCATAGCGATCGCGAAAAGCTTTCAACACCTCGGGCAGGACGTTTGCCGCAAACGAGGGCATGGCCGCGATCGAGATTTTGCCGCGCTGCAGGGTAAAGCTCTGGCGCATCGCCTCTTCGGCGTTATCCCAGTCGGCCAGCAGCTGGCGGGCCATCGGTAAAAAGATCTCCCCCTCCTGAGTCAGCGTCACCCGGCGGGTGCTGCGTTGCAGCAATGCGCCGCCGAGTCCCTCCTCCAGTCCTTTGATGGTCAGACTGAGGGCCGGCTGCGAAATATTCAGCCGCTCGCTGGCGTGGGCAAAATTCAGAGTGTGAGCTACCGCTAAAAACGCGCGTAACTGTTTGACACTCATTCTCATTTTTCATCCCGTTAACTAATTGAAAAAATTTAGTTAACAACAAATTAATAAGAAAACCCAATGAGTAGGTCACAAATTCAAAATTAACAAATCAGTCTGCGCCGCCAATGATAGCCCCATCGCAAGCCAGCAGAGGTGAATCATGGCAGGACTGGATAAGCGCGTCGCCAGCTACGAAGCGGCGCTGGAAGGGTTAACGGACGGTATGACCGTGCTGGCCGGCGGTTTTGGCCTGTGCGGCATTCCGGAAAATCTGATTGCCGAAGTCAAACGCCGGAACGTACAGGGGCTGACGGTGGTATCAAATAACTGCGGCGTCGACGGTTTCGGCCTCGGCATCCTGCTGGAGACGCGCCAGGTCCGCAAAGTCGTGGCCTCGTATGTCGGTGAAAACGTCCTCTTTGCGCAGCAGGCGCTCAGCGGCGAACTGCAGGTGGAGCTGACCCCACAAGGCACGCTGGCGGAGAAAGTTCGCGCCGGCGGCGCAGGCATCCCCGGCTTTTACACCGCCACCGGCTACGGTACGCCGGTGGCGGAAGGGAAAGAGGTGCGCCAGTTTGCCGGTAAGCCCTACATCCTCGAAGAGGCCATCACCGGCGACTTCGCTCTCGTTAAAGGCTGGAAGGCAGACTGGTACGGCAACGTTATCTATCGCCACACGGCGCAAAACTTTAATCCGCTGATGGCCGCCGCCGGGCGCATTACGGTGGTCGAGGTAGAAGAGATCGTCCCGCCGGGCGAACTTCCGCCCTCTTCGATCCACACCCCCGGCATCTACGTCGACCGGCTGATCGCCGGCCAGTTCGAGAAACGCATCGAACAGCGCACGCTGCGCGCAGGGAGCCTCTGATTATGCTGACTCGCGAACAAATGGCCATCCGCGTCGCCCGGGAGCTGCGCGATGGCGACTACGTCAATCTCGGTATTGGCATCCCGACGCTGGTCGCCAACTACATCCCGGCAGGCATTGACGTCATGCTGCAATCCGAAAACGGCCTGCTCGGCATGGGCGGTTTTCCGCACGAGTCGGAGCTCGATGCCGACATGATCAACGCCGGGAAACAGACGGTCACCGCCCGAACCGGCGCGGCGATTTTCGATTCCGCCCAGTCCTTCGCCATGATTCGCGGCGGCCATGTCGATCTGACCGTTCTCGGCGCCTTTGAAGTTGACGTTGAGGGCAATATCGCCTCGTGGATGATCCCGGGGAAAATGGTGAAAGGCATGGGCGGAGCCATGGATCTGGTGGCCGGGGCGCAAAACATCATCGTGATAATGACCCACGCTGCGAAAAACGGCGAATCCAAACTCCTGCCGCGCTGTACCTTGCCGCTGACCGGCGTCGGCTGTATCCAGCGGGTGCTGACCGACCTCGCCCTGCTGGAGATACGCGACGGGGCTTTCGTCTTGCGCGAATACGCGCCGGGCGTCACCCCCGACGAAATTATGCGTAAAACCGCCGGACGCCTGATTGTCCCGGACGACGTCTGTGAAATGCGGTTCAACTGAGGAGGCAACATGCAAGAAGTGGTGATTGTTGGTGCGGTCAGAACGCCCATCGGCAGCTTTCGCGGCGTATTTTCCACGCTTTCCGCCGTTGACCTCGGCGCCGGGGTCGTGCGCAGTCTGCTGGCCCGCTGCTCGCTGCCGGCAACGGCAGTCGACGAGCTGATTTTCGGCCAGGTTTTAACCGCCGGCTGCGGGCAGAATCCGGCGCGTCAGACGGCCTTGCGCGCCGGTCTGCCGGTCAGCTGTCCGGCAGTGACGGTGAATCTGGTGTGCGGTTCCGGGCTGAAAGCCGTGCAGCAAGCGGTGCAGGCGATCCGCAGCGGCGACGCCCAGGTGGTTATCGCCGGTGGTCAGGAGAGCATGAGCAATGCCCCCTATCTGATTGACGGCGCCCGTGCCGGGCTGCGCGTCGGCCATCGCAGCATGCAAGACAGTATGATTCAGGACGGCCTGTGGGACGCCTTCAACGACTATCACATGGGGGTGACGGCAGAGAATCTCGCCGACCGCTATGCCATCGATCGCCAACGGCAGGACGCCTTTGCCGCCGGTTCACAACAGAAAGCGGCGGCAGCGATCGAAGCGGGCCGTTTTGAGCAAGAGATCGTGCCGGTGGTCGTCAGACAGGGAAAGCAACCGCCGCAGACCATTACCCGCGACGAGCAGCCCCGTCCGGCCACCACGCCAGAGCAGCTGGCGCAGCTGCGCCCTGCGTTCCGCGTGGAAAACGGCACCGTCACCGCCGGCAACGCCTCTGCGCTCAACGACGGCGCGGCGGCGGTACTCCTGATGAGCGCCGACAAAGCCCGGGAGCTGGGGCTGCCGGTACTGGGACGCATTGTCAGCAGCGCCGTGACGGGCGTCGATCCGGCGGTCATGGGGATTGGCCCCGTCAGCGCCTGCGAGATGGCGCTGGCACGGGCCGGATGGCGGCTCGACGAGGTGGATTTAATTGAGGCTAACGAGGCTTTTGCCGTTCAGGCGCTGGCCGTTGGCCAGTCTCTGGGCTGGGAGAGCAGCAAAGTCAACGTCAACGGCGGCGCCATTGCCCTCGGCCACCCTATCGGCGCCTCCGGCTGCCGGATCCTCGTCACCCTGCTGCATGAAATGCAGCGCCGGAGCGCCAGTAAAGGGCTTGCCACTCTCTGCGTCGGCGGCGGACAGGGTATCGCCATGACCATCGCACGTTAACAGGAGTCACTATGTATAAACCAACGCTGGCGGTGCTCGGCGCCGGACTGATGGGTATCGGTATCGCCTGCCACTTTGCTCGCCACGGCCACCGGGTACGGCTGTACGATACCGACCCGTCGCGTCTGGCAGAAGTCCCTGCCGTTGCCGCCGCTATTTTGCATGAACTGCAGGAGAGCGGACAATTTGATGCCGCCCACCAGCAGGCGGTTCTGGCGCGCTTAGCCGGGACCACCAGCCTCAGCGATCTGGCGGAATCTACGCTGCTGATAGAGGCGATTCCCGAACGTCTGCCGTTAAAACATGCGCTGTACGCGCAGCTGGAAACGCTGATTGCCGACGATGCGATCATTGCCAGCAACACCAGCGGCCTGCCGCCGGATAGCCTTGCGGCGGGCATGCGCCATCCGCAGCGACTATTAATCGCCCACTTCTGGCACCCGCCGCACTTTATTCCGCTGGTGGAGGTGGTGCCCGGCAGCGCCACGCGCCCGGAGCTCCCCGCCCTGGTGAGCGACTTTTTCACCCGCGCGGCGCTGGAAGCGGTGGTGCTTCAGCGTGCGGCGCCGGGGTTTGTTGGCAACCGCCTGCAGTTCGCTCTGCTGCGCGAGGCGCTGCATATCGTACACAGCGGGATCGCCTCGCCGGAAGTGGTCGATCGGGTGATGCGCGCTTCCCTCGGCCGCCGCTACGCGATGGTCGGTCCTCTGGAAGCGGCCGATATGACCGGGCTGGCGACGGTGCTGGATATTTGTCAGCACCTGCTGCCAGAGCTGGCCGGCGACGCGCAAATGATGGAACTGGTCGCGGAAAAGGTCGCCAGGGGCGAGACCGGCGCGCGCAGCGGGCAAGGATTTTATCGCTGGGATACTGCGCGGATGGCCGTATCCAGTCGCGTCGGCAGCACCTCCTGCGCTATGCCCTGAAACCGTAGCTTCTCGAACTGTAGCCAACAATAACAATGAGCGTGAGGTGTCGTGATGAGTGTTTTGATTGCCCTGGCCGCGCTGGCATTACTGATGCTGGCGGCCTATCGAGGATATAGCGTTATCCTCTTTGCCCCTATCGCCGCCCTCGGCGCAGTGCTGCTCACCGACCCCGGCGCAGTAGGACCGACCTTTACCGGTCTGTTTATGGAAAAAATGGTCGGGTTTGTAAAGCTCTACTTCCCGGTGTTTCTGCTGGGCGCGGTGTTCGGCAAGCTGATCGAGCTGGCGGGCTTCTCGCGCGCCATCGTCGCCGCCGCCATTCAGATCCTCGGCCGACGTCACGCCATCCCGGTTATCGTGCTGGTTTGCGCCCTGTTAACCTATGGCGGCGTCTCGCTGTTTGTGGTGGCCTTTGCGGTCTACCCTTTTGCCGCCGAACTGTTCCGCCAGAGCGCTATCCCCAAACGGCTGATTCCGGCCACCGTTGCGCTGGGCGCGTTTTCATTCACCATGGATGCCCTGCCCGGGACGCCGCAGATCCAGAACATTATTCCCACCAGTTTCTTTGGCACCAACGCCTGGGCGGCTCCCTGGCTTGGCACGATCGGTTCGCTGTTTATCATCACCTTTGGTCTGTTATGGCTGGAACGTCAACGCCGTAAAGCCCAGCACGCGGGAGAAGGTTACGGCACGGATTTGCAAAACGAACCGGACACGCCGGACAACATCAACCTTCCTCATCCGCTGATTGCCATTGCCCCGCTGCTGCTGGTGGGGATCCTGAACCTGCTGTTTACCCGCTGGATCCCGCGATGGTACGGTACCACTCACGAGCTGGTTTTGCCGGGACTGGCGAAGCCTATCGTCACCGAAGTGGGTAAAATCACCGCGATCTGGGCCGTTGAAGCAGCGCTGCTGGCTGGCATTGTCGTGGTGCTAATCTTCGGTTTTCACAATATCCGCGGGCGTCTGGCGGAAGGCAGTCGCACCGCCGTTAGCGGCGCCATTCTCGCGGCGATGAATACGGCATCGGAATATGGTTTTGGCGCCGTCATTGCCGCGCTGCCCGGTTTTCTGGTTTTGTCAAAGGCGCTGACGGCCATTCCCAACCCGCTGCTGAATGAAGCCATCAGCGTGACGGTGCTGGCGGGCATTACCGGCTCCGCATCGGGCGGGATGAGTATCGCCCTGGCGGCGATGTCGGAGACCTTTATCGCTGCCGCCCACGCCGCCGATATTCCGCTGGAGGTATTGCATCGCGTAGCCTCGATGGCCAGCGGCGGCATGGATACGTTGCCGCATAATGGCGCGGTCATTACCCTGCTGGCGATCACTGGCCTCAGCCATCGTCAGGCCTACGGCGGCATTTTTGCCATTACCCTGATTAAAAGTCTGGCGGTTCTGTTTGTCATTGCCGTCTTCTATTTAACCGGCATTGTCTGATGCGACAATATATAACCGGCATCACGAAGGAAAACACCATGAATCTGAACGGAAAGGTGGCGCTGGTCACCGGCTCAACAAGCGGTATCGGTTTAGGGATCGCGAAGGTACTGGCAAAATCCGGCGCGCAGCTGATCCTCAACGGCTTTGGCGACAGCGCATCGGCGCGCGCGGAAGTGGCGCAGATCGGCAAAACCCCGGGCTATCACGATGCCGACCTGCGCGATGTGCAGCAGATTGAAGCGATGATGGCCTACGCCGAAGCGGAATTTGGCGGCGTAGATATTGTGATTAATAACGCCGGGATCCAGCACGTGGCCCCGGTGGAGCATTTCGCCGTAGAGAAGTGGAACGATATTATAGCCATCAATCTCTCCAGCGTCTTTCACACCAGTCGTCTGGCGCTCCCCGGGATGCGGGCGCGTAACTGGGGGCGCATTATCAATATTGCCTCGGTTCACGGTCTGGTGGCCTCGAAGGATAAGTCAGCCTACGTCGCAGCCAAACACGGCGTGATCGGCCTGAGCAAAACGCTGGCGCTGGAGACCGCCAGAACCGGCGTGACCTGCAATGCGATTTGCCCTGGCTGGGTATTAACCCCGCTGGTACAGCAGCAGATCGATAAACGCATCGCTGAAGGTTGCGATCCGCACCAGGCCCGCGAACAGCTGCTGGCGGAAAAGCAGCCCTCCGGCGAGTTTGTCACCCCGGAACAGCTGGGTGAACTGGCGCTGTTTCTCTGTAGTGAAGGTGCAGCCCAGGTGCGCGGCGCGGCATGGAACATGGACGGCGGCTGGGTCGCGCAATAACCGACAACCTGCTCAGGAGGCCCCCGTTCCTTCTGAGCAGCGCCTCATTTTTTTCGGCGGAATATTTCCCTGCCGTCGGTTTATTTTCGGCAAAAGACAATGAGTTCGGGCTATTTATTTAATAATGATGTATGGTTTCAGGCCATTAAATCAGGAAGGAAATCATATGTCAGATCGAAAAGATGCCAAAAGCCGCCGTAATTATCTTGTAAAATGCACCTGCCCTAATTGCTCCCAGGATTCAGAACACAGCTTCAGCCGAGTACAAAAAGGCGCCCAGCTCATTTGCCCCTACTGCCACAAACTCTTCCAGACAACAGCAAAAAATGCTGCTTAATCTCTAGATGCCAAACGCTGATTGTTCCACGAAATCCAACACTGATTAGATTATTCTTATCATCTTGAATGAATGGCACAATCGGTTGTTATTTTTTTGGCAAATAGAAAACCCGCACAATGGCGGGTTTTAAATAAATCTATTCTGTCTGTTACCCTGGTAAATCTGTCTACTCAGGCTGCGCCGTCTTCGTTATCGCAGACCCACCAGCGTTCAGCATACTTATCCTACGATCGAAACGTTTGTCGCCGCCGGGCCTTTCGCGCCGCTGCCGACCACAAACTCGACCTTCTGCCCTTCAAACAGGGTGCGGAAGTCTTCGCTTTGAATGGCAGAAAAGTGGACGAAGATGTCCTTGCTGCCATCGGCCGGCGTAATGAAGCCGAAGCCTTTATCTGCGTTAAACCATTTGACTAAACCAGTCATTTTATTCGACATTCGATATTCCTTTTTATGAGCCCTTAATCGGCAAACTGGTTTGCGCTACAGAATCAACTTAACACTTAATGGAGGGACTCAAGGAAGGAGGTATCAGCGATAACGCCTGGAAATGAGGACTGCTTTAGTGAACTGCTTTCTGTCTTACAAACCGACCAGGCTATTAAGGCACAGGGAATATTTATTAGCAAGGTTTATTTTAGCCGTCCGGAAGCCTGCTCCGGTAAGAAATTAAATCAATAGCTTTATTGTTCGATTAAGGTATAGTGCGCCGGTACTTATTTTCCCAAGGATTTTATTTGTTCCAAAAAATGACAGGCATTGTCAAAGCGTTTGATAATAAAACCGGCAAAGGCCTTATAATTCCCTCCGATGGTCGTAAAGACGTTCAGGTCCATATTTCTGCATTATCCCCTGGTGAATCAGCAACCATAATCCCGGGTATTCGCGTTGAATTTCGCCGGGTCAACGGCCTGCGCGGTCCGACGGCGGCAAACGTCTACCTTTCATAGTCACAGCCCGACCACTGATGACGGCCCCGATAGCAGACCGGGGCGGCTAAAACATCTCCAGAAAACGTTTTACCGTTCGCGATCGTTCGAATCGCCGCCACGCAATCGCAATATCGGTCGTCACCGGCGTCCCCGACAGCGGGCGATAGATTACCTCGGGATGGTGGATACAGGTCATCGACTGCGGCACCAGCGCAAAACCGAATCCGGCAGCCACCATGCTTAAGGAGGAGGAGAGTTGCGAAGATTGTCTCGCCTGACGCATATCGATGCCCGCGCGCAAACAGCTATTAAAGACCTGCTCATACAGCCCCGGGGCCACCTCGCGCGGAAACAGAATCGGCGCGGTCTCCTGCAGTTGCACCAGCGGCAGCATGGCCTCACCGGCAAGCGGGTGGTCACGGTGCAGGGCGATAACCATCGGCTCCACATCGATAATGCGCAGATTAAACGCTTTGCTGCTTTCGCACGGCAGGCGCACAAAGGCGATATCCAGCTCCCCTTCCCCCAGCGCGCTCATCAGCGCCGCCATGTTGCCCTCGACCTGACGCAGGGTGACCGCCGGATAGCGGAGCTGAAACTGGCGCAGCAGCGCGAAAATCTGCGGATGAAAAGCATTAGAACTGGTGATGCCTAACGCCAGCCTACCGTTCATCCCGCGGGCGATACCTTTGGTCTTTTCCAGCGCCGCGTCGCTAAGAGCGAGGATCTGGCAGGCATCTTCATAAAACGATTCTCCCGCTTCCGTCAGCTCAATTCCCCGCGTCAGACGGCGCAGCAGCGGCGTGCCAATTTCCCTCTCAAGCCGCTGAATTTGCTGACTTAATGGCGGCTGAGAAATACCAAGATCCCTGGCGGCGCGGGTGAAATTTCGCGCCTCAGCCACGGCGACAAAATAGCGTAGATAACGAAGTTCCATATCAAAAACGTCTCAAACCAGCATGCTTTCTATATTGGAACTGAGAGCTGAATCGGGTCAACAATTATTTAATCTTTCTTATATTTGTTGAGCGAGGACGTCTCTGATGACCCATTCTTCTGCATGTACCTGCCAGCAAAGCCTGTGTGAAACCGTACGCGGGTTTTCCGCCCAGCAGCCTGATAACGTGCTCTATCAGACCTCTTTGATGAGCGCGCTCCTGAGCGGCGTCTATGAGGGCAATACCACCATCGCCGATCTGCTTATCCACGGCGACTTCGGTCTCGGAACCTTTAACGAACTCGACGGCGAGCTGATCGCCTTCAGCAGCGAGGTCTACCAGCTGCGCGCCGACGGCAGCGCACGCAAAGCCCGCGGGGAACAAAAGACGCCGTTCGCGGTGATGACCTGGTTTCGGCCGCAGCACCGCGTCAGCTTCGACCATCCGGTAAACCGCCAGCAGTTGCATGAGATCATCGACCGGCAGATCCCCTCCGACAATCTGTTCTGCGCCCTGCATATCGACGGCCACTTTCGTCACGCCCATACCCGGACCGTCCCCCGGCAGACTCCCCCCTACCGGGCGATGACCGATGTTCTGGACGACCAGCCGGTGTTCCGCTTCAACCAGCGTAAAGGGATACTGGTCGGTTTTCGCACCCCGCAGCATATGCAGGGAATTAACGTTGCCGGGTATCACGAACATTTCATCACCGACGATCGTCAGGGCGGCGGCCATCTGCTGGATTACCAGCTCGATAGCGGCGTGCTGACTTTCGGCGAAATCCACAAGCTGCTGATTGACCTCCCGGCCGACAGCGCTTTCCTGCAGGCCGATTTGCATCCTGACAATCTCGACGCCGCCATTCGCGCGGTAGAAAATTAAGGAGCTTCATATGGACAATCAACGTCACGAACGCCAGTGGGCGCACGGCGCGGATATGATAGTCAGTCAGCTTGAGGCCCAGGGGGTACGCCAGGTCTTCGGCATCCCCGGCGCGAAAATAGATAAAGTCTTCGATTCGCTACTGGACTCCACCATCCGGATTATTCCCGTGCGCCACGAAGCTAACGCCGCGTTTATGGCCGCGGCAGTCGGCCGCCTGACCGGTAAAGCGGGCGTCGCGCTGGTCACCTCCGGCCCTGGCTGTTCGAATCTGATTACCGGCATGGCCACCGCTAACAGCGAGGGCGATCCGGTGGTCGCGCTGGGTGGCGCGGTTAAGCGGGCGGATAAGGCAAAACTGGTCCATCAAAGCATGGATACCGTGGCGATGTTCAGCCCGGTGACCAAATATGCCGTGGAAGTGACCGCCTCCGACGCGCTGGCGGAAGTTGTCTCCAACGCTTTCCGCGCCGCCGAGCAGGGGCGCCCGGGCAGCGCCTTTATCAGCCTGCCGCAGGATGTTGTCGATCAACCTACCCGCGGCGCGATTCTCCCGGTCGGCAACGCCCCGCAAATGGGCGCGGCCCCTGACGAGGCTATCGAGAAGGTCGCGCAGATGATCGCCGCCGCCAAAAACCCGATTTTCCTGCTCGGGCTGATGGCCAGCCAGCCGGAAAACAGCCATGCCCTGCACCAGCTGCTCGAGCAGAGTCATATTCCGGTCACCAGTACCTACCAGGCCGCCGGGGCGGTCAATCAGCAGCACTTTGCGCGCTTCGCTGGCCGGGTCGGACTGTTTAACAACCAGGCCGGCGACCGCCTGCTCCACCTCGCCGACCTGATCATCTGCATCGGCTACAGCCCGGTCGAGTATGAACCGGCGATGTGGAACCGCGGCGACGCGACGCTGGTCCATATCGACGTGCTGCCCGCTTATGAAGAGCGTAACTACACCCCCGATATCGAGCTGGTGGGTGATATCGCCGCGACGCTGAACAAACTGACCCGGCGCATCAGCCATAAGCTGGTGTTAACCCCGCAGGCGGCGGAGATCCTCACCGATCGCCAGCATCAGCGCGAGCTGCTCGACCGCCGCGGCGCGCAGCTGAATCAATTTGCCCTTCATCCGCTGCGCATCGTGCGGGCAATGCAGGATATCGTCAACAGCGATGTCACCCTCACCGTCGACATGGGCAGCTTCCATATCTGGATCGCCCGCTATCTGTACAGCTTCCGCGCCCGCCAGGTGATGATTTCCAATGGTCAGCAGACGATGGGCGTCGCGCTGCCGTGGGCAATCGGCGCGTGGCTGGTCAATCCGCAGCGCAAAGTGGTCTCGGTCTCCGGCGACGGCGGGTTCCTGCAATCCAGCATGGAGCTGGAGACCGCCGTCCGACTGCAGGCCAATATCCTGCATATCATCTGGGTCGACAACGGTTACAACATGGTGGCGATTCAGGAACAGAAAAAATACCAGCGCCTCTCCGGCGTGGAGTTCGGCCCGGTTGATTTCAAAGCCTACGCCGAATCGTTCGGGGCTAAAGGCTTTGCGGTGGCGAGCGCCGACGCGCTGGAGCCGACGCTGCGTGCCGCCATGGACGTCGATGGCCCGGCGGTGGTCGCCATTCCGGTCGACTACCGCGATAACCCTCTGCTGATGGGGCAACTCCATCTCAGCCAAATACTTTGAGTCACTACAAAAAGGAAAGGAATATGCAAAAAGTCGCACTTGTCACCGGCGCCGCTCAGGGCATCGGTAAAGCTATCGCGCTGCGCCTGGTTAAAGACGGATTTGCCGTGGCCATTGCCGATTACAACGATACCGCAGCGAAAGCCGTGGCCGCCGAAATCAACCAGCACGGCGGCCGGGCGCTGGCGGTTAAGGTTGACGTCTCGCGCCGTGAACAGGTTTTCGCCGCCGTCGAACAGGCGCGTAAAACGTTGGGCGGTTTCCACGTTATCGTCAACAATGCCGGCATCGCCCCTTCGACGCCGATCGAAGCGATCGTCGAGGAGACCGTCGATAAGGTCTATAACATCAACGTCAAAGGCGTCATCTGGGGCATTCAGGCGGCGGTCGACGCCTTTAAAAAAGAGGGCCACGGCGGGAAAATTATCAACGCCTGTTCCCAGGCCGGGCACGTCGGCAATCCGGAACTGGCGGTCTACAGCTCGAGTAAATTCGCCGTACGCGGCCTGACCCAGACCGCTGCCCGCGACCTGGCGCCGCTGGGGATCACCGTTAACGGCTACTGTCCGGGGATCGTCAAAACGCCGATGTGGGCGGAGATCGATCGTCAGGTCTCGGAAGCCGCGGGCAAACCGCTGGGCTACGGTACCGCCGAGTTCGCGAAACGCATCACCCTCGGACGTTTGTCCGAACCTGAAGACGTCGCGGCCTGCGTGTCGTATCTGGCGAGCCCGGACTCTGACTATATGACCGGTCAGTCGCTACTGATCGATGGCGGGATGGTTTTTAACTAATTCCATGATGCTCTGACATGGTTTGCCCCTGCCGCGAGGCCGGGGCTTTTTTTTATCTGCCGGTCACGCTCACTCGGGCGCTAAACGCGCGCCCCGCAGCCCGGCGGGTAAGGGTTATCCCGGCCGATTAGCGCGCGCTCGCCTGCGCCTGCGCCAGCTGGCGTTCAATAGCCTGACGTCGCGCATCGTTCGCCGGCAATATTTCCAGCAGCTGTTGCAATGCCGCGACCGCCTGCGGGTAATCTTCGCTGCGCCGCGCGCTCAGCGCCAGCAGTTCCAGCACCGACAGATTCTGCGGCTGCCGCTGATGCAGTTCGCGCAGCAGAAGTTCTGCCATCCGCAGCTGGCCGCTATCGCCGGCCCGCACCAGCACGCTGGCGTAATCGAATGTGGCCACCGGATCGTTCGCCGCCAGCTGATGGGCGCGGGCAAAGGCGCCGATCGCCGTCTCGCCGTCGTTGAGCAGCAGGGCAATGCGCCCCAGCAGCTGCCAGCCGGCAAGATAATCAGGCTGATCCTGTAACTGGCTGCGCAGCCCGAGCCTGAGCTGAGCCAGTTGATCCATCCGCAGCGGCGCCGCCGTTGGGTCTTGCAGCTGGCGGAGCAGCGCGGGAGTTTGACGTTCCGCCTGTTGCCAGAGCAACACCTGACCAATATCGCTGGTTTTCAGGAAGATCCCGCAGCTCAACAGTACCAGCGCCACGGCGCCGGGCAGCAGCACCCAACGGCCGAGCGGGCGAACTTTAGCCGGCGTGGCGTCGGGAATATCGGCCAGCAGCGTACGCTGCAGTTCAACCACCATCGCTTCCCGGTCGACAACGTTGTCCTCCTGCGCCAGCTCGTCGAGCCGCGTCTGGTACAGCGTCCGGTTCAGGCTATCGCGATCCGCCGCCGCCTCCCCCTGCCACGGAAAATACAGCAGCGCCAGCGCCCCGGCCAACATCAGCAGCGCCGGCAGTAAAAACAGGGTCATCAATCCTCTCCTTTGTTCAGTAACGCCGCCAGCCGCTGACGCTCTTGTTCACTCAGCGCAGCGCTTGCTCCGCCGCGACGTCGGGTTCGCGCCACCAGCAGCGCGACACCGGCGATAACAAACAGCCCCGGAACCAGCCACAACAGTAAGGTCCCGGCGGTCAACGGCGGTTCATAGCTGACGAAATGGCCGTAGCGCGCCACCATATAGGCGATGATTTGATCTTTGCTTTGCCCCTGCTGCATCAGCTCATAAACCTTCAGCCGCATATCGGCGGCAATCATCGCATTCGAGTCCGCGATGCTGTTGTTCTGGCACTTCGGACAGCGCAGCTGGGAGGTGATCTCGCGAAACGCCTGCTCCTGCGCTTCGTTTTTGAACTGCCAGGTGTCGATGGCGGCCAGCGCCTGGCCTGCGAGCAGCAGCGCCATCAGCGCCAGTATCCAGCGCCTCATGTTGCCGGCTCCTGCGTATATTTCAGCCACAGCGGCTGGAGCTGTTCGCGCCACACCCTGGCGTTCAGATCCCCGGCGTGACGCCAGCGAATAATGCCCTGCCCATCAATCAGAAAGGTTTCCGGCGCGCCATATACGCCCAGATCAAGGCCCAGCATACCGCTGCCGTCGAACAGACTCAGCGCATAGGGGTTGCCCAGACTGTCGAGCCAGGTCACCGCCTTCTGCCGGTCATCTTTGTAGTTCAGCCCGACGACGCGGACCCCCTGCCTGGCCAGCTCATTAAGGAACTGATGCTCGGCGCGACAGGTCGGGCACCAGGTGGCCCAGACGTTCAGCAGCAGCGGTTTCCCGTCGATCAGCGCCGCGCGGCTGTAAGTTTGTCCCGCCGTCGTCAACGCTTCAAGACGAAACTCAGGCAGCGGTTTGCCGATCAGCGCGGATTCGAGCATCGTCGGATCGTCGCCGTCGGCGTTACGCAACAGTTGCCAGAACAGCGCCATCGCCAGCAGCAGAAACAGCGCCAGCGGAATAAAAAGCAGCCTGCGGTTCATGGCGCCTCCTGCCGTTGTTTACGCATCCGGTAGCGCGGGTCGAGCATGCAGCACAGGCCGCCAAGCGCCATCAGGCCGCCGCCGAACCAAATCCAGCGCACGAACGGTTTGTAGTACAGACGCACCGCCCAGCTGCCATCCTCCAGCTCTTCCCCCAGCGCGGCATACAGATCGCGCGTCAAACCGCCGCCGATCGCCGCTTCGGTCATCATCATGCGGCTGGCGCTGTAGTACCGTTTTTCCGCGTACAGCGTGGCTTCCGGGCGACCGTTGCGCGTCACCGTAATCACCCCTTCGCCGCCGGTCCAGTTCGGGCCGACGATGTTGCTCACCCCGTCGAACACAAAGTGGTAGCGATGAATATCGATGCTATCGCCGGTTTTCATCCGCACGTCGCGCTCAATACTGTAGTTCTGGCTGAAGGTAATCCCGATGACGGTGACCGCCACGCCAACGTGGCCCAGCACCATTCCCCACTGGCTGCGCGAAATCACCCGCAGGCCGCGCCAGAAACCGTGCCGGTGGGTCGCCCGCTCATGAATTTCAATCAGGGCACAGAGCAGTACCCAAATCGCCATCATCAGACCGAGAACCGCCATGGCGACAATCCGGTCCTGCAGCAGCCACGGCAGCAGCAGAGAAAGTGACAATGTCACCAATAGTGCCATCGCCAGCCGCTTAAGCTGCTTGCCCGGCTGGTCACGCCGCCAGCGGATCAACGGTCCCACTCCCAGCAGCAGCGCAAACGGCGCCATCAGCGCGGTGAACAGCAGGTTAAAGAAGGGTTCGCCGATTGAGATACTGCCAAGCCCCAGCTCTTTGTGCACCAGCGGCAGCAACGTGCCGAGCAGCACCACCAGCATGGCGGCGATCAGCAAAATATTGTTCCCCAGCAGAAACGACTCTCGCGACCACAGCGTATGTTCGATCCGCGCCCGCACCTGTCCCCCCTTCAGGGCATACAGCAGCAGCGATCCGCCGATAGCCACCACCAGCAACGCCAGAATAAACAGCCCGCGCGTCGGATCCGAGGCGAACGAATGGACCGACACCAGCACCCCGGAGCGCACCAGGAAGGTTCCCAGCAGGCACAGTGAAAAGGCGGCAATCGCCAGCAGCACGGTCCAGGCCCGGAAGCTCCCGCGTTTCTCGGTGACCGCCAGGGAGTGCAGCAGCGCCGTCCCCACCAGCCATGGCATAAACGAGGCGTTCTCCACCGGATCCCAGAACCACCAGCCGCCCCAGCCCAGCTCGTAGTAGGCCCAGGCAGAGCCCAGCACGATACCCAGAGTCAGAAACACCCATGCTGCCTGGGTCCACGGGCGCGACCAGCGCGCCCAGGCGGTATCCAGCCGTCCGGCGAGCAGCGAGGCAATCGCAAAGGCGAACGCCACCGAGAAGCCCACATAGCCCATATAAAGGATCGGCGGATGGAAAATCATGCCGATATCCTGCAGCAGCGGATTGAGGTCGCGACCATCAACCGGATAGAGCGGCAGCGTGCGGGCAAAAGGATTCGAGGTGAACAGAATAAACAGCAGAAAGCCGAAGGCGATGGTCCCCATCACCGCCAGCACCCGCGCTACGGCGTCCTGCGGCATCCGCCGACTGAACAGCGCCACCGCGAAAGTCCAGACGCTCAGCAGCAGCACCCACAGCAGCAGTGAGCCTTCATGGGCGCCCCAGGTCGCCGCGACCCGGTACCACACCGGCAGCGCGCTGTTCGAGTTATCCGCGACATAGCGCACGGTGAAATCATTGACCACGAAGGCATGGACCAGCACGAGAAAGGCGCCCGCGACGCAGAAAAACAGCGCGCAGGCCAGGGGCCGCGCCAGCGCCATTAGCCGCGGGTCCTGCCGCGCAGCGCCCCATTGCGGATAAATGCCCAGCAGTAGCGCGAGGCCTGTCGCCAGGCACAATAGATAGTGCCCCAGTTCCGGCATCATGGTTGTTCTCCCTTCTTCTCCGGCTGCAGCGCCTCTTTCACTTCCGGCGGCGTATAGTTCTCATCGTGCTTCGCAAGCACCTGGCGGGCGGTAATGTGCCTATCGCCATCGAGCACCCCCTGAGCTACCACTCCCTGCCCCTCGCGGAACAGATCCGGCAGAATGCCCCGATAGCTAACTTCCACCACCCCGCGGGCGTCGTACAGGCGGAAACTGACGTCCAGGCTCTGCGGGTCACGCTTGACGCTGCCGGGCTGAACGTAGCCGCCAATCCGCAGGCGCTGGCCGTGATGTGGCCGCTGATGGGTTTCCGTTTTGCCATACAGGATCTCCCCCGGGGTGTAGAAAAGATCGATATTGGCGCTGAGGGCATACAGCGTCAGGCCAATGGTCAGCCCGAGGCCGACCAGCACCGCCAGCGCGATCCCAAGCCGGGTTTTACGACGCGTTTGCATCGCTGCCCTCCGCTTCTGCACGGCGGCGAGCGGCGACGATACGCCGCTCCCGGGCCTGCTGACGGCTCAGCTCACGGAACAGCGCCCGTCGCTGCCAGCAGGTATGCAGCGTCAGAAAACCGAAAATCAGCAGCGTCGCCGCCACCGCCAGCCAGACATATAATGCGTAGCCGCCCATAGCCAGAAAGGCGGCGGCAGATGAAAAGGCGGGGGTCATTTCTCCGCTCCTTTTGGGGCAGTAACCAGCGCCTGGACCCAGGGTCGACGCCGCTCCTGTAACAGAATCAAATTGCGCAGGCGCATCAGCGTCAGGGTGGCCACCAGGCTAAGGAAGGCCAGAATGCAGATTCGCAATGGCAGACGCATACTGGGGTCAATCGACTGTTGCATGTTGGTCGACCCTTGATGCAGCGTGTTCCACCAGATGACCGAATAGTGAATGACAGGCAGATTGACCACCCCCACCAGCACCAGAATACCGACCGCCCTGCCCGCCAGACGGCGATCGTCGAAAGCGTGCCAGAGAGCGATAATCCCGGCATAGAGAAACAGCAAAACCAGCTCCGAGGTCAGGCGCGCATCCCAGATCCACCACGTTCCCCACATCGGTTTCCCCCATGCCGCCCCGCTGACCAAGGCGATGGCCGTGCAGGCGGCGCCCACCGGCGCCAGCGCCGCTACCGTCAGATCGGCCATTTTCATCTGCCAGACCAGCCCCACAAAGGCGGCGACGGCCATTGCCAGATAGACGCCCATCGACCACATGGCCGCCGGGACATGCAGATACATAATCCGGTAGCTTTGCCCCTGCTGATAATCCGCCGGCGCGTAGACAAATCCCCACACCAGCCCCACCGCCAGCAGCAGCGCGCTCAAGGCCGTTAGCCAGGGAATACAGCGGCCGCACAGGCCGTACAGCCGTTCGGGTATCGCCAGTTGATGTAATGTTTTCCACATAACGTTTGCTCACACTACTGTTTTTATGGCTGCGGCAGCCTCGCCGCAGCGAATTATTGCACCGTCAGCCGTAATGCGGCGGCGGTGGCGAACGGACACAACGTGGCGCTGGCGGCTAAAAACGCCGCCAGAATCGCCAGATAACCATCCACCGGCAGCCCGGCGGCGCCAGCCTGAATGGCGCCGGTGGCAAAAATAAGCAGCGGAACCGACAGCGGCAGCACCAGCAAACTCAGCAGAACCCCGCCGCGCCGCAGCCCGACCGTCAGGCCAACCCCCACCGCACCGAAAAAACTCAGCGTCGGCGTCCCCAGCAGCAGGGTCAACGCCAGTATGCCGGCATCGTGGGGTGCCATCCCCAGCAGCAGCGCCGCCAGCGGGGATACCACCAGCAGCGGCAGGCCGGTCATGACCCAATGGGCGAGCACCTTGACCAGTACCACCACCACCAGCGGTGTCGGCAGCAGCAGCAGTTGCTCAAGCGAACCGTCCTGCCAGTCGTCGCGAAACAGGCGGTCCATCACCAGCAGCGCCGCCAGCAGCGCGGCTACCCAGATGATGCCGGGCGCGATTTGCGTCAGCAGCTGCGGGTCGGCGCCGACGCCAAACGGAAACAGGGTGATCACCACCAGGAAAAACCACAGCGGATTGAGAATCTCTGCCCCGTTGCGCCATGCGAGGCGCATTTCGCGGGCAAACAGCGTCCTTGTCATGCGTTTCCCTCCCCCCCGACGCCGAGCCTTAACGTACGCAGCGCGCAGGCCAGCGGACGCAGGGGCTGATGGGTGGTGAGAATCGCGCTGCCGCCCGTCAACACATGCTGCTCCAGTCGACGACTTAAGGTCTCAATCGCCGACGCGTCGAGCGCGGTAAACGGCTCGTCGAGGATCCACAGCGTCGCCGACGTCAACCACAGGCGGGTCAACGCCACCCGCCGCTGCTGTCCGGCCGACAGCTGGCTCAGCGGGACATCTTCATAACCCGCCAGCCCCATTTCGGCCAGCGCCGCTTCTCGCGTCTGCTGCCGGGAGTGCGGGAAGAAGAAATGCAAATTTTCGTCCGCGGTCAGCGCCGTTTTGACGCCGGGCTTATGCCCGAGCCACAGCAGCTGGCGATGAAACGCTTCGCGCACGCTCGCCAGCGGTTCGCCCTGCCAGCTCACCGTACCGCTTTCCGGACGCGCCAGGCCGCACAGCATCCGCAGCAGCGAGGTTTTCCCGGCGCCGTTATCGCCGGCCACCTGCAGGAGTTCACCAGGCCCGACCGTCAAGGTCAGCGCCTGGAACAGCACCCGGTCATCGAAGATGCCGCTCAGTCCTTGTGCATGCAGCATGAATGTACTCTCCTTGGTTCAAACCGCCGTTAGCGTCGACAATCCGTTCGGGATGCGCCACCCTGGCGGCGCATCCACGACGGTTACTGGCCGGAAACCGGCAGTTTCGAGATGTCGACGTTACCTGTCGCCTTCTCATCGCGCACGATCGACTTGTCCTTCCGCACTTTCGCCACATCGCTGGCGCTTACCGGCGGCGCGTTGTTCCCCCAGCTGGTGCGGATAAAGTTGACCACATCCGCCACCTGCTGGTCATCGAGACGCCAGCCGAACGAGGGCATGGTCAGATTAGAGACCGCATTTTTCACCGCCGGCGTGGTGCTGCCGGTGAGGATGATGTGGATGAGCGACGTCGCATCTTCGGTCTGCACAACCGGGTTGCCCTTCAGCGACGGGAAGGCGCGCTGGTAACCCACGCCATCGGTACGGTGGCAGGCCGCGCAGTTATCGACGTACAGCGCCGCGCCGGGCTTACTGTCATCGCCCTTCCACAGATCCTTCGCCACGCTGTCTTCTACCGGCGCGGGGGTCTGTTTTCCGCCACGCGGCGGCAGCGACTTCAGATAGCGGGCAATGGCGGTGATATCGTCATCAGAGAGATACTGCAGGCTGTGTTCCACAACATCGCTCATTCCCCCGAAGACCACGGACTTATCGTTACGCCCGGTTTTCAGGAACTCCGCCAGTTCGGCTTCGCTCCATGTGCCCAGGCCGTCGCGATTTTCGCCACGCAGGCTGGAAGCGACCCAGCCGTCAATCGGCGCATTGCTGCCCGCCAGATAGTCGTCACCCTCGCTTTCGCTAAGCGCTTTTTCCTGCATCGTCAGGCTGCGCGGCGTGTGGCAGGCCCCACAGTGACCGAGCCCCTCGACCAGATAGCGCCCGCGTTCCAGCACCGGGTCGACCTGCGGATTAGCGACAAAATCAGCCGGCGTCGGAGCGAAGATCCCGCGCCAGAACGCCAGCGGCCAGCGCATTGACAGCGGCCACGGGATATCGCTATCGCGATTCGCCTCGGCCACCGGCGCCACCCCATGCATAAAGTAGGCGTACATCGCGCGCATATCCGCTTCGCTCACCCGAGCGAATGACGGGTACGGCATCGCCGGATAGAGGGTTGAGCCATCCTTGCGAACCCCTTTACGTACCGCATCGTCGAACTCCTCGAAGGTATAGCCGCCGATGCCGTGGACGCTGTCCGGGGTAATGTTAGTGGAGTAAATCGTGCCAATTGGCGTCTCCATCGCCAGGCCGCCGGCAAAAGGTTTCCCCTCTTTACCGTTGGTGTGACAGGCCACGCAGTCCCCGGCCCGCGCCAGATACTCGCCCTGCTGAATCAAATTGTTGTCCGCGGGAGCCTCTTCGGCAAACGCCGCACAGCTTAACGCACCGAGCACCAGTGCCGATAACCATTGCATTTTCATCATTTGCCTTCCTTTATGCCTGCACCAGTGGACCCGGGTTTTTCAGGTACCGTTCACGGATCGCTTTTGCTGACCAGTAGGCCAGCGCGGCCACCGTCCCGGTCGGGTTATAGCCCAGGCCCTGCGGGAAGGCAGAGGCGCCGATAACAAAGACGTTGTGTACGTCCCAGCTTTGCAGGTAGCGGTTCACCGCGCTGGTTTTCGGGTCTTCGCCCATCACCGCGCCGCCGTTCATATGGGTGGTCTGGTAGCTGGTGGTGTCAAAGTGGCTGTTGGCATTTTTCGGGCTGCCGAGCAGATATTTCGGCTTCATCGCTTTGGCGATCGGCGCCATCTTATCGAACATGAACTGCGCCATCTTGATGTCGTTTTCCTGCCAGTCAAAGGTCATGCGCAGCAGCGGCTGGCCGAAGACGTTTTTGTAGTTCGGGTCGAGATCGAGATAGTTCTGGCGATAGGACTGGTGCGCGCCGTGGGCGTCCATCGACAGATGATGGGTGTAGGTATCGGCAACCGCCGATTTCCACTTGCTGCCCCATGCCGGCGTCCCCGGAGGAACCGGTAGCCCGGAGACAGGCTTGGTCCCGGCCTGGTTGACCCAGAACGGCGAGCCGCCGACAAAGCCGGCCTCGGCATGGTCGAAGTTATCGGCGTTAAAGTCATCCACCCCGACACCGTTACCACCGGCGCCGATAAACGGGTTGGTAAAGGTATCCTTATCAAAAATAGCCTTGATGGTGGTCATATTCTGGTAAGCGAAGTTGCGACCCACCACCCCTTCACCGGTTTGCGGATCGTAGGGTTTACCGATGCCGGAGAGCAGCATCAGGTGAACATTGTGGAACTGGAAGGCGCCGACAATCACCAAATCTGCCGGCTGCTCCATTTCGCGCCCCTGGCCGTCGACGTAGGTCACGCCGGTGGCGCGCTGCTTATCGGCGGTCAGATTGACCTTCAGAACATTAGCGTTGGTGCGCAGCTCAAAGCGCTTTTCCTGGCGCAGCGCGGGCAGGATGTTGACGTTCGGCGAGGCTTTGGAATACATGTAGCAGGCGTAGCCGCTGCAGTAGCCGCAGAAGTTGCACGGTCCCATCTGCGCGCCGTAAGGGTTGGTGTAGGAGTCCGAGGTATTCGCCGACGGCAGATTGTAGGGGTGGTAACCCACTTCCCGCGCCGCTTTCTCAAACAGCTGCGCAGACCAGGTGTTTTTCTGTGCCGGCAGCGGGAAGTCGTCCGAACGATCCGGCGCAAAGGCGTTGCCGCCGCGCCCTTTGCCGACGACCTGCCCCTTCACCGACCAGGCGGTACCGGAGGTGCCAAAGACCTTTTCGGCCTTATCGAAGAAGGGCTCCAGCTCGTCGTAGGTGACGCCGAAATCCTGAATAATCATATCCTGCGGGATAAAACCTTTGCCGTAGCGCTCTTCATAGTGGCTGCGCATGCGCAGTTCTATCGGATCCACGCGGAAATGGACCCCGGACCAGTGCAGACCGGCGCCACCGACGCCGGTCCCCGGCAAAAAGGCCGCCAGCTGACGATACGGTACCGCCTGCTGGCTGGTGTTGTGACGAATAGTGACGGTGCTTTTCGACAGATCCTGGAACAACTTACGGCGAATATTGTAAGTCAGCTCGTCAACCACCTGCGGATAAGCACCGTCAGGCCAGGTATCGCGCATCGGGCCGCGCTCCAGCGCGACAACATTTAATCCGGCTTCGGTCAGCTCTTTGGCCATAATGGCGCCAACCCAGCCAAAGCCCACAATCGCGACGTCGGTTTTTTTCAGTACGGTGGCCATCGTTATGCCCTCTCCCCATTAATTGATACCGGCGGGAGGGGATAGCGTTCACCCCGTTCAACCCAGTCCATAAAGTCAGCGCGTGCGCCGGGAAAATTAATCAGCGTCCAGCCAACCATGCCTTTGTTACCGCCATGAATCGGATCGCTGAAGAAACCTTCGCGGGTGTTTTGCAGCAGATACGAGAAGAACAGCGAAGACGGCAGCTGTTTAAAGGCGGCGCTACCGGCTTCAAACTGGCTTAAGGCGGCATCCTGTTGTTCCGGGGTCAACCCGGCGAACGGCTGGTGATACTGGCCCTGGCACCATTCATCGGCGTCGGCAATTCCGAGGTTGTAAATCTGTTTGGGGACCAGCGGCAGCTGATAACCCATCTCTTTTGGCACATCGGGGTTAAACGGCCCCTGCATATACCAGATGGAACCGGTGGCATACGGGGTATTCATCTGACGGTCGATAAACTCCGGTACGCCGGCTTCGCGTGCGCCCGGCCCCAGCTCATCGGCCGGAATGAGGCGCGCTACCGCGGCGTTGATAAATGCCCACTCGCGCTCGTTAAAAAACTGCGGTTTCCACTCGCCGGTGGTCGCGGAAGCGGATCCGGCGGCAGGGGCACTCTCCGCCGCCTGCGCGGTAGCGGCGGCGGCAACCGCGCCGACGCTGCCGCTACCGATCACGACCGTTGGTATCAAAGCCATTGATTTTACTAAAAAATCACGCCTCGAATTATTGGTTTTTTCGCTCGACATTTTCACATTCCTGTCAATTAAGTTACTGATTTTGTTATTACAAGCCCAGCAAACGCCGCTTTGGAACCGATTCCAGAAAGGTACCGCTTTAGCGGACCTGCTGGCACGACGCCATTAAGTCGTACAAAAAATAAATCGCCACTGGCGATGATGTTTATAGAGTTATCGTTTGGATATTAGTCGATTCTCATACGCCGTCATGAAAAAAAGGAAAATATCCCTTTTCATTTACTAATCAGAACGCGTATTCAATATCCAGAGTGCAGAAATTGGGGGTGGAATCAGTTCCGGCACGGATCTGACCATCGCCTCAAAAAGAGTGACATGTGTCACAAATGTTGCTTTTTTGTTTATGGTACATGGCTGTCTTGCAGCGTGCAAACGTAAGATTCCGTAAAAAGTAGACAATTTGAGCGGTTAAATTTATTAATAACGGATATTAACCATATTTCGCGCCACGCTTATTCGTTGAGGGACAAGCAGGAATGACGGCGGCGATGAATTATTCGCCGCGACGGTGAAAAGCGGCCGAATATAGAATTACCGCAGGGAAATGGTTTCTTAACGGAATATTTTCATGGCGCCAGTATCACGCTATTTATTGCGCGGACGGCGCTATCGCTATCGCCGTCCGCCACCGACGTTCCGGCTTACGCTCGCGGGAAAATCCACAGATCGTTGACCGGGAAGGTCAGGTGACAATGCTCCGTATTGCGCAGCGATGAACCATAGGCGCGAATGGCGAAATCATCTCCCCGGGTACGGAACAGGTACTCCCAGCGGTCGCCGAGATACATGCTGGTTAACAGCGGTAGCTCCAGCATATTATCCTGGGGCGTCGCCCCAAGGCACAGACGCTCTACGCGGATCACCGCCGTCGCATCCTGCCCGACGTTGACCCGTCCGTCCGCCATCCCCCAGAGCGCCCAGCTTGCCCCTTCAATCCGCGCCCGTCCGTCCACCACATCGGTAATCTTACCGTGCAGGCGGTTATTGCTGCCCATGAACTCGGCGGCAAACAGCGTCGCCGGATTGCCGTACATCTCCTGCGGCGTCCCCTGCTGTTCAATCACGCCATTGTTGAGCAGCAGGATACGATCGGAAATCGCCATCGCTTCGTTCTGATCGTGCGTGACCATCAGCGCCGACAGCCCCAGTTTGATAATCAGCTCGCGCAGAAACACCCGCGCCTCTTCGCGTAATTTGGCGTCAAGGTTCGACAGCGGTTCATCAAGCAGGATAACCGGCGGGTTATAGACCAGCGCCCGCCCAATCGCCACCCGCTGCTGCTGCCCTCCCGATAGCTGATGCGGATGGCGGTTGCCGAGGTGCTCCAGCCCCAGCTGATCGAGCACCGCCTGCACCCGCTGTTTCATTTCGCCAGAGGCGACTTTACGCAGCCTGAGCGGGTAGGCGACGTTCTCGAAAACCGTTTTGTGCGGCCACAGAGCATAGGACTGAAACACCAGACCAAGATTGCGCGCCTCGGCCGGAATTTCGCTGCGCGGATTGCCGTCATAGACCGTCTGCTTGCCGATAGCGATCCGCCCGCCGGTGGGCTTCTCCAGCCCGGCAACCGCGCGCAGCAAGGTGGTTTTCCCGCTGCCCGACGGCCCCAACAGCGACACCACTTCTCCCCGCTTCAGCGTCATCGACACCCCTTTCAGCACCGGATTGTCGCCATAGGTCAGATGCAAATTTTCTACTGATAATTCAATCATGTAATTTCACTCCAAAGCGCAGGGCGATACCCAACCCGACCACCACCAGCAGGATATTGATAAACGAGAGCGCGGCGACAATATCGATAGCTCCCGCAGCCCACAGCGAGACCAGCATCGAACCAATGGTCTCCGTTCCCGGCGAGAGCAGATAGACGCCGGTGGAATACTCACGCTCAAAGATCAGAAACATCAGCAGCCAGGAGCCAATCAGGCCGTAGCGCGACAGCGGCACCGTAACGTGGCGCGTGACCTGACCCCGCGAGGCACCGTTGCTCCGGGCGGCTTCTTCCAGCTCCGGCGCCACCTGGAGCAGGGTTGAGGAGATTAACCGCAGCCCATAGGCCATCCACACGACGGTATAGGCCAGCCAGACGCTGAAAATGGTATTGCGCAACGCCCGCAGCTGCACAATCAAATGTTCGCGCAGCCAGTCGGCCACCGGCAGCGCGGAGAGCCAGCCATTTTTCAGCGACTGATCCAGCCACATCGGCAGGAACAAAAACACCCACAGGAACGCCAGTCCGGCCAGCAGGCCCGGCACCGCACGCGGAACCAGCACGCTGTAGTCGAGAAAACGCGTGACATTGTCCGCTTTGCGATGCATCGCAATCCCGACAAACAGATAGCAGATCACCGCCAGCGCGCCGCCGAAAATACCGATGGCCATGGAGTTGACGATGGCCCGCAGCAGGTTCGGCTGCTGCCAGATATTACGGAAGGTCGCCAGCGAGAGTTCATCCCAGAGAGAAACCCCCACTCCCCAGTTGGAGATAAACGCCCGCATGGCCACGCCAATCAGCGGCACGCCGATAGTCACGGTCAGCCAGAAAACCACCACCCCACCGGCAACCCAGCGCCACTTGCCGAGCGGTAGCGCTCGCGCCTGCGACGCTTTGCCTTTCATGGTCACAAACCGATTGGCCGTGCGCATCAGGCGACGCTGCAACATGACCAGTGGAATAGTGATACAGATAAGCACGACCGCCACCGCCGCCATCAGATGATAGGAGGGCGTACCGAGTTTATTGGTGAGTTTATACAGGTAGGTGGCCAGCACCATGTTGCCTTCCGGGTCTCCCAGCACCAGCATCAGACCAAACACTTCGAGGCCGAGGAAAAACAGCAGCACGCAGGCATAGAGAATGGACGGACGGACCATCGGCAGGCTGACCGAGGTCATCACCTGAAGCGGAGATGCCCCCACGGTCCGCGCCGCCTCTTCGACATCCGAACCGACGCTACGCAGCGCGGAGGAGATATAGAGATAGGCGTGCGGGACGTGGGTCAGCCCGGCAATCACCACAATGCTGAACATGGAGTAGATATTCCACGGCACAAACCCCAGCAGTTGCTCTGCCCATTGCGAGAAAAACCCGACCGGTCCGGCCGCCACCACATAGCCAAAAGCCAGTACCATCGGAGAAACAAAAATCGGCACCAGAATCAGCGGTTCAATAAACCGACGCCCGGGCAAATCAGTACGCACCATTAAGAACGCGAGGATCCCGCCCAGCGGTATCGCAATCAGCACCAGCCCCACCGCCAGAATAAAACCGGACTTCAGCGCGAGATAAAAGTCAGGGTCGGTAAAAATAAACTCAAAGGCCCCGAGGCTGAATTCTTTGCTGCGGGCAAAAAACGGGGCGGAAAGAAAGCTCTGCACCACGATAAATAACAGCGGGATATAAATCACTAATGCCGTTATCACTACCACGATGCCGCGCGGTAGCCCCTGCCACTTTCTGCGTATTACATTCATAGCTTATCCCTTTGGTCAGGCGCGGAGTACAAACCAGACGGGTGTTGAAAACCGGGAATACCCGGCGCGAAAAGGCGGCGCATCCGATGATGCGCCTCCTGGCAGGTATTATTTTGCGGCGGCGGTACGCCATTGTTTGATAAATTCCAGACGTTTTTTCGGTTCCAGATATTCCAGTAACGTTTCATCAACCGGAATCGGCTTCAGCGCGTTACCCAACATTTTAGTCATTCCGTCGATATCATTTTTGCCTTCGATATCGTTACGAATAGAGGGAATATCCGCCTGATTAGCCAGAATACTCTGCCCTTTTTCCGACAGGACATAATCGAACCACAGTCTGGCGGCATTCGGGTGTGCGGATTCCTGGGTAATAAACGAGACCCGCGACAATACCAGCACGTAATCTTTTGGATATGAAATCCCCAATGACGGATCGGTTTTCGCCCGCGCCTCGGCGTAGGAGCCGAGAATGTTATAGCCCAGCAGGTTTTCACCCGAGGAGACCCTCTCCATCATGGTGCCGGTTGAGGACTGCACGGTCAGGCCGCCTTTCGCCATCCCGGCCAGATCGGCGAAATAGTTAGCGTCGGCTTTGCTGTCCTGTACCGCCAGCATGAAGCCCAGTCCCGATTTCTCAATATCGTAGGTGGTCACTTTGCCTTTGAATTTATCCGCCTGCGCGGTAACCAGTTTTGCCAGCGCGGTGTGTGAATCCGGGACATCCCCCTGCGGAATCAAGCGTTTGTTATAGATAAAGACCACCGGTTCGTAGGTGGTTCCATAGGCTTTTTGCTGCCACACCGCCCATTTCGGCAGCTTGCTCAGTTCAGGAGAGGCGTACTTTTCGGCATAATCCGTCGCCAGTTTTAGCGCCGTATCCATCGATGAACTCCAGACGACATCGCCGCTCCCGCCGCCCGCCGCCTGCTCGCTGATATAGCGGTTATAGAGTTCGGTACTGTTCATATCGTTATATTCAACTTTGATCCCAGGGTACTGCGCCTCGAACCCTTTAATTAACGGGCCTGCGGCTTTGGTATCCGTCGTCGAATAGATGACGACCTTGCCCTCTTTCACCCCGGCATCAACCACTTTTTGATAATCAGCCGGGTAACCCTGGGGTAATTCTGCCAGAACGGAACAGGAGAAGACTGTCGTCAGTGAAACCACTAAACCACCAATTTTCCTATACATAAAACCAACCCTTAATTATCATTTATTAAACACAAATTTAACATATAGCGAGAGGTCAGGACCTTGCAATGACGGGGGGTGTTTTTTTCCGGCTTTTGTGACGCTGGCGTAATTTAAATAAACGGGCGCCAACGGCGGTCAAAAATTGGGGAATAAGGCGAAGAATATTTCCCCACGCCCGGAAACAAATATTAAGACAACCTTAAGAATCAGCTGAGATGTTGATAAAACGGGGGCAGTGCCTTCCCTGCAAGGAATGGCTGCAGGCCAGAATTGACCTGCAGAAGGGCAATTTTCCGCCACTAAATGGCGTTGCGGGAAATAATACGGGCGGTATGGCTAACAGCAGAAAAAGGGGGTCGGGAAAATTCAGGCCGGGAGGAGACGGCCCGGTGATGATTCAACATCACTCTCGCGGCCAGACCCGGGGAAACAGCGGAGAGACCAGCGCCTCGCCATCTTTCAGCGTCAGCTCCGGGAACGGCGGCGAGGTGACGCCGCCGCGATCGGCGAAGGTGGCGTCATCCCCGACCCAGCGAGCGGAAAAGACCCGTCGCGCGCGCGCGGTCGCATTGCCCCTCGCGCCGTGCAGCGTCCGGTAATGAAAGGCGACCGCATCTCCCGGCTCCAGCGCCCAGCTGACAATATCGTAATCATCCTGATGCGCATCAATATCCGGCAGCTCTTTAAAACGGCTGTGCGCGTAGAGCTTTGAGCCGTTAAAACGGGTTGGGCTGTACTCGTCGCCCCAGCGGTGGGAGCCGCGGATGCAGCGCAGCGAGATCGCTTCCGCCACCGGGTCCAGCGGGATCCAGAAGCTGACGTTTTGCTGCCCGTCGACGCAATAATAGGGCTGATCGTGATGCCAGGGCGTCACCGTGCTGCCGCCGGGCGGCTTCACCAGCGTATGTTCATGGAAAAACGTTGCCGTCTTCGATTGCATCAGCGCAGCGGCGATTTCCGCCGCCGGCGAATGCAGGACAAAGCGTTCAAAGTCAGGGATTCGCGACCAGTTACAATAATCCTGAAAAAACGGGGCGGAGCCATCTTTCGGCACCACCGTGCGGGCGTGGCCATACTCGCTGGGGTTGGCCATCAGCTCCGCGACGCCGGCGGCCAGGCTTTCAATCCACGGCCTGAACACCCCCTTCAGCAACACGACGCCATCCTGCTGATAGCTGTCGATGGTCTGCGAATCAATATGTGGGTCACGCTGATTTTGCATAGCTAACCTTCCTGTGTGGAGAGATGAGGTGGCAGGAGGTGACCCTGGCAGGGCCAGCTATTTAGCCACCGCGAATGGAACCCCTACAGGTTATTTAATCTGCCATCGCAGGTAAATTATTATAAAACGAGTCGCTGAATAGAAAATTACGAGCCTTAATGGCAGTGGAAAATAAATAAGCCTGCGGTGTTCGCAGGCTTATTTATTCAAAAATGTGCGGGGGTTAATTCAATACTGCGGCAATAGTCCATAAACAGTTGCGTCGGTCGGGTCGGTTCATTATTGGCAAGATGCGCCATAATTAATGTCGACGCGGGCATATCATCTTCAATATCTAATTGCACCAGTCTCTCGCCGTCATAGGTCATATCGCACAACGGCCGGGTGACTAATACCGAAAATCCTAGCCCCTGTCCCACCATACAGCGCACCATTTCGATGGAGGGTGAACTGTAGGCGACTTCAGGGTGATAGCCCTTCTCTTTAAATATGGTGATGAAATAATTCTTGCTGGGCACCGCATCGAGCAAAATCATCGGTTCATGGCTGAGCTCCTGCAAGGTAACGCTATTTTTCTGCGCTAATGGATGGCTGGCCGGCAGCAGCGCATAGGGTTTATGCGGCGCATTCAGCATCTCTTTATTAACCGAATGGCCTAATTCCAGATCGTAGACCAGCGCCAGGTCGAAGCGCCCGCGATGCAGACCGTGCATTAACTCATGCTGTTCGCCGTCATACAGCTGGAGGGTGATGTCGGGGTACATTTTTTTAAACCCGGCGACCAGCTTTGGCATGTACAGCGGCGCGACGGACTCAAAGCAGCCGACGGAAATCGTCCCGGAAACCAGCTCTTTATCGGCGCGGGAGTTTTGTTCAAACTCATAGGAGAGCCGCAGCAGCTCTTTTGCTTTCTCATAAAAGCGCCTTCCGCAGGAGGTCAGCGAGACGCCCTGGGCGTGATGGCGAATAAACAGCTGCTGCTCAAAAGTGCTTTCAAGGTTTTTAATGGCAATCGAGATCGACGGCTGGGCAATATGGAGCTGCCGGGAGGCTTCAGCAATACTCTCGGTCTCTACAACGGTGACGAAGTATTTAAGTTGTTTGAGCGTGAATCGCGTCATAGCCTTACCCTTTACGAAATATTGTCACAAGCGGAAACGGGATAGTTTCCTGATATGCAATTTGCAAGCATCGTGCCATTTCGCTATAGGTTCGTTTATTTCCTCGCTGAGCAAATGATTTATTTAGCGTCGCGGCGCAGTGAAAATCATGGCGACACCGCCGCATCCGTTTAATTGCACCAACCTGAATCACGCTGCACCAAATTAATTCTTCATGCGCCCCAATATGGCACAACTCGCGATTTAAAGGCCGGTTCCGTTATCCCCTCGGTGTAATTGTTTTTTTAATGTTTAGTTCTTGTTTCGCACTCATTGCTTTAAATTTATTGAAATTAATCCACCTGTATAGTTTTTTTAAACTTAAAGACCAAAAATTTACTAATTGCCTCGCAGCGAAAACTGCCAGCATAGTGTTATTGCAAGATAAACCCTGGCGATGCCCCATTTTTGATCATCGGTATCGCATTCATGTCCGTTAATTATGGCGAGTGAAATAGCCCATGACGTTTAACTGGAACTACATGTTAAGTCTGCTCAGCGATGCAGATTTTTGGCAGGCCACCTGGACCGTCATTAAATTAAGTCTGCTGACCTGGGGTTGCAGTATTGTGCTGGGATTTGTTCTCGCCCTGGCCAAGCAGTCGCCGCGCAAACTGTTTAATCTTCCGGCGCGGCTCTATATCTGGCTGTTTCGCAGCCTGCCGCTGCTGGTACTGCTGATATTCGTCTATAACCTGCCCCAGGCGGTGCCGTCGTCAGCGCCAGTGCTCAACGACCCGTTCTGGGCCGGTCTGCTGGCGATGGTGCTAAGTGAAGCCGCCTATGTCGCCGAAATCCACCGGGGTGGCCTGCTGTCGATACCTAAAGGCCAGAGCGAAGCCGCCCGGGCGCTGGGACTGCGCTATGCCGGTACCCAATGGCGGGTGATTATTCCCCAGGCGCTGCGCGTCGCCCTCCCCGCGCTGGCCAACGAATATATTGCCGTCGTGAAGCTCAGCTCGCTGGTGTCGGTTATCTCCCTGACCGAGATTTTAATGGTCGGCCAGCGCCTTTATTCACAAAACTTCCTGGTGATGGAAACCATGGCGGCGGTGGCGTTCTACTATGTGCTGATCGTGACCGTTTTCGACTTCCTGCTCAAACGCCTGGAGAGCTATCTCGACGTCACCCGGCGGAAAGTCACGCGCCCCATCGACAGCGAGATGCAGCGGCTGGCAACGCAAACACGCCCGGCAACCGTGCGCAGCGCGGTCGATAACTCGCAGCCGGCGCTGCAGGCGTCAAAACTGCACAAAGCCTATAACAACGTGGAAGTGCTCGGGGCCGTCAGCCTGCAAATTCAGCCGGGAGAGGTGGTCTCGGTGATTGGCCCCTCCGGCTCCGGGAAAACCACGCTGATCCGCCTGCTCAACGGACTTGAGCAGATCGACAACGGTGAAATTCGCATCAACGGCCAGCCGTTTATTCACCTCGATCGCCAGGGGGTGCAGAAACCGCGTTTTATGGAAAACGCGCAGTACCGCCTCAACATCGGCATGGTCTTCCAGAGTTTTAACCTGTTCCCCCATCTGACGGTTCTCGGCAATCTGCTGCTGGCGCCGCGCTACCATCGGCTGGCCCCGGAAGCCGAGCTGAAGCAGCAGGCCTGCGAATTACTGCATAAGGTCGGCATGCTGGAGCACGCGTGGAAATATCCGCACCAGCTTTCTGGCGGCCAGCAACAGCGCGTCGCCATTGCCCGGGCCCTGATGATGCGACCGCAAATCATGCTGTTCGATGAACCCACCTCGGCACTTGACCCGGAAAAGGTCAATGAAGTGCTCCAGGTTATCGAATCGCTGGCCCATGAAGGCATCACCATGGTCATCGTGACCCACGAAATGAATTTTGCCTTCAAAGTCTCTGACCGGATTGTCTTTATGGAAAAAGGGCGCGTGGTATGCGACGACACGCCGCAGGCGATGCGCGACGGCAACCATCCGCGCGTTGACGCCTTCCTGAAAGATGTCTCCCTGGCTTAACTCTCCGCTTGTGAAAGGAAAAATTATGATCGCGCAGTGGCAAATCGAACAGTTTCATCAGCAGGGTTTTCTGGTGGTCGAAGGGGTGCTGTCCCCTGACGAAATCGCCGCCTTGCAGCAGGATTTTGACGGTTGGGTCGAAGAGAGCCGCCGCCATACCGAGGTGTGGGGCGAGACGCTGGACGGTCGCCCGCGTTTCGACCTTGAAGGGGATCACCGCGCCGATCACCCTTCTCTGCGCCGGGTCAGTTCGCCGACGGAGATTTCCGTCGCCTTCGAACATGCCGCCCTGCAATCGCGCATGGCGACCATCGCCGCCCAGCTGATCGGCGGCAGCGGCACCCGTTTTCATCACAGCAAAATCAACTCCAAGCTGCCGTTTACCGCGACGCAGGTGAAATGGCATCAGGATTTTCTGTTCACGCCGCACAGCAATGACGACATCATCACTGCCCTGCTGATGGTCAGCGACGTCACGCCGGAAAACGGCCCGCTGAACGTGGTGCCGGGGAGCCACAAGGGGCCGCTGTGGTCCCACTGGCAGGACGGGCGTTTTACCGGCTCGGTTGACGACGAGGTGGTATCCGAGCAGTGCCAGCAGCCCGAAGCCTGCTTTGGCCCGTCAGGCTCGGTGTGCTTTATGCATACCCGCCTGCTCCACGCCTCGAGCCCCAATGAAACCGAACAGCCGCGGACGCTGTTTATCAGCGTTTACGCCGCCGAGGACGCCCTGCCCTTTGGCGAAAACCCCTTGCCAAGCCTGCACGCGGGCCAGCTGGTGGCCGGCGTGGAGAGCGGCCTGGTACGCAGCGCCGCCAACCAGCTACGTTTGCCGCAGAAGCCGCGCGGCGCCTCATTCTTCGTTCAGCAAGCCGGCCACGATCTTGCCAGCATGTAATGTCATCCCTGGAGGTTTTTATGAAACGCTTTAATGTTCTGCTTCTTTGTACCGCTGGCGCCCTGACCTCGTTCAGCACTTTTGCGGCGTTCCTGCAGCCGGGGAAAATTACCGCCGGTTCGGATATGACCTTTTATCCTTATGAATATATGCAAAACAATCAACCGGCCGGTTTTGATATTGAGTTTCTCGCCGGTCTGGCTAAAACCATTGGCCGTGAGGCGGTGAATACCGATACCCGCTTTCCTAATCTGATCCCCGGTCTGCAGGGCGGGCGGTTCGACATTACCAACTCCTCGATGTATATCACCGCCGAACGCCTGAAGGTGATCGACATGGTGCCGTACCTGAAAAGCGGCGAATCGATCCTGGCGCTTAAAGGCGCCAGCTATCAGCCCAAAACTCCGGAAGCGTTCTGCGGCCATAAAATCGGCTCGATGGGAGCCACCTCCTGGCTGGCGCAGCTGCAAAAACTGTCGGCGGACTATTGCGTGAAGAAAGGCCTGCCGCCCATTGTGCTGAGCGAGTACAGCACCGACCCGCAAACCACCCAGGCGCTGCTGTCGCGGGCGGTGGAGGCGCAGATTACCGACGCGGCGGTCGCGCGTGGCGTCGTTGAGAAGCTGGGCGACCGGATCGTTATCTCTTCCGACACCTTAATTTACCCGGTGCTCAACGGCTTTGGCGTCAAAAAAGGCAACAGCGAAGTGAAAAGCGCCCTTGAGGAGGGGCTGAAGAAATTCAGCGCCACGCCGGAATACGCGGCGCTGCTGAAAAAATATCACTTCCAGCCGCCGACGGAAGACGACCTGAAAACCCTGATGCCAAAAGCGGAGTAAGGCGATGGCTTACTCTTTCGAAGAACAAACGCGGATCGATCTGGCGGCGACCTTTCGCATCATCGCGCATCTCGGCATGCATGAGGCCGTCGCCAACCACTTTAGCGCGGCCCTGTCGGCGGACGGCAAAAAGTTTCTGCTGAATCCGAAGTGGAAACACTTTTCGCGGATCCGCGCCAGCGACCTGCTGCTGCTCGATGCCGATGATGAAGCGACCGCGCTGCGGCCGGACGTGGACGCCACCGCATGGGCGATCCACGGCCAGATTCATCAGCGGCTGCCGCAGGCGCGGGCGGTGCTGCATCTGCACCCGATCTACACCACCAGCGTCGCCTGCCTGGCGAACCCGCAGATCCTGCCGGTCGATCAGAATAGCGCGCGCTATTTTAATCGTGTGGCGGTGGATACGCTGTACGGCGGAATGGCGGATACCGTCGCCGAAGGGGCGAGACTGGCCGGGCTGTTGGCGGATAAGCGCCGTCTGCTGATGGGCAACCACGGGGTACTGGTTACCGCCGCGACCATCGGCGAGGCGTTTGACGATATCTGGACGCTGGAGCGGGCCTGTCAGATTCTGGTCACCGCGTGGTCAACCGGCCAGCCGCTGAAGGTGTTGTCGGCTGAGGTGGCGGAGAAAACCGCCCAGGACTGGGAGAACATTGCCGATTTTTCCCGCCAGCACTTCGCCGAGATGAAGCAGCTGATGATAGATGCCGATCCTTCGCTGCTGGACTGAGCGATGCTCCCTCTCCCGGGCCGACGCCCGGGATATCGCTATTAAGGCTGGGCCAGGCGGGTAAAAACCGCCTGGAGTTCTTCGGGTTTTCGCCACCCTTGATGCAGGTCGCGCACCCGCCCGCGTGCGTCAATCACTATCGATGTCGGCGTCCCGATCACCTGATAACGATCCTGAGTAATATGCAGCTGGTCGCGCAGCACCGGGTAGCTGATGCCATGCTTCGCCAGCAGCGGAGCAATATCCACCTGCTCCGGGTCGGTATTCACCCCCACCACTACCAGTTTATCCGGCCAGCGTTGGCTGAGCGCCTGCAGCGTATCCATTTCCGCGAGACAACCTCCGCAGTTGGCCGACCAGAAATTGAGATACACCGCCTTCCCCTCCCAGCGTTCCAGGCCGGCAGGTTTGCCTTGCATATCAAAAGCCGCCAGCGCAGGTGCCGTCTCGCCACGGGCCAGCTTCTCTTCTTTACAGCCTGCCAGCAGCAGAAGCAGCAGTATCGTTATCATGACTTCAGGCATGCGCATCGGTATTAACCTCCTCGCCGAGATATTTGCCGTGCTGGAGCCGGACGATACGGTCAGCGAATTTTCCCAGCGCCGGGTTGTGGGTCACCATCACGATAGTGCGCCCCTGACGATGCAGGTCGGTCAGCAGGTCCAGCACCCGCTGTTCATTCTCTTCATCCAGGTTACCGGTGGGCTCATCGGCAAAAATCACCGGGGGTTCATTGACCAGCGCCCGGGCAATACAGACACGCTGCTGCTCCCCGCCGGAGAGCTGGCTGGGTAAATGGGTCATGCGATGTTCAAGGCCAACCTGCGCCAGAACGGCCCTGGCCGCCGCCTCATCGACGACGCTGTGGTAATGCTGCGCCAGCATGATGTTTTCCAGCGCCGTCAGAAAAGGAATCAGATGGAACTGCTGAAACACCAGGCCTATCTTCTGCGCGCGAACGCGCCGCCGCCCTTCTTCATCCAGCGCCGCCGCATCGGTTCCGTCGAGGATAACCTGCCCCTCGCTGGCGGTGTCCAGACAGGTCAGGATATTCATCAGCGTGGTTTTCCCGGAACCTGATGCCCCCATAATGGCGACGAACTCACCGCGGGCGATGCGCAAATTAATGTCATCCAGCGCGCTAACATCGCCGAAGCGCTTAGATAAATGACGGGTTTCAATCGCCATCTGACGTAAAGGCGTGACGGTCATGGCGTTATTCTCCTTTCAACACTTTCGCCGGTTCAACGCTTACCGCGCGGCGTACCGGAACAATGGCCGCCAGCAAGGCGACCAGCAAAGACAGCGCCAGGGTTATCGGCAGCACCGGCAGGCGCAGCGAAATAGTGGCATTAAACACGGTCAGCCCCAGCAGTTGGGCGAGCAGATAGCCGAGCAGCCAGCCGCAGACCACCGCTGCCAGAGTGATAATGCTGGTTTCGAGCAGCATCTGGCGGATAATATCGCCATTGCTGGCGCCCAGCGCTTTTTGCAGCGCAAACTCACGGGCGCGTTCGCCCACAATCGCCATCAGGGTGGTATTCACGCACAAGGACGACAGCGCCAGAATCACCAGAGAGACCAGCCCCATCAGCCCTTTGATTTTATCCAGTACCTGGCCTTCGGATGCCGAGACCTTACGGACCGGGCGGATCTCCAGAGCGGGATAGCGCTGCTGCAGCTGCCCGGCATAGCTTTCCACCTGGCCGAGATCGTTACTGACGCTCAGCAGACCGTGGCTGATAATCGCGGGCTTTTGCAGCCACGCCTGCGCCACGTTCAGGCTGACAATCAGCATGTTATCGGTCGCGTCACCGGCTTCGACGATCCCCTTGATCAGCAGTTTTTTGCGCCGCTGATGGTCCACCAGCGTGACGCTATCGCCAACGTTTAGCGCCAGCCGCTGAGCCAGCTTAACGCCCACCATCGCATTGCGATCGTCAAAGCTAACGCCGATCCAGTTGCCGCTGACCTGCCAGTACGGCACCAGCTTTTGCAGCGACTCAAACCACACGCCGACGATCGCCACTTTTTCCAGCTCGGTACGCGCCGTGCCGTATAGCCAGGGGCTGGCGCCATGAATCAGTCCCTTCGGCGCATCGTCAATAATCGCCTGCAGTGTCGGCTGCGGCATACGGGTACCGTGCCCAGGCCCGATATAAAAGTTTGCGCCGAAGGTCCGCAGCTCCTCGCTCATTTTGCTGTTGATATCAAACCACACGGCGGAAAGCGCCGTCACGATGGTCGCACCAACCGCCAGCGCGGTGAACACGACGCCGACGCGCTGCAGACGCAGACGCAGCGCCCGCCAGACCAATAGCCACAGCATGTCGCGCTTAGCGGCCATACAGCACCTCCACGGGATAAAGTCGGGCGATTCGACGCGCCGGGAACCAGGTGCCGATAAGCGCAATCAGCACTGCGATCACCAGCACACAGGGCACCACCACCCAGGCAAAGTCGAGCGGCGTGGCAAAGAGCATCAGGCCAATCATCTTCGCCAGCCCCCAGCCAGCAACACAGCCCAGCCCCCCACCTGCCAGCCCGCCCAGCGCTGCTTCAAGATAAAACAGCAGCAAAATTTGCCACTGTCGGGCGCCAAGCGCTTTCATCAGGCCGATCTCCCTGGCTCGCTCCATAATGGTACTGGTCATCAGCGAGGCAATCCCCATTGCCGCAGCGGCCAATGCCGCCAGGGTGACGACCGCCATCAGCAGCTGAATTTTATCGATAACTACGCCCTCCGAGGCCGCAACCTGCCAGACCGGGCGCACTTCTGCACCGGAAATGGCCTCCTCCAGCTGGTGAGCAATAGAAGAGACATACGCCGTGCAATACCACAGGTCATACTCTTCGGCGTTCAGAGCCTCGAGATTCTCACGCGCCCGGCGCGACAGCTCATTTTCTGGTACCGTCAGGGCCGATACGCGAATTGCCTGTATTTTTCCCGTCAGGCCCAGCAGCCGCTGTACGATGCTAAGCGGCATCACCAGCTGGTTGTCTTCATCACCACCGCTGGAGAGAACACCGCTGACCACCACATCCACGGTCTCGTTCGCCACCTGTAGCCTGAGATGGTCACCGGGTTGCCAGCCGTAATTACGCGCCAGCGCATGCCCGACTAATGTTTGCGGCGTCTTGCCTACAGGTTCCTGCGGCCAGGTGCCAGTCACCTTCCAGAACGGGCTGACCGTGCGCTGCCCGGTCTCATAACCCTCTTCATCCGGTATCGCGACCGGCTGGCTGAAGAAGGTGCCGAGCAGACGGATTTCGTGCCCGTCAACGGTCGCCTCGCCGCTGAGCATTGGCGCAAAACCGACGATATTATTTCGCCAGAAGATATCTTTAATATTCGCCAGCTCGGACTCATCAAGGAAATCATCGCTGGCCAGCGGGTTGCTTTGCTCGCTGAACAACGCAGGTAGCGCTGCCTGCCCGGCCGGTTCAATTAAGATATTGGCACCGTAGGATTTCAGCTCGCGGGACATTTTGTCACCGATGTCGATAGAAATAGCCAGCAGCGCCGAGATCAGACTCGTGGCCAGGAAAACGGTTAACACCGCCAGCGCTTTGCGGCGCAGATTACGCCCCCATGACTGATAGATCATTCGCCACAGCATGGTTACTCCTCCTGCGCCGTGCCGGGAACAAACGTCTCTGGCGCGTTGCGGAAACGGTTGTAGTTTGCTTCAGAGGCAAAAAACCAGGTTCTGCCTGCATAGCTGTATTTATACTCAGCCGCCGTGTTGGTCAGAGCCGTCCCGTCCACCGGGTCGGTCACCTTGATAGTCAGCACGGTAGAGAAATAGTTGCCTCCGACGGCCAGGGCCGCACCGGGTATCGTCAACTCACGTTCGTCGTTATGCCAGCCATCGATCGGCACCGGATTACAGCCGCCGGGTTTACCAATCGAAGGAATAAATATGTGTACCCCGCAGGCGACACAAATCACCTGGTTACCTTCCATGACATATCCCTGATCGCCGCACAGCAGACAGGCGTCAAATACCACGCCAAAGCGTAATTTGTCGGGATAGCGGTTGATGACAAAAAAGCGCACCGCCTTACCGTCGTCTGCCACCCAGACGAAACGGTGCAGTTTGCCGTCGCGAACCTGTGTAAGCGGAATATGGACCAGACCATCAGCGGCAAGGCTGACCGGCTGAGCTTCCGATAGCCTCGGCGGCCGGGAGGCCACCAGATCCCACCACAGCTGGCCACCGGCAATCACCAGCGCACAGCAGATCGTCGTTAACCAGAGGCGGACAGCGCTGCGGCGCTCGGCCAACGCCAGTCGACGGGTAACCGGCTCCGCCGCCGCCTTCACCGCCCGGGCATAGCGACGAATAGTCGGGGTCCAGCACAGACACAGCAGCAGGAGCACGGCGGCTGCAAGCCAGCTGTACCCGGCGGCATTGTTGGTCACTTTGGCCACAAAACTCAGCAGCGGCTTCAGTAAGGGGATGATTTGCAGCTTCATCAACAGCAGCAGCAGATTGCCGAACATCGGTAGCCAAAGCAGGATCATCAGCAGAATCGCCAGCGGCCAGTACGGCCAGCTCATCCGGCGCAGCAGCAGAGCGCACAGCACCGCGGCCAGACACAGCAGCGCAACGGCCAGCGCCAGCGCGGTCAGGTTCAGCAGCAGGTCGGTGTTCAGCACGTGGGTGGAGGTTAATCCGCCAAGATTGGGGTCCAGAGCCCAGTGACGGGCGGCGCCAAATACGAGGATCCATTGCCACACGTAGCGCAGACGCGGCGAGGCCCACCAGAAGCTCAGTAAAAACAGCACGGAAAGGAGGATTTCTCCGCTCACCAGCATCAGCTGTAGCGTCTGGCTCCCGCGAATAAACAGTCCGGCCAGTAGCCCACTGGCCAGCGCCGTGAGCAGCGTCCACGTGAGGGGGCGCAGTGAAGGAGACACGCCGCGGCCCCAGAGAACCGAGGACAGCAGCGTAATACAGAAAAAAACCTGCAGCGTGGTGACGAAAAAATAACTCATAACTTCGACCCGGTTCGGCGGATAAGGTGCAATCCGCATGCGGTAATACACCGCAGGACGGCACTCTGGCCATCCTGCGCGACGAACGTTTAGTTCAGGCCGACGTATTTGAATTCATAGCTGACATCGAACGGTTTCCACCAGCGGCCCACCCCGGTTTCGCTGTCGGTATGACGGTGCATCCCGGCTTTTGATGGCGGTTCAATGTGGTACGTCACTTTATAATTGCCGACGCCCATCATTTTAATATTGGCGCCATAGTGCGGACCGTCGCTTGCGACCATCGGCATAAAAGTCCCCTCCTGTTTTTCACCGGTATCGCTATTGACCAGGGTATAGGCAATGGTCAAATAGGGAATCCATTCACCGGCGCCAAAACCATTCTTTCCCCCTTCAACCGCATGAATATCGGCCTCCAGATGGATATCTGATTTCGCTGCCGGCAGACCCATTCCGCGCGGTTCCATATCAATCGGCTGAAGATAGACGGCGGCGATCTCCATCTCATTCATGGTGACCGGTTCACCTGCCGGATATTCTTTAAAGGCCAGCGCCGCGGGCGCGGTAAAAATAGCGGCCACGGTGGCGCCGATAATCAGGCTCTTTTTGATGGTCATTTGACAAATCCTCGCGTCTTATAATGTTGAAATATTATTTTTTATCTGTGCTGTGGGTAGGTGATTGCGGCGGAGCGTAATCCACAGGGCAACCAGGGCAGCAATCAGTAAAATCACCTGTGGCGTCAGGGTTTCCAGATAGGGATAAATGCCCAGCCAGCTGATTTCAGGCACGCCGCCAACCAGCGTAGGCTGAAACAGTTTGCCTTCTATCAGTTCAAGGACACCTTTACCGGCAAAAACAAATGCCATCAGGTACATAAAGCCGCCGGTGAAGATAAAGAAAGGTTTGAGCGGCAGGCGCACCACCGAGTAGCGCATGATGAGCCATGCGGCCAGCAGCAGCACGCAGCCAATAACAAACCCGGCGCCGATGGCCAGATGCCCGGAAACACTCTGCGCGTCGCCAACCAGGGCGTAGTAAAACAGGACCGTTTCGGCGCCTTCCCGATAGACGGCAAGAAAGCTAGTCAGCCATAGCCCCACCAGCGAGCCGCGAGAGAGCGAATGCGTCAGCTTACCCTCCAGCCAGGCTTTCCAGCGGCGGGATTCAACCTTCGACAGCAGCCAGTAGCTCATAAAGAACAGCATCACCACGGCGATCAGCATGGTAATCCCTTCCAGCAGCTCCCGACTGGCGCCGGAGCGGGTAAACACCAGTTGGAAAACGACCGCCGTCGCCACGCTGGCAATCAGCGCGACGACCACCGACTGACGAATCAGCGGCAGCTTGTCGTGATGGTCATTTTTCACCAGCCAGGCCACGATGGCCGCCACAATCAGCAGCGCCTCCAGCCCTTCACGTACAATAATCATCAGGCTGTATAGCAGCAGGCTCCACTGCGTCTCTTCACCCTCGCCCAGCATCGCCACCGCCTGATGCAGATCCGCTCGTAGCGCAGCGGCTTCAGCCACCAGTTTGTCCTGCGGCTGTCCGGCCTTCATCAGGCTGACCAGACGGGTGAAGTGGGCCTCAAGGCGGGTTTTAAACGCGGCATCGCGGGAGCCGATTTTGTTCTCCATCCCGGTGGCTTCAAAACGATCGAAGTAGGTGTCGTGAATATCCAGAAGGGCATCAGACGCCTCGCCGCGCTGGTAGCGCGCCAGCGCCGCATCGATACTCTGGTTAATCCCCGTGGCAACGTTGGCCCAGTCAGCGCCCGGCGCGCCTGCGGCGAGCGGGGCGCTCTCTTCGTCTGCCGTCGGGGCATTCACCGGCTGGTCATCGCGGGTCGTCGGCAGCCCCGGCAATATGTCTTCGAGCTCCTGCAACAGCGTCGTCACCTGATAAGCCACATCGTTCAGACGATCCGGCTGGGACGTCAGCGCAATCAGGGCGGTAAACTGCTGATTAATGGCCGCCGCGTTTTTTGCCGAGCGGTTTTGCCGCACCGACATTTCCATCTCTGAGTTTTTAAATCCCTGATAGTGCGCCTGCTGCACCTGCTGACTGGCGAGGGGGTAATTTCCCGCCTGATAGGCGCTCACCGCCTGCGCCAGCAGATCGTCGATGGTGCGGAAGCTGTTCTGCCAGTGCAAGGCGATATCGCCCCGGGTCAACGCGGTATGCTGCTCTTCCGCCACCAGCCGATGGCCGCCATCCAGCACAGGCTCAACGTCACGCAGCGCTTTCTTGAGCCCGTCCACCCGGGCCTGAACCTCTTGCAGCGGCTTACCGTCTGCAATCATGCGACGGATGTCACCGAAAGTGCTCTCCATTTCGTAGCTTTTACGCGCCGAAAAATTGATGCGGATAGGGCCTTCGAGGTTTTCAAACACTTCGAAATAGGCGGCCTGCACTTCCCGACGCGCCTCGTTGTTTTTTTGCTGCTGGTAGAGCTCGGTTGTTTTATCCAGCCGGTGCTCAATATCCTCGATCAGCGGCGCGTAGCGGGTTTGCGCCATCGCGCACGCGCAGAACAGGACGCTGAGCAACGTGAGCAGCAGAAAAGAGCGAGGAGCTGACATGACGGGTTCCATTAACGGTAATGATAATAGTTATCATTGTCATTTTTCCTAGCCGTGCACATGACCCAGATCATGAAAATGTCAAATGGTGACAATTTGTGTAAAAAACCGCAAAGAACAACACGTTTTGTGTCGGCTGCGGGCGCGTCCGTTTTTGACGCCCCCCCGCCCGCAAGATAAAAAAACGACGCCGGAAGTGGCGTCGTGGCGGGGATGCAAACGACTGAAGGCTATTGGGTTAATATCGCGGGATCATCCTGCAGATGGCGGAGAAAATTGCCGTACCCTTGCTCCCCCATCCAGAAATTGATGCTTTTCTCCACGCCGGTTGAGGTCAGGGTCGCACCGCTGATGCCGTCAACGGTATAGGCGTCATGCTGGCCGACACTGTCCTGAACGACCTGCAACGCGGGCCGCCCCTGGTCATCGCGGATTTTTTTCCCTGCCCACTGTCTGCGCCACTGCGGGTCTTCCACCCTCGCCCCCAGCAGCGGCGTCTCATTCTGCTGGTAATAGATCAGGTCATTTACCGTGCGGCCATCCGTGCTGAGAGCAACCAGCGCATACATCATTGATTTGGCACCCTTACCGTAGACCGGCAGAATAATTTGCTGAATATGCTGGTCGGTATCACGGACCAGGTAAATATCCACCAGCGCACAGCGACGCCGGATTTGCGCCGGGTCGCGGGTCGGTGGCAGGTCTGCACAGCGCTGTTGTTCTGCGCCAGTGTGCCCGGCAGGTACCAGCTCGCCGCGATCGAGATTCAGCTGGCGAGTCACGATGCGTGTCTGGAACAGCGCTCTCAATTTTTTCTCGTCGCGATGCCCGCTGTTTGCGAATCCGGCGACGTCCAGGACCGCAGCTTCCGTCTCTTCATTGACGGGCTCCGCAGCGTCATCCTTGAGCAATAAAAAATAAACAGCAACAATTGCAAAACATAAAACACAAACAACCATCAAAGATAAAACAATTATTTTACTCTTGCGCATCCGCGTATTTTCCCCGTTGCGAAATGAATGCCTCTTTTTAGATTGCGATGATTTTCATCCTGCTGTCCACTCTCTTTTTTTGCTGTCGCGCGAGCGCCCGGCAGACAGAAAATAACCAAGCCGAGATTGATTTATTTTGTTAAAATATCAATATAACAACTCAAAACACCCACTTTAAATAAAAAATAATAATTAAAATTAATTGATTTTATATTTTCAGCGCCGCAAAAAAGTCAAGTGAAAATAGATTTCCGCTGATTGATGCGGCCAGGCTGTCACCGCGATGCGCTACGTATTGATAGTTTCCCACGCAATACTGAACAATTTCCCCCCAGGCCAATGTAAAAAACCGTCCGCCCGCTGGCTTTAATGAAGATTAATCTTATAATCAGAAGGATAAAAAAGAACTACCTGCCAACGTCAACCCGGGATAAGAGACAAGCATGTCCAGACCTTCGACGCTGTACGTTCCACATGTTTTAAGCGCGGCGGATATTGCGCCGGAAGAGCGCTATCAGCGAATATCGCAGAACCTCAGCTGCTATGGCATTGAGGTCGTAAATAACCGCCGTCCGGCAGAAATTGTGGCCCACCATAAAACCATATCTGCTATTTCCGGCGATTATTGTAGTGCCATGGGTTCTAAAAACGAGACAATCTTCGACCCGCATCAGGTGGCTGAGTCTTCAACCTATATTTCTCTGCTGGTACAGGGGCATCAGCTGATCGGCGGCAGGAAAAAATCCGCCGTCGCCCAGGTTAATCCGGGACAACTCATCGTTCATCAGCGCAATGATTATTACAATTATCAATGTGATGATGTCAAACAGCTGTATATCATTCCGCATAGTGCGAAAATCAAAACGCTATTTAGCGGTCAACTGACCAGCCCGATCATCTCCCTGGATAATCACCCTTTAGCGCTATTTTTAAAATCGCATATGCTGCTGCTGGACGCGCAATCGGCAAGTTTATCTACCCAGGAAACCGCGGTAATCGTCGATGGCTTACATCATATCGCGTTACAGGTTCTGGCCGATGTGGCGCAGGAGAAAGGGCTGCGCTCGTCAGGAAAACTCGCGCATCTGGTAAACAGCGCGAAATCATTTATTGCGCTTAATTATCATCAACATAACCTCTCTCCCGACCTGCTTTGCCGAATGCTGCGCTGCTCAAGATCCAGCCTCGACCGGGCTTTTCAGCAACAGGGGAGTTCGGTGATGGCGGAGATTAAAGAGATACGCCTGGAGGCGGCCCGGCAACTGCTGGAATCCGATCCCCGACTGCGGGTTGAGCTGGTATCCTGGCGCTGCGGTTTTGTCAGCCACCCGTCATTCAGCAAGAGTTTTCGTGAAAAATACCACGCCACGCCGAAAGCCTGGCGCGACAACCATTATAAATAAAGCGTATGCCCGGGCCCTTGGCGGGTATTAGCGATGACGGAAAGATTTAAAGCGCATCGCTTTGCGTTCTTTTATATAACTCAATAAACAATAGATCGATAATCCCAGCAGCGAAATCGCGACGATAATTAAAAGCAGCGTACTGACGTTCATTTTAGTCTTCTCTTTATCATTTATTAGTTGGTTTTATCATAATGATTCTCAGGGCCGCGAACAGCACGCCGGGCCTCAAGCCTGTTCTCTGCCCCTCAATTCTCTCCGGTGCGCAAAGTATTGATCTTCTTCGCCCAGGAGCGCAGCATGGAAGGGCAAACTTAACAAAACAACAACACAATCAAATAAGTCACAGGAGCGTATCAGTGCAAACCGGATATCGTTTTCAGGCGACGGATCTGCATCAGTTCGTCAACACTCTCTTCATTCAGCTTGGCAGTTCTCCCACCGAAGCCTCCCTTGTCGCCGACCATCTGGTGGCCGCTAATCTCGCCGGCCACGACTCACACGGGGTGGGGATGATCCCGAGCTACCTGCGTTCCCATGCTCAGGGTCATCTGCAGCTTAACCGCCATGCCAGCGTGATGAAGGACGCCGGCGCGGTAGTGACACTCGACGGCAACGCAGGCTTTGGTCAGGTAGTTGCCCATGAAGCGATGCAGAAAGGAATTGAGAAAGCCCGGCAACACGGTATGGCGGCTATCGCCCTGCGCAACGCGCATCACATCGGACGCATCGGCTACTGGGCCGAGCAGTGCGCGGCGGCAGGTTTTATTTCGATTCACTTCGTCAGCGTCGTAGGCGACCCGATGGTTGCCCCGTTTCGCGGCAAAGACAGCCGCTTTGGCACCAATCCGCTGTGCGTTATCTTCCCGCGAGAAAGCCAGCCTCCGCTACTGCTCGACTACGCCACCAGCGCGATTGCTTTTGGCAAAACGCGCGTCGCCTGGCATAAAGGCGAAGCCGTTCCGCCCGGTTCGTTGATTGACGCCCGAGGCGAACCGACCACCGACCCGGCGGTCATGCAGACCTCGCCGCTGGGCGCCCTGCTGACCTTTGCCCAGCATAAAGGCTACGCCCTCGCCACGCTGTGCGAAATCCTCGGCGGCGCCGTCTCCGGCGGCCAGACCACTCACCAGCAGAGCCTGCAGACCTGCGTCGACGCCATCTTCAACTGCATGACCACCATTATTCTCGACCCGCAAGCCTTCGACGCGCCGGACATGCAGCGCGAGACGGAAGCCTTCATCGACTGGTGTAAACAGTCGCCTCACGAGGCGCACGCGCCGATTCTGGTGCCGGGCGAATGGGAAGAGGCCAATCGTCAGGCGCGCCTGGCACTGGGCATTCCACTGGATGCCGGCAGCTGGCAGGCCATCTGCCAAGCGGCGCTGGAAGCCGGATTCCCGCCGCAGAAACTGGCGCAGTTTCAGCCCAAAATGGGCTAGCCCCTGACAGAACGCCCTCCCCGGGCGTTCTGTTACGTCATCGTCATTAGTGACGACATCACGACGACACCTCCGCACCACGAATTAATCTCCTTACATATCAATAAATTAATTTTGGCACAACTTCTGCATATCGCTCCTGCCTTCCGCTTGCATCGCGGCGAAAGGATTCCATGACGATGGCGGGCCTGGCCCGGCCTGACCATTGATCTTCATTCACTGTTAACAGGTCTGTTACTGATGAAAAAAATCACAAGCGTTTGCCCTTATTGCGGGGCGGGTTGCAAACTCAAGCTGGTTGTCGATAACAATAAAATTATCCGTGCGGAAGCCGCCGATGGGGTAACCAATCAGAATCAGCTGTGCCTCAAAGGGTATTACGGATGGGATTTTCTTAATGATACTCAGCTGCTCACCCCGCGCCTGAAGCAGCCGATGATTCGCTACCAGAAAGGGGGGAAACTCACCCCGGTCAGCTGGGACGAGGCGATTCGCTACACGGCAAAAAAACTCCGGGAGATTAAAGAACAGTACGGCCCGCGCGCGATTATGACCACCGGTTCGTCTCGCGGCACCGGGAATGAAACCAACTATGTGATGCAGAAATTCGCCCGGGCGGTGTTAAACACCAACAACGTCGACTGTTGCGCCCGCGTGTGTCACGGTCCGTCGGTGGCGGGTCTGCAGGAGGCGCTGGGTAACGGCGCGATGAGCAACTCCATCAGCGATATTGAACACTCAAAATGTCTGCTGGTCTTTGGCTACAACTGCGCCGACTCCCACCCTATCGTCGCCCGCCGGGTGATTAAAGCGCGCGAAAACGGGGCGAAAATCATCGTCTGCGATCCGCGACGAATTGAAACCGCCCGCATTGCCGATCGCCACCTGCAGCTCAATAACGGCAGCAATATGGCGCTGGTCAACGCCTTCGGCCACGTTCTGCTGGAAGAAGATCTCTATAACCATGATTACGTCAAACGCTTTACCGAAGGGCTGGACGCCTACCGTGAGGCGGTGAAAGCCTACTCGCCTGAAGCGGTGGAAGCGATCACCGGCGTCCCGGCGCAAGAGATACGTCAGGCGGTAAGAATGTTTGCCGCCGCGCCGTCGGCCACGATCATGTGGGGCATGGGCGTCACGCAGTTCGGCCAGGCGGTCGATGTGGTGAAAGGCCTGGCCAGCCTGGCTCTGCTGACCGGTAACCTCGGCCGGGAACATGTCGGCGTCGGCCCGGTGCGCGGGCAGAACAACGTCCAGGGGGCCTGCGACATGGGCGTGCTGCCGAATCTGTTCCCCGGCTATCAGGAGGTGACCGATCCCAACGTCCGCGCCAAATTTGCCGAGGCCTGGGGGATCGACCCGGCCATAATGGATGACAAAGTCGGCACCCGTATTACCGAAGTTCCGCATAAAGCGCTGAGCGGGGAGATCAAAGCCTACTACATCATGGGGGAAGACCCGCTGCAGACCGAAGCCGATCTGGGGCTGGTGCGTAAGGGCATCGAAGCGCTGGATTTTGTCGTGGTGCAGGATATCTTCATGACCAAAACCGCCGAAATAGCCGACGTGCTGCTACCGGCAACCTCCTGGGGCGAACACGGCGGCGTCTTCACCTGCGCCGATCGCGGTTTTCAGCGCTTCGAAAAAGCCATCCCGGCCCCGGGCAACGTAAAACGCGACTGGGAGATCATTAGCCTGCTGGCCCGCGAAATGGGCTATCCGATGCACTACGACGACAACCAGCAAATCTGGGACGAAATGCGCGACCTGTGCCCGCTGTTCTACGGCGTCACCTATGAAAAAATGGGCGATATGAACCACGTGCAGTGGCCGTGTCCGACGCTCGAACACCCCGGCACGCCATGGCTGTATAAAGGAAACCGCTTTGATACCCCGTCGGGGAAAGGTCAACTGTTTGCCGCACCGTGGCGTGCGCCGGCGGAGACCCCGGATGCCGACTATCCGCTGGTGCTCTGTACCGTGCGCGAAGTCGGCCACTATTCGTGCCGCTCGATGACCGGCAACTGCGCGGCGTTGCAATCCCTTGCCGATGAGCCCGGTCGCGTGCAGATAAGCCGCGCCGACGCCGACCGGCTGGGGATCGCCGATCGGCAGCTGGTGTGGGTAAGCTCGCGTCGCGGTAAAGTGATTACCCGCGCGGATATCAGCGACCGTATCAACCACGGCGCCGTCTATATGACCTACCAGTGGTGGGTCGGTGCCTGCAATGAGCTTACTCAGGACAACCTCGACCCGGTCTCGAAAACGCCAGAAACCAAATATTGCGCGGTGAAGATAGAAGCCATCAAGGACCAGCTCTGGGCAGAGCAGTTTGCCTGGCGGGCCTACAGTGACATGAAAGCGCGCCTGAAGGCGGCAGTGGACGCCTGAATACCAGGGGAGAGGCATCGCCTCTCCCCTTCACGTTGATAGCAGCAGCTTCCGCCGTCAGCGTCAGCCCACCGGCAGCAGTTTTTCCACCAGCGCCGTCCACAGCGTGACGCCGTGTTCAATCAGCTCGTCGTTAAAATCATAGCCGGCATTATGCAGCGGTTTCGACGGCGTTTCGCCATCGGTACCGATCCAGAAATAGGCGCCAGGGCAGGCCTCCAGCATGCAGGCAAAATCCTCCGACGCCATCGACGGCGCGATCTGCCCGCTCACCGCCGCCTCGCCCAGTACCGCCAGCGCCGCCTCGCGCACCTTTATCGCCTCCGCGCGATGGTTTTTGGTCACCGGATAGCCGGGATACCAGGCAATGCTCCCCTGCACGTCGGAGACCTGCGGCTGCGTACTGACATAGTGCGCAATCAGCGCTTTTACCCGTTCACGCACCCGGTTGCTCAGGCAGCGGAAGGTCCCGCGCAGCACCACCTTGTCCGGTAAAACGTTAATCGCTTCTCCGCCGTTAATCTGGGTAATGCTGACAACCGCCGACTCCTGCGGCGACAGGCGGCGCGAGGGGATCGTCTGCAGGGCCATAATCAGCTGCGCGGCGGCGACAATCGGGTCGGCGCCGCTTTCCGGCATCGCCGCGTGGCAGCTTTTGCCGGTCAGGGTGATTTCAAACGCGTCCAGCGAGGCCATCATCGGCCCCTCGTTAACCGCCACGTGCCCCAGCGGCAGCCCAGGCCAGTTGTGCAGCGCGTAGATACCGTCCATCGGGAAACGTTCAAATAGCCCCTCTTCCACCATCTTGCGCGCGCCGCCGAGGTTCTCCTCGGCCGGTTGAAAAACAAAATGCACCGTCCCGCGAAAGCGGCGGGTCTGGGTCAGATGCGCGGCGGCGGCCAGCAGCATCGCGGTGTGGCCATCGTGGCCGCAGGCGTGCATTACGCCCGGATTACGGGACTTGTAGCTGACGTCACCCCGTTCGGTAATGGGCAGCGCGTCCATATCGGCGCGCAGGCCGATAACCGGCCCGGGGCCGTTCTCCAGGGTCGCCACCACGCCGGTCCCTGCCAGCCCGCAATGCACCTGCAGACCAAAGGATGTCAATAATTCAGCGACGCGACGCGAGGTTTTCTGTTCCTGGTAGCCCAGCTCCGGGCAGGCATGAAAATCACGACGCCAGCGGATGGCCTCGGCGATCGATGAAGGCGATACTGCCATGTGTTACTCCTTTCCTGCACAGCATCAACGCTGAACGAGTATGAAATCGGGATACATTTTATGCATGCGCCCGTCGCTGGCGGAATGCCCTCTTCGTTATATCCTTTCGCCAGCGCGCTGACAACACTCCCCGGGGCCCGAACGGCGCGTTTTGCCGGGCGCCCGAGCCCGCGTATCAATATTAGTAGTCATTTCAACGGTGACAGCGCGCATGCGTTTAATTAATATTCAGGGTCGTCGGCACTTTGCCGGATTATCCACCTGTTGACTTCCGTTATCGGGAATAAAATGTTTAACCCAGACCAGAATCGCCTTGCCCCCACGCTGGCGATGATTATGGCCGCGTCATTAGTGGGATTTATCACCGGTTATACGGTGCCTTTAATCAGCCTTGAACTTGCGCAGCAGCAGACAGACACCGTCTACGTCGGCCTGCTGGCCGCGCTGCCGCCGGCGGGGATGATGCTCTCGTCGTTCCTCTCGCCCGCGCTGTGCCGTCGTTTTGAGATAGGCACCTTGCTTACGGCCAACCTGATCCTGCTGGCGCTCGCCACCATCGCCTCCTGTCTGACCGTCGATCTGCAGCAGCTGCTGCTGCCGCGCTTTCTGACCGGGATCGCCTCCGGGGTGATCATCGTGCTTGGCGAAAGCTGGATAACCGGCGGCGCGGCGGGTAAAAACCGCGCCACCCTGACCGGTATTTACGCCTCGGCATTCACCGGCTGCCAGTTGGCCGGGCCGCTGCTGATCTCTGCCGGCGCCGATTATCAAATCTGGGTGCTGCTGGCCGTCGTCGGCCTCACCGCGGCGTGTCTGCTGATGCTACGCCATCTGCCGGGCGGAAGCCGCGAAAGCCTCGCTGAACGCGCCAGCTGGCGCAGCCTGGGCGCGTTTTTACCGGTCCTGGCGTCCGGCGTCTTCTGCTTCGCCTTCTTTGACGCCAGCATTCTGGCGCTGCTGCCGCTCTACGGGATGGATAAAGGGCTGAACGAGGCGATGGCGGTTCTGCTGGTGACCATTGTGTTAACCGGCGATGCCTTCTTCCAGGCGCCGCTGGGCTGGGTTGCCGATAAATTTGGCATCCGCCGCGTACACCTGAGCTGCGCGGTGGTGTTTTGCCTCGCCCTGGCGGCGCTCCCTTTCCTGCTGGCGTCGCCTGTACAGCTCATCGTCGGGTGTCTGATCCTCGGCGCGGCGGCGGGGGCGCTGTATACGCTCTCGCTGGTGCGCGCCGGTAAAACCTTCAGCGGGCAAAAGCTTATTATGATCAACGCGCTGCTGGGCTTTTTCTGGTCGGCGGGCAGCGTTGCCGGCCCGGTTGTCAGTAGCCTGCTGATCAGCGTATCCGGCTATGATGGCCTGCTGGTCACCCTGCTGGCCTGCGGAGTGCTGTTCCTGCTGATTCAGTGCCTGGGGAAAACGGAGAAAGCGCTGCTGGCGAATGCACGCCAGGACCGCGATGACGACGATGCTCAGACTGAAACCGCCTGAGATGCTGCCTTAACTGAGCGACTAACGGCAAGCGCCACCAGGGGATATTCCCTGATGGCGCGCCGTCGTACGGTATTATAGTACCTTGCTTAAGAAGGCCGCGGTGCGCGGATTGACCGGAGCGGTAAAGATCTGCTCTGGTTTCCCCTCTTCCTGAATAATGCCCTGGTCGATAAAGATAACCCGGTCAGCCACTTCGCGGGCAAAGCCCATCTCGTGCGTGACGATAACCATCGTCATCCCTTCGCTGGCGAGATTTTTCATCACTTCCAGCACGTCACCCACCAGCTCGGGGTCCAGCGCAGAAGTCGGTTCATCAAACAGCATAATGGAAGGCTTCATCGCCAGCGCGCGGGCGATGGCCACCCGCTGCTGCTGGCCGCCGGAGAGACTGGAGGGCCAGGCGTCACGTTTATCGCTTAATCCTACCTTCGCCAGCAGCTCTTCCGCCAGCTGCACCGCCTGCGAACGGCTCACGCCGTGCAGGTTGATCGGCGCCATGATCAGATTTTCCAGCACCGTCATATGGGGGAAGAGATTAAAGCGCTGAAAGACCATGCCAACGCTTTCCCGCATCTTGTTCAGATCGGTGCTGCGGTCGTGGGCGGCAAAGCCGTTGACTTCGACGATGCCTTCGCTGACGCTTTCCAGCGCATTCATACAGCGCAGGAACGTGCTTTTTCCGGAACCCGACGGCCCGATAATACAGACGACCTCCTGCGGTTTAATATCGCAGCTGATGCCCCGCAGTACGTGGCTGTCGCCGAAACGTTTGTGCAGATTATTAATGTGAATCACTTTTGCCAAACCTCTTTTCCAGACGGTTAACCAGCTGCGCCAGCAGGAAGGTAATGACCCAGTAGACCAGAGAAATGGTCAGGTAGGGCTCCCAGTAGGTGGCATAGGCGCCGGAAACGGTACGCGCGGCATAGGCCAGATCGGCAAGACCAATCGCCGAAGCCAGCGAAGAGTCTTTGACGATGGCAATCGCATTGTTCCCCAGCGGCGGCAGGATCCGCCGAAAGGCCTGCGGCAGAATCACCTGGCGCATGGTTTTCCACCACGGCATCCCCAGCGCGCGTGAAGCTTCCATCTGCCCTTTATCAATCGACTGAATCCCGGCGCGGAAGATTTCCGAAACATAGGCCCCGGCATTGAGGGTAATGGCCACGATACAGGAGAGAAACGCGCCGTAGTTAGAACGCAGTTCGCGGGCAAAATCGGCGCTCATCAGCCCATGGCTGACCAGCAGACCGTCACGCGGGTTGATAAACAGCGGCACCAGCGCGAAGTGCACCACCATAATCTGCACAAACAGCGGCGTGCCGCGAAACGCGCTGACGTAAACGCGCACCGGAAACTGCACCAGATAGCGCAGCACATATTTCCACGCTCCGTGTTCCGCTTTCGCCATCCGCCCAAGGCCCAGCGTCAGGCCCCACAGGGTACCGAGGATCACGCAGATAATGGTACATTTAATGGTCATCAAGGCGCCGTCCATAAACAGCGGACCGTACTCCTCGATGATCTCCCAACGGAATCCCGTCATAGTGCTTCCCTAAAAAATACGGCTATCGCACGCGTCGATAGCCGTCATGAAAACCAAAAGATGAATTATTGCGCAGGCAGCGTCGGGACGTTGTCGTCAAACCAGGTTTTATAGATTTTGGCGTAGGTGCCGTCGGCGACGATTTTCTTCAGACCGGCGTTGATTTTCGCCTGCAGTTCAGCGTTGCCTTTGGCCACCGCGATACCGAAATACTGGCGTTCAAACCTGGCGTCCGGCACCAGCTTAAACTGCTTCTCCGGGTGCTGTTTGATGTAGTATTTCACCACGCCCACGTCGCCCACCGCCGCGCTGACGCCATCTTCAAACAGCTCCTGCAGCATCAGCGGGGTATTATCAAAACGCTTAATAGAGGTGCTGTTTTTACCCAGCACATCCGAGACCACGATATCGCCGGTGCTGGAGTTCACCACCCCGACCTTCTCACTCTTCAGCGCTGCCAGAGAGGTCACTTTGGAATCTGCCGGCACCACGATGGACTGCTCAGCCGGGAAGTAAGGGGCGGAAAAATCAACCATCTGCTTGCGCTTATCGGTGATGGTTATTCCGGAGATAATGATGTCGCGGTCGCCGGAGCCGAGGGTGGCGAAGATCCCTTCCCACGGCGTATTCACCAGCTTGATAGTAAAGTTCTCCGCTTTAGCGATCGCTTTAATGATATCAATATCAAAACCTTCCAGCTGCTTCTGGCTGTTTTCATATTCAAACGGGCGGTAGGTCCCACCGGAACCGACAACGTAGGTTTCCTGTGCCGCCTGCGCGCTCCCGGCGAGAGCCGCCAGCAGACAACACGCCTTTATCCATTTCCCCATCATGACAACCTCTTTTTATGCATTAATTTTGCATAAAAATACACATCATCACGATTACTTGCAACAGTAAACCTTTCAGCCAATGAATTATCGTGTACTTAGCTGCGTTTACCGCCGGATTTACCAATCGCTTTATGCAGTTCGTTAATGCGCTTCATTGATTTCATGGTCCGCTGCGGCGTGGTCGTCGCCACCGACAGCACCAGCATTTCGAGACAGACCAGCACCGTACCGTGAAGCGGTACCCGGCCGTTATCGCCGCCGCGCGGGACGTCGATCACCACCTGCGCCTCCTGGCTAAAACGTGAGTCCACCGCCTGGGTCAACAAAATCGTCGGGATCCCCAGCCGCCGGGCTTCGCGCAGCGCGGTCATCCCTTCACGATGCGGCGATTTCTGTCCCATCATAATCATCACATCGCCACGCTGCAGGCTAATCAGCTGCTCGGCAAGGCTGAAGCCGGTACGGTTGAGCACGCAGGACGGTAACCCGATACGGCTGAACAGCCTGCCGGTGTACTCTGCCAAAATCCCCGATGCCCCGATACCGAAAATCGCCACCTGCCGCGCCTCGCTGAGTAGCGCCACCGCCTGAGCGACGGCGGCACGGTTGGCGGGACGAGAGAGCACTTCACAGGCGCGCTGATGGCCCTCCAGCACAAAATCAATGCTCGAATTCACATCGCAGGAGAGCGCATTCACCGTTGACAGCATCTTCTCCGATGAGGTGATGGAGGGGCCGAACCAGCGCTCCATGGTCTGCTTCAGTTCGCGCAGCCCGGCAAAACCCAGCGCCTGAATGGCCCGCACAACCGTGGCATCCGAAGTCTGCGTCGCCGCGGCGATCTCCATCGCCGTGCGCTCCAGCACCACTTCACGGTTGTCGTTGATATAGCTGACGACCGCCAGCAGACGCGGCGAGAGCTGGTGCGCCCGGGCGCGAAAGCGTTCGCCGAACAGGTCGACCCGCCCTTTCTCTCTTTTCACCGGCGTTTTCATTTCAGCTCCGCCGGCAGCGGACGACCGGCAATGTGCGACTGCACCTGCGCCACCATCAGGGTCAGGGCGGCAAAGGAGTTGGAGATAACCTCCTCGCGCGGCAGCAGGATATAGCGGCCGGTGCGGCAGGCACGCATAAAGTCGCACCAGCCGGGCATCACCCCTTCCATCGCCTGCAGCTCCTCCTGCGGTTTACCGCCGGTATCCGAGCGCCAGGTAGCAAAAACAAAATCCGCATCCAGCTCCGGCAGCTGTTCGGCGCTGACGTCAATTCGCTGTCCGTCGGGGATCTTGTCGATCAACGGCGGAAAACGAAACCCGGCGTCGCGCAGTACCCGCCCCAGCGCGTGATAGGAGTGGTGAACGGTGACTTTGCCATTGTTGGCCTGAATAACCGACACCGTGATGTTGCGGGTATCCACCATCGCTTTGAGCTGGGCGATCTGCGCCTGATAGCGGCGCTCAAGAATTGCCAGCCGCGCCTGGCTGCCGGTGAGCTGCGCCAGCTTGCTGTAAATTCGCGGCGCGCTGCCCTGCAGATGGTCAATGCTGACCGTCGGCGCAATCTTCTCCAGCTGTTCCACAGAGACGTGGCGGCTCGGTTCGGTAATAATCAGATCCGGTTTCGCCGCTGCAACGGCTTCGAGGTCAATATCCGCGGTGCCGATAAACTGGATCGCGCTGTTATCAAAATCGACCCCGGTCAGCTGGGCGCTGGAGCGCAGATAGTGGCTACCGTCGGGGCGGGTGCGTCCGTGGCTGGCCACCGGCGGCACGCCAAGCTCAATGAGCGGAATCGTGATATCCAGGTCGTGCATCGAGACGATACGCTGCGGATGCAGCGGCACCGTCACCACCCGCCCTAAATCATCAGTAAACGTTTGTGTTTGACGCTCGGCGGCGCCGGTAACGCCCGCCGCTAACAACAGCAAAGAAATAAGCCAACGCATAGCAACCCTTCTACATTACAGGACGTCACGACGACGCCACAGCAGCAAGATAAAAAACGGACACCCCACCAGCGCAATAACAATTCCGGCCGGAATTTGCAGCGGCGCGAAGGCCAGACGGCCGAGAGTATCGGTAAACAGCACCAGCAGCGCGCCAATCAAAGCGCTGCCGCACAGCAGCGACACCTGGCCACCGCGCAGCAGAAAGCGCGCCATGTGCGGCGCCATCAGCCCGACAAAGCCAAGGCTGCCGACGCAGGAGACGCTGGCGGAGGTGAGCAGCACCGGCGCAAAAAAGCGCAGCAGGGTCAGCTGCTGCAGGCGCACGCCGAGTCCCACGGCGGTACGGTCGCCAAGCTGCGCCACATCCGCCGCCCGGGCGGTCAAAAACAGAATCAATGTCCCCGGCAGCGCCCACAAAAAGGCCACCATCAACAGCGACCAGGTTGCCGCATGCAGACTGCCGGCAAGCCAGATCATCGCCGTTTGCACATCGCGCACATCGGCGGTGGTCATAAAAATGCCGACCGCCGCCGCCAGCGTCCAGGAGACGCCGATGCCGATCAGAATGAAGCGCGGCCGCGAGCAATCCCGGGCCAGTACCAGCACCAGCAGCGCCACCAGTGCCCCGCCCAGAATGCCGGCCAGCGGGCGCCAGACCAGCCCGACGGCGGGAAAGAACAGAATCAACGCCAGCACGACCACGCTGGCTCCCTCTTTGACGCCAATCAGCCCCGGGTCCGCCAGCCCGTTTCGGGTGATGCTCTGCATCGCCGCCCCCGCCAGCCCGAGCATAGCGCCGCACAGCAGCGCCATCAGCAGCCTGGGAAGGCGAATATCAAACAGGATAAAGCGCGGCTGGTCGCCGACATTTTCTGGGGCAAAGAGCGCTCGCGCCAGAGTACCGGCAGGCAGCGGGAAGCTGCCGCGCGTCAGGCCAAAGCTTGCCAGCAGCAGAATGGCGATAATCAGCACCGCAGCGATGTTCAGCGCCGCGGGGCGCAGAAGCAGATGGCAGCTCCCCGCGCGAAGGGGCCGGAAACCGGCACGGCGCGCCGCGTTTTTCATTTAAAAAACCTCGCCGCAATAAAGATAAATACCGGAGCGCCAACCAGCGCAGTCATCGCCCCGGTCGCCAGCTCCTGCGGCGCCACCAGGGTGCGGGCGGCGATATCCGCGAACAGCAGCACCAGCGCCCCGACCGGCGCCGCCAGCGGCAGCGCCAGACGAATATCTTCGCTGACCAGGCGACGAATAACGTGTGGCACCACCAGTCCGACAAAACCGATCGGCCCGGCAACCGCCACTGCCGCACCGCACAGCAGCGCAATGGCGCCCAGCCCCAGCAGTCGGGTCTGAATAATGTTCACCCCCAGCCCCAGCGCCACCTTATCGCCCAGCGCCAGAACGTTCAGACGTGGCGCGATAAGCAGCGCGAGCAGGCCACCGGCCAGCGCCGGAAGCGTCGCCGAGCGTAAAATTTGCCAGTTGAGTCCGGCCAGATCGCCCGCCAGCCACGTGCGCATCGCCAGCAGCGTTTGTTCATCCAGAATCAGGATCGCGGCGGTGACCGCCGAGGCAAAGGCGGAGAGCGCCACACCGCAGAGCGTGATGCGTAGCGGCGTCGCCCCGCCGCGTCCGGCGGTCGCCAGCAGCATCACGCCGCCGAACAGCAGCGCCGCGCCGCCGGCGGCAATCAGCGGGCGACCTGGCGTCATGCCGCTCAAACCCAGCGCCGATGTGCCGACTACCGCCAGTGAGGCGCCGGCGTTAAGCCCGAGAATATGCGGTTCCCCCAGCGGGTTACGAATCACCGTCTGCAGCAGCACTCCGGCGACGCCCAGCGCCGCGCCGGTCAACAGCGCCGCCGCGAGACGAACCAGTCGCAGCTCGACAATAATCCGCTGGTCAAAATTACGCGGGTCATAGTGAAACAGCGCCTGAAGCACCGTCTCCGGCGCAATCCAGCGCGCCCCCAGTCCCAGATGCACCACCGAACCGACAATCAGCAGCAGCGTCAGTAGCGCGAGCGCTCGTTTTGGCCGCGCCTGGCGGCGGCGGTGCAACAGCAGCGCGGAGGCGCTCATTGGGCTTGCTCCTGTCGCGCGCGGAAAGGCATAAAAAAGGGTTTCCCGGTCTGCGGGTTGAGCGACATCTGTACCTCAACATCAAACACGGTTTTGATAAGCTCCGGGGTGCAGCTGGCGTTTTCGTCCACGACCCCGGCAATACGCCCTTTCTTGAGGAACACCAGGATATCGGCATAGTTCACCGCAAAGTTAAGGTCGTGCAGCACGGTGACCACCGTGCGTCCATGTTCGCGGGTCAGGGTTTGCAGCAGTTCGAGGATATCGACCTGATAGCGCAAATCGAGCCAGGTGGTCGGCTCGTCCAGCAGGATCGTCGGCGTTTCCTGGGCCAGCGCCATCGCAATCCAGCAGCGCTGGCGCTGGCCACCGGAGAGGCTGTCTACCGGCAGATGGGCGAATTCGGCGGTGCCGGTCAACGCCATGGCCTCTTCTACCGCCCGTTCGTCGGCATCAGACCACTGGCGCATCAATCCCTGCCAGGGGTAGCGACCGCGGGAAACCAGCTCAAAGACCGTTAATCCTTCGGGAGTGAGCGGTGACTGAGGCAGAATCCCCAGTTGGCGTGCAACCGCCCGGGTCGGCATGGTGTGAATCGTCTGACCATCCAGACGCACGCTGCCGCCAAGCGGTTTCAGCATGCGGGCAATCGTCGACAGCAGGGTGGATTTACCGGAGCCGTTGGCCCCGACCAGTACCGTCATTTTACCGTGAGGGATCGTCAAATGAATGTCATCGACAATCAGGGTCTGGCCGTATCCGGCCGACAGGGAATCCAGTACGATTCCCTGCTCTGCAGGCATCACCCGCTGTGGCATAACTCGCTCCTGCGCCGCAACGGCGTGGCATCAGCCAGCACGTTCTGCACTCAAACAAAAATAAATCTCATTCTCTTTTGATCATGCTGCGGATGAATGTAGTAGTCAATACTCTGTTTTAACGGGCATAAATTGCCTGCACTACCCGGATAACCCCGGGAAGAGGATTACATTTTAAATATATAAAACAGATAATTAACTCAAAAATACGGGTAAGGAATAGCGCCAGAAACGCCGATCCGGCAACTGCTGATTTTTTATCTTACATAACATTTACTACTACATCCCCTCGTGATTGAATGATTCTCAATTACATGCCTGAACGCAAATCATCACAGTTAACAGGCAGATAATATTTTTAAGGGCAATGATTTAATTGGCTTTTTCTGTCTGCAAAGGACAGATTCGTTCACGAGAAACAGACAAATGACGCGATCAACGATCCCTTTCACGACGCTGAAAGGGCGAGCTCTTTTTTCACTGATATTTTTGGGTTCTTTTACCTCACCGGGATTAATTGCAGCAGAAAACAGCGCCAGCAAAGAGAAAACGGCTGGCGACGAAACCATGACGGTGGTCGCCGAGGGTGCGCAGAATGACACCAACGGCTATCAGCCGGTTGCCAGCTCAACGGCAACCCTCACGTCGATGCCGCTGCTGGATATCCCGCAGGTGGTGAATACCGTCAGCGACAAGGTGCTGGAAGATCAGCACGCCACCACTCTTGACGAGGCGCTGTATAACGTCGCCAACGTCGTCCAGACCAACACCCTCGGCGGGACCCAGGATGCCTTTACCCGCCGCGGTTTTGGCGCCAACCGCGACGGTTCCATCATGACCAACGGTCTGCGTACCGTTTTGCCGCGCAGCTTTAATGCCGCCACCGAACGCGTAGAGGTGTTGAAAGGCCCGGCCTCCACACTGTACGGCATTCTCGACCCCGGCGGATTGATTAACGTCGTCACGAAGCGCCCGGAGAGAACCTTTGGCGGCTCGATTTCCGCCACCTCCAGCAGCTTTGGCGGCGGCACCGGCCAGTTTGACGTCACCGGCCCCATCGAAGGTACGCGGCTGGCCTACCGGATCATCGGCGAGTACCAACACGAAGATTACTGGCGCAACTTTGGTAAAGAGAAAAGCAGCTTTATCGCCCCTTCCCTGACCTGGTTTGGCGACCGGGCGACGGTGAACGTGTCGTACTCCCATCGCGACTACAATACGCCGTTCGATCGCGGGACGATCTTCGATCTCAATACCGGCCACGCGGTCAACGTCGATCGGAAAACGCGCTTTGACGAGCCGTTTAACGTTACCGATGGTTATTCCGATCTGGCGCAGCTGAACGCCGAATATCGCCTGAACGATGCCTGGACCGCCCGCTTTGACTACAGCTACAGCCAGGATCACTACAACGATAACCAGGCCCGCGTAACCGCCTACGATTCGGCCACCGGCGATCTGACCCGCCGCGTTGACGCCACCCACGGCTCAACGCAGAAGATGCACACAACCCGCGCCGATTTACAGGGCAACGTGGTCGTCGGCGGGTTTTATAACGAAGTCCTCACCGGCATCGCCTATGAGAATTACGATCTGCTGCGCACCGACATGATCCGCTGTAAGAATGTGAAAGGGTTCAATATTTACAATCCGGTCTACGGCACTGTCGGCACATGCAGCACCGTTTCGGACTCCGATAGCGATCAGCGTATTCAGCAGGAGAGCTACGCCGCCTACGTTCAGGACGCGCTCTATCTGACCGACAAGTGGATTGCCGTTGCCGGGATGCGTTATCAGTACTATACCCAGTACGCCGGCAAAGGGCGTCCGTTCAATGTCAACACCGACAGCAGCGACCAGAAATGGACGCCGAAATTGGGTCTGGTGTATAAGCTGACGCCAACCGTGTCGCTGTTCGGTAACGTGGCGCAGTCGTTTATGCCGCAGTCATCGATCGCCAGCTACATCGGCAATCTGCCGCCCGAAGAGTCCACATCCTACGAAGTGGGGGCGAAGTTTGATCTGTTAAGCGGTATCACCGCCAACATCGCGCTGTTTGATATTCATAAACGCAACGTGCTGTACACCGAAGCCGTCGGCGACGAGACCGTCGCCAAGACCGCCGGGAAAGTGCGTTCACGCGGCGTCGAGGTGGATCTGGCCGGTTCGATTACCGATAACCTGAGCGTGATCGCCAGCTACGGCTATACCGACGCGAAAGTGCTCGACGATCCTGACTATGCCGGCAAGCCGCTGCCCAACGTACCGAAACACACCGGATCGTTGTTCCTCAGCTACGACATCCATAACGTCTACGACAGCAATACGCTGACCGTCGGCGGCGGCGGTCGCGCGGTGAGCAAACGCTCCGGCACCAACGGCGCGGACTATTATCTGCAGGGCTACGCGGTCGCCGATGTCTTCGCCGCCTATAAGATGAAGCTGCAATATCCGGTGACGCTGCAGGTTAACGTGAAGAACCTGTTTGATAAGACCTACTACACCTCATCCATCGCCACAAACAACCTGGGCAACCAGATTGGCGATCCGCGAGAAGTGCAGTTTACGGTGAAAATGGACTTCTGATTGCATCACCACGCCCGGACAGCGCCGTCGCGGCCTGTCCGGGCACCTCCGTTGCGCCCTCGCCAGACTACCAGTCCTCGGCCTGCCCCAACATGCGTAAAATATCCTGTCGGTGCTGCAACAGCTGCGGGTTATCCCGATGCCGGGGAAAGGCCAGCGGTAGCGTAAATTCGCCAATGATCCGCCCCGGTCGCGGCGACATCACCAGCACGCGTTCGCACAGCAGCAGCGCTTCTTCAATATCATGGGTCACCAGCAGGCTGGTGTAGCCCTGCTGCTGCCAGAGCGTAATCAGCTCGCGCTGCATGCCGATACGGGTCAGAGAGTCCAGTTTGCCGAGGGGCTCATCGAGCAGCAGTAAACGCGGCTCGTTGAGCAGCGCGCGCGCCAGCGCGGCCCGCTGGGCCATCCCGCCCGAAAGCTGCCGGGGCCACGCCTGGCTGAATCCCTGCAGACCGATACGCGTTATCAGCGCATCGGCCTGCGCTTCACGCTCTTTTTTGCCCTGCGCCTGCGGCCCCAACAGCACATTTTGCCGCACCGTCAGCCACGGATAGAGCGTCGGATCCTGAAACACCAGAATGCGGTCGGGCCCCGGACCGCCCATCGCCGCGTTATCTATCCGGATCTGCCCGCCCTGCATTGGCTCCAGTCCCGCCAGCAGCCGCAGCAGCGTCGACTTGCCGCAGCCCGAAGGCCCCAGTAGCGCCACGCTCTCGCCCGGACGCAGCTGCAGACTGATATTCTCCAGCACCGGCACCGTTTCCCTGCCGAGGGAAAAAGCATGGTGCAAATGGTGAATCTCGATGCCCGCGCCGACCCGGGCGGTGTTTTGGGGTGTCGCTGTTGCTACCATGTCATCCCTCCTCGCTGCCACTTCAGCAGCCGATCGCGCACCATAAACAGCCCGCTTATCAGGCCGGAACAGAGAAAGGCCATTACCAGCAGCGCGGCATACATATTGGGGTAAGCCGCCCAGCCCTGCGCCCACTGCAGATAAAAACCGATGCCCGATTTCACGCCAACCATCTCAGCGACGATCAGCACTGAGAACGACGCGCCCAGCCCCATAAACAAGCCGACAAACACATTCGGCAGCGAGGCGGGAATCGCCACCCGTAAAATCAGAAAGCGCTGGCTGGCCCCCAGCGTGCGGGCAACGTCATACCAGGCTTTATCGATACTCATGACCCCGGACCAGGTCAGCACGGTGACCGGAAACCAGGTGCTCAGCGCAATCAGAAACACGCTTGCCCCAAAGCTGGAGGGAAAAATAAACAGGCATAGCGGCAAGAGCGCCGTTGAGGGCACCGGGCCAAGCAGGCGCAGGACCGGATGCAGCCAGTAGCCGATACGCTGCGACCAGCCAATCGCCAGCCCGCTGATAAAACCGCAGGAGGTCCCGAGCAGCACCCCGAGCCCGAGCAGCCCCAGAGAGTGCAGCAGACTATCCAGCAGACGCGGCCAGTCATCGACCAGCACTTCGATCAGCGCCTGCGGCGGGGCAAAAAACGGCACCGGCAGGATCGCCGTTTTTGCCGTCAGCCACTCCCATAACGCAAACAGCAACGGCAGCAGCGCCAGCCACTTGCCAGCCGCGAGCAAACGACCGCCCCGCGGATACCAGTAGCGGCAACTCAGCGCCAGCGCCAGCAGTCCACCGGCGATGACAAACTGGCTCATCGCCCACCCCGCGCTATAGGGCCAGCGTCGTCCGACATCCGGCCACGCTAGCGTAAACATCCCGCCCGCCAGCCACAGCGCGGCGGCCAGCAGCCCTTCAGACCACAACGGATAGCGCCCCCCGGCGCGTGACAGCGCACGTTCAGGCGAATACGTTGGCATAAATACTCTCCGCAAACTGGTGGGGGTTGGTCCCCGGTTTGATCACCTGCACCCGCTGCAGATCGCTCACGTACTGGGTCAGTTCATTCACAAAGGCCTCTCCCACGGCGTGGTGTCCATGCCCCTGGCCATGAAGGATCCCCGAGACTTCAGCCTCATCGGTGTTTAATGCATGGGCCATGAACGATTGCGCCACGCTTTCAGGGTGGGCCGATGCATAGCTATGCGCCTCGAGAATCGCCTGGGTCAGCGCGGCGGCAACCGGTTTGTGATCCCGGGCCAGCGCCCCGCTCACGCCCAGCACGCAGCAGCTCAGGTTGGCGTAATCGCCGCTCATATTGCTGGCGATCAGCTGATATTTCCCGCTTTGCAGCAGGCGGAAGCTGAAGGGCTCGCTGCCGCTGATAGCCGCAATCTCCCGCTTATCCAGCGCGATACTGAGCAGATCCGCCGGGTAAACTTTCCACTGCACATCGCTTATCGGATCGATGCCATGTCGTTTGAGCAAAATAGCGAAGAAGTTTTTGTCCGGACCGGCCATATCGGTGACGCCAATCGTCTGCCCTTTCAGACTCTCCAGGCCGCCAAACGGCGAATTTTTCGCCGTCAGCAGATTGAGACAGCCGCCGTGCGTTCCGGCCGTCAACTTGACGTCAAAACCCTGCTCCAGCGCCTTCAGCCAGCGTAGCGCCATCCCGACGCCGGCATCGGCCTTGCCGGTCGCGATAGCCTCCAGCAGCACATCGGTCGAGTTGCCGAAGTTAACGAACTCAACCTCAAGGTTGTATTTGCTGAAAAACTTCTGCTGCTCAGCGACCGCCACCGGCGCGAGACAAACCGCGCTCTTGTTGATGGCCAGCTTCAGCTTGTAGGGTTCCGCCAGCCGCAGCGCCAGGTTTTCACCGTTTCCGCCCCCTTCCGGCATCGTGGTCATCGTGTGCGCCCACAGCGGCCAGGCGGCGGCCGCCAGCATGGTTCCACCGCTGAGCTGTAAAAAGCGGCGGCGTGAGAAAGCGGACTGATTCATGGTCTCTTCTCCTGGGCGGCCGGGACATCAGGCAGCGTAAATCGGGTATCAAAGGTCGGCGTGACGTCCAGCTTCGCGCGAATCAGACCATTGGCCTGATAGAAGTCGGCGGTGGCCTGCTGCTGTTCAATGGTGCGCGAGTCCAGACGCTGCCACTGCGACTGACGGTTAGCAAACTGCGCCCGGGCAATGTCCGGCGGGAAACGGATGATGTCGCCGAGGGTTTTGCCATAGCTCTCGAGATTGGCGTAAGCCCAGCGCTCCGCCCCTGCCAGACGGATGAGATAATCCTGTAGCGCCGCGCGCTTAGCCGGATCCTTTAAGCTTTCATCCGTTGCCGCCAGAAATGTATTCCCCGGCAGCAGCCCTTTACCGCTCACCAGAATCTGACCTTCGGCGGTTTTCACCAGCTGCGTGGTGTAGGGTTCCCAGGTCGCCCAGGCATCGACCGAGCCGTTGAGTAAAGCCACTTTGGCATCGACCGGGCCAAGAAATACCCACTGCACCTCTGCGGGCGATATCCCCGCCTGCTGCAGGGCTTTCAGCGCCACGAAATGACCGATCGAACCTTTGCCGGTGGCGATCCGCTTACCTTTTAAATCCGCGGCGCTCTTGAGCGAACTTCCCGGCGGAACCAGCACGGCCGTACCCGCCGGGTTGCTTTTATCGACGGCAATAGCCTTAACCGGCGCGCCGTTGGCCAGCGCAAATAACAGCGGCGCATCGCCAATAATCCCCGCGTCTACCGCGCCGGCGTTCAGCGCTTCCGCCAGCGGTGCGGCGGCCGGAAACTCAGCCCACTTGATCTCATAACCCAGGTTTTGCAGCGCGTTGGCCGCTTCGAGCTGCGAGCGCATGCCCCCTTTCTGATCGGCAATTCGCAGGGTGATACGCTCCTGCGCCGTCGCCAAAGCACTCAGCGCCAGCAGCGAGAGTCCCGCGGCCAATCTTGTCATTTTTCGTTCGCGCATAAACATTATCCTTATGATTGAAAAGCGTGTTGACCCGCCGCCTGCCACGCGCTGTCGCTCTGCGGCGTATGCACGCGCCCGCACAGCACGTTGCGATAGTGGCGTTCCAGAGGATGTTGTCGGCTCAGGCCATGATTGCCGGTAAGTTCCAGCGCCAGAGCCACGACCTGCACCGCGTTGTCGGTAATAGTCACCTTGGCCAGATTGGCCTCGGTGGCGGTCAATTCCAGCCCGGCGGCCTGTTGCAGCAGGCAGCGGTTCGTCAGCAGCCAGCCTTCTATCTGGCCGGTTTTTTCCTGCACGCGCGGCAGACGGGAGAGCGGGTGCCCGAGGTTGGCCGGCGCCCGCGTACTGAGCCAGCCCAGCAGCCAGTCCCGCGCCGCGCGGGCCACGCCGTCATAGATCGCGGCTAACAGCGCGGTCTGTCGATTGGCGAAGAGACGGAAACGTTCGGCATCCGCGGCGGGAGGCGCAGATGCCGGCCAGATATCTACCGCATTTTGCCCGGGGATCGGCACGTTTTTCAGGATCACTTCATGGCTGCCGGTCGCGCGCATTCCGGCATGGTCCCAGCTCTTAATAATAGTGACACCGTCACTTTCCCGGGGTACCAGCCAAGTGCCGACCTGCGGGTCGAGATCGTCGCTTCGTGCCCAGATAGCCAGCCAGCTCAGCCCTTCAACTCCGGTGGTATAGAGTTTGTGTCCGTTAAGACGCCAGCCGTCGGCGGTACGGGTGGCAACCGTCTGCGGCAGCCCCCCACGCGCCGGCGAGCCGAGTTCAGGTTCAACTCTCAGGCTGTTGATCAGTCCACCCCGCTCGACGGCATCACGATAGACCTGCCGACGCAGCGGTTCCGCCCAGCCGTCGCTATCCGCCAGACGCAGATGATGCAGATACTGCATACAGACGATCAGCGCCGTCGCCGGTTCTCCCCACGCAATGGCGGTAATCGCCTGCTGCAGCCGGGCCAAATCCGCCCCCGCCCCGCCATACTGCGCCGGCGTGGCGAGGCTCAGAAAACCGCGCTGATGCAGGTGCGCGAGATTGTGGTGGGGAAAGTCGCCGCTGCGATCAAGCTCTGCCGCCTGTTCGGCCATCAGTTGACGAATGTCGGTTAACTGCTGTAGCCAGTCGGCCTGCGGACGTACGGGCTGTTGACCGGAAAACGTCACGATGCGCGCTCCTGAATCGCACGCTGAGCCGCTTTTTCGCGGGCAATCGGCAGCAGAGCCTTGCCGTATTCCCGCGCATCATTTAAGGGATCGAAGCCGCGAATCAGGAAGTTGCGCACTCCGAGGTCGTAATAATCCAGCAGCGCATCGGCAACCTGTTCCGCCGTTCCGACCAGCGCGGTGGAGTTATGGCCGCCGCCGACCAGTTTCGCAATGCCGGTCCACAGACGTTTATCCACCACATTTCCCTGTTCTGCCGTGGCCCGCAGGCGCCGCGCGCCTTCGCTATCGGGCTTCGCTTTGAACCCCTGACCCGCCTGCGCCGCCCGTTCGGAAGCGACATGCAAAATATGCTCGGCCTTCTCCCAGGCCTGCGCTTCGCTGTCGGCAATAATCGGCCGGAATGAGACGCTAAAATCAATGTGGCGCTGATGCTTCGCTGCTTCGGCGCGCACCCGACGGATGGTCTCCTCCGTCTGCCCTAACGATTCGCCCCACAGGGCAAAAACGTCAGCATGTTTACCGGCCACCGCAATGGCAGCCTCGGATGAGCCGCCGAAGTAGATCGGAATGTGCGGTTGTTGCAGCGGACGAATCGCCGACCACGCCTGTTCGGCCTGATAAAAATCATTGTCGATATCAACGGGCTGTTCCGCAGTCCAGACTTTTCGCACCGTATCAAGGAAGGCATCGGTACGCGCGTAGCGCTGGTCATGATTGAGGTAGTCACCATCCCGACGCTGTTCGGCATCGTTGCCGCCGCTGATGATATGTACCGCCAGACGCCCGCCGAGCAGATGCTCCAGGGTGGCAAACTTACGTGCCGCCAGCGTTGGCGAGACGAATCCGGGGCGATGGGCCAGCAGGAAACTGATTTTCTCTGTCGATAATCCGGCCAGCGCGGTAACCAGAAAGCCATCCGGCTGATCGGACCAATGCCCCACCAGCAGGCGATCGAAGCCGGCCGCTTCGTGAGTTTGCGCAAAGCGCACGATATAGTCGCGGTCAAAAACCGGTCCTGCCGGGGCGATGGTTTCGGATGAGAGGCGATGGCCGATCATCCCGAGAAACTGAATGCTCATAACATAACTCCTTGCGTCGGGTAACGGTGGCCGCAGCGGCGGCGCCTGTCGTTACCCTATACATCGGCAGTTAATGAGCAAAATGCATTTTTATCATATCTTAATATGCAAAATCAGCATTTAGATAATTTAGTATACTCTTCAATCAGATAGAGTAAGCTGCTGCGCAATTTTCCCGGCAAAAAAAGTGAACGGCTGCTGCAGATTCGCCAGATTCTGTGCGCTCACCTGCCACAAGCAGACCGCCGGCTGGAAATCAGCTAACGTCAGAACAGTCACCTCATCGCGCCACGGGCTGGCGGCCAGCGCCGCACGCGGTACCAGACCCAGCCCTTGCCCCTGAGCAACCAGGCCAATTTGCAGGTGAGCCCCCGCGGTTTCGACATTCAGCTGAAGCCGCAGCCCCTGAGCCTGGAGTTCACGAATTAACCCCGCCCGCAGCCCGCAGCCGTCAGGGTTAAGCACCCAGCCCTGAGACGCGCAGTCCCGCAGTTCAGCGGCCTGCAGGCGCAGGCTTTTCGCCGCAATCACCACTATATCCAGCGAACACAGCAACCGGCCGACATAGCCGTCGGCAAAGACCTGCTGTGCCGGCCCCATTGCCAGCATGCCATCCAGCTCGACGCTCTCGAGTCGCTTTTGCAGCAGCCCGCTCCAGCCGCAGGTCACCTGCGGCTGGAGCTGCGGAAACTGCTGGCGTAGCGCCAGCAGCGCCGGCTGGAGCGCAATTTCCGCCACGCTCTGCGGTACGCCGAGGCGCAAAATACCGTGCGGTTCCGCCTGCGGATCCAGCAGCCCGTACAGCTTTTTCGTCTCCCGCTTGATGCTCAGGCACTGCTCATAAACCCGGTGCCCGGCGGCGGTCAGGGTCAGCGGTCGGGTCTGGCGCTCCAGCAGGGTCACGCCGAGAGTTTGCTCCAGACGCTGCAGCCGTCGGGTAATCGCCGATTGGGTAATTCCCAGATATTCCGCCGCCTGATTGAGGGAAGAAAACTGTACCGTCGCCAGCAGGGCGTCAATGTCGTCGATGCGCATAGAATCCTTAATGTGAATTTTGCATATTAATATATGCGTAAATTGCATTTAAATAATATTAACGCCTTTGTTAGCGTAATGACCAGTCCCTCTGACAGGAACCGTTCATGACCGCACCACGACTGGAAAAACTACGCCATTTTATTCAAGAGGTTGATGCCCTTCATCGGGAGTTCAGCGACGAATCGCAGCTGCTGGAGGCGGTTGCGCAGCGCCTGGCGCGGCTGGTCAGGCAGGATGACTGGCTGCCTGACGAGTACGCTTTGCCGCATCCCCACCACTACCAGCAATACCTGCTGCACGCCGACTCCGGACAACGCTTTTCGATCGTCAGCTTTGTCTGGGGCCCCGGGCAGGCCACGCCGATTCACGACCATCGCGTGTGGGGCGTCATCGGCATGCTGCGCGGCGCGGAAGAGAATCAGCGCTATCGTCTCGATGCTGCAGGTCTTCCGGTGGCCGACGGTATTGCCGGACGGCTCTCGCCGGGCGAGGTCGAAAAGGTCTCCTCCCGCGATGGCGATATTCACCGCGTCAGTAACGCGCTGGCGGAGAGCGTGTCAATCAGTATTCATGTCTACGGCGGCAATATTGGCGCCGTTAAACGTGCCGTCTATACCCCGGAAGGTCTCATCAAACCCTTTATTTCCGGCTACTCCAATCGCCACTTACCCAATATCTGGGATTTCCCGAAGGATAATTAATATGCCCATCCACACTTATCGCCAGCCAGCGCAAGTGCGCCAGGCGCTGCTCGACCACGCCGAACTGGCGCTGATTGACGTGCGTGAAGAAGCGGATTTTGCCACCGCTCACCCGCTGTTTGCAGCTAATCTTCCGCTGAGCAAGCTCGAGCTGGAAATCCACCGTCGGGTGCCGCGGCTGACGACGCCGATCACCGTTTACGATAACGGCGAGGGTCTGGCCGCCCAGGCCGTCGATCGCCTGCGCGGCTGGGGATATCAGGATGTAGCGCTGCTGGAAGGCGGCCTGAAGGGCTGGCAGCGCAGCGGCGGCGAGCTCTTCCAGGACGTTAACTCCCCCAGCAAAGCGTTCGGCGAACTGGTGGAGAGCCAACGACAGACCCCCTCTCTGAACGCGGAAGAGGTGCAGGCGCTGATCGACAGCCGTCAGCCGGTGCTGATTGTCGACGCCCGGCGGTTCGATGAGTACCAGACCATGAGTATTCCGGGCGGCATCAGCGTCCCCGGCGGTGAGCTGGCGCTGCGTATTGACGGACTGGTCGACTCGCCGCAGACGCCAATCGTCGTCAACTGCGCGGGACGTACCCGCAGCATTATCGGCGCCCAGTCGTTGATCAATGCCGGCGTGAGCAACCCGGTCTACGCCTTACGTAACGGCACCATTGGCTGGACGCTGGCCGGTCTGACCCTCGATCGCGACCAGCAGCGCCGCTATGCCGATGAATCGCTGGCTTCGACGGCGCGTCTTCAGCAGGTTAGCCAGCTGGCGGCAAAAGCCGGGGTGGCGGTTATCGACCAGGCCACGCTCCGGCGCTGGCAGCAGCAGAACGACCGCACCACCTATCTTTTTGACGTCCGCAGCCCGGAGGAGTACGCCGCGGGTCACCTGCCGGGAAGCCTCAGCGCACCGGGCGCCCAGCTGGTCCAGGAGACCGATCACCACGCCAGCGTGCGCGGAGCACGTATCGTCTTAGTGGATGATGACGGTATTCGCGCGGCGATAACCGCCTCGTGGCTGGCGCAAATGGGATGGGAAACGGCCATCCTGCGCGGTCTGAGCGCAGCGAACTTTAGCGAACGCGGCGTGCCGCCCGCCCGCCTGCCCGTGGCGCCTGCGGCAGAGGAGATCGACGCATCGCAGCTGGCGGCACTGCTGCGCGAACCGGGAACGGTGGTCCTGGATTTCACCACCAGCGCCAACTATGTGGCGCGGCACATTCCCGGGGCATACTGGCTGATACGCTCGCGGCTGAAACAGGCGCTGGCGCTGATTCCCTCTGCCAGCCGCTACGTACTGACCTGCGGCAGCAGCCTGCTGGCGCGCTACGCCGTCGCCGAAGTGGCGGCGCTGACCGGCAAACCGGTGCAGGTGTTGAGCGGAGGCACCGCCGGGTGGATCGCCTCAGGTCTGCCGCTGGAGCATGGCGCAACCCATCTGACCAGCGCGCGTAGCGATCGCTATCGTCGTCCCTATGAAGGGACCGATAATTCCCGCGAAGCGATGCAGGCCTATCTGGAGTGGGAGTATGGCCTCGTGGCCCAGCTGGCAAACGACGGGACGCACGGGTTTACAGTACTGTAGCGCGGCCGCGCGATGCCGGACGATATCAGGCCTCGCGCATAATCCACGAATACTGGAACGTTTTCTCTGCCGGGAAGTGCGTGCGCCGCCGGAACGATCCCAGCGACTGCGGCGTACAGTAGGTACAGCTGCCCAGCCATTCAATATGATTTTCCGCCACCCCGGCGCGGCGTAACAGCAGCTGGCCAAAAGCCCGCAGATCGAACCACATCGTGTCGTCTCCCGTCGCCGGCGCTTTTTCCGCCTCAGGCTCAGGGCCACGACGGTGCAGAAACAGCCGATCGCGGTGCTGTTTGACCAGCCCGGCCACCGGCATCGCCAGCAGCGCCTGATAAAATGCCGCCGAGACCTCATAGCAGCAGGCCTGAATATGCGGCCCAATCGCTACCACCACCTCGTCCGGCGGTATGCCATGTCGGGCAAAGAGATCGAGACTATTAGCAATAATTCCGGTCGCCGCGCCGCGCCAGCCCGCATGCACGCTGCAGACAAAAGCGCCGTCACGGGAGGCCATCAGCATCGGCAGGCAATCGGCAGTCACCACCCCCACCTTTTGCCCGCCCAGTGCGGTAAAAACCGCGTCGGCATACGGGCGTTCCGCCAGCGGCTGCTGAAAATGATGAACCACATTGCCGTGCACCAGCTTTACCGGAGCCAATTCAGCGTAAGGAAAGGCGGCCGTTTCGTGTACATCGAGAAAGGCATAGCGAATGCCGGGAATATCGCTCAGTAACCGGGATTGAAAAGACATGGCGGCAGAGATAAGCAATGGGTGATGATTTACCGTATGCCAAAGTCTGCCGTTGCGCAAGGTGGCGCGCTGCCGGGCCCTGAAGCATAACCCGGCGCCGACGTCAGGCTATTGATTGCCGTCTCTGGCGATTCATCAGCCAGAACACCGCCACGCCAGCCAGCAGAATCCCGGGCGCGGAGGCGGCCATCACCCCAACGGTACCGGCCCCCAGCGCCAGCATTTTTCCCGCCAGCAGCGGACCGCTCATCGCCCCCAGCCGCCCGACGGCCACCGCCGTCCCCACCCCGGTGGCGCGAATTTCCGTGCGGTAGAACAGCGGCGCCAGCGCGTACAGCACGCTTTGCCCGCCGGTGGCGAACAGCCCGGCCACAAAGCCGGAGAACAGCATCGCGGGAAAGGAGGTGGCGCAGCCCAGCGCCAGCAGCGACGCCAGCATACCGCTATAGATCAGCAGCGACATCAGCAGCGGACTTAGTTTATCCAGCAATGCCCCCAGCAGCAGCGTGCCGCAGGCGGCTCCCAGCTGCAAAACAAACATTACGCCTGCCGCCTGACCGGCGCGAAATCCCTGACCTATCAGCAGCATGGGCAGCCAGTTGATCAGCATATAGACCACCAGCAGCGTAAAGAAATAGCACAGCCACAGCAGCAGCGTGGCGGTGGCATTTTCCGGCGCCAGCAGCGTCCGCAGCGGCGCGCTCTGCGTCCCGGCGCGAAAGACGGCGGATTCAGGCAGCCAGCGCAGCAGCATCGGCACCAGCAGCAGCGGCACCACGCCGCCGACCCAGAATACCGTCTGCCAGGCAGAGGTCTCCCCCCACCATCCCAGCGCCGCGGCCAGCGCGGCGCCCACCGGCACCCCGCAGTACATCAGGCTGACGGCGGTACCGCGAAATCGCGGGCCGGCCGCTTCGGAGGTTAATGCGATCAGATTCGGCAGCGCCGCCCCCAGCCCCACTCCGGTCATCAGGCGCGCCAGCAGCAGCAGCGGAAAGCTCCCTGCCAGCGCGGTCGCGATGGAAAACAGACCGAACAGCATGACCGACGCGATCAGCACCCGCTTGCGGCCATGGCGGTCAGCAAGAATTCCCCCCACCAACGCGCCGGGAAGCAGCCCGAGGATACCGGCGCTGAAGATCCAGCCCATCTGCATATTGTCGAGCGCGAAGGCGTGAGCCATCCCGGCGGCGGCGATCCCGGCCGCCTGAAGATCCAGCCCTTCCATCAGGGCCACCATAAAACAGAGCCCGATGGTTAACATCAGGCGTGAAGCCGATCCAGAGGTTGTCGTGGTCATAGGGTACCTGTGCGATAGCGAAAACGGTGCCGGTGAAAGGCGGCTGATACGTTGCCAGCCGCCCGTTTTTATTTCGCGCGCTTGAGCAGGTCCAGCGCCACATCGACGATCATATCTTCCTGGCCGCCCACCATCCGCCGCTTGCCCAGCTCGACGAGAATATCGACCGCGCTCAGACCGTAGCGCGCGGCCGCCACTTCGCTATGGCGCAGAAAGCTGGAGTAAACCCCGGCATAGCCCAGCGCCAGGGTTTCGCGATCGACGCGTACCGGACGATCCTGCAGCGGCCGCACCAGCTCATCAGCGGCGTTCATCAGCGCATACAGATCGGTGCCGTGGTTCCAGCCAAGCTTGTCCGCCGCCGCAATAAAGACCTCCAGCGGCGCATTCCCCGCCCCGGCGCCCATGCCGGCAAGGCTGGCATCGATGCGGTCGCAGCCCTCTTCCACCGCGGCGATAGAGTTGGCGACGCCGAGGCTCAGGTTATGGTGCGCATGCATCCCGGTGGCGGTTTCCGGCTTGAGCACCGCCCTGAGGGCGCGGAAACGATCGCGAATATCGTGCATATTCATCGCCCCGCCGGAATCGACCACGTAGATGCAGGTCGCGCCGTAGGATTCCATCTTCAGCGCCTGCTGCGCCAGCTGCTCCGGGGTAGTCATATGGCTCATCATCAGGAAGCCAACGGTATCCATCCCCAGCTCGCGGGCGAAGGCGATATGCTGGGCGGAAACATCCGCTTCCGTGCAGTGGGTTGCCACGCGCACCACCCGCGCCCCGGCCTGATAGGCATTTTTCAGGTCGTGCAGGGTGCCGATGCCAGGTAGCAGTAAAGTGGCGATTTTCGCCCGGCTGACCGAAGACGCCGCCGCTTCAATCCACTGCAGGTCGCTGTGCGCGCCGAAGCCGTAGTTAAAGCTCGACCCCTGCAGGCCGTCGCCGTGGGCCACCTCTATCGAATCCACTCCCGCGCTATCCAGCGCCCGGGCAATCTGGCGCACATTGTCGAGCGAGTATTGATGGCGAATCGCGTGCATCCCGTCGCGCAGGGTCACGTCTGAGATATAGAGTTTTTTGCCGTTCATGCTGCTTCTCCCGCCGTACCGTTCATCGCCTGAGCCATTTTTTCCGCCGTCGCCAGCGCCGCCGAGGTCATAATGTCGAGGTTGCCGGCGTAGGCTGGCAGATAGTGCGCCGCCCCTTCGACCTCGAGGTAAACCGCCGTTTTCAGGCCACAGAAGCGGCCAACGCCCGGTAGGTTCACCGGCTTATCTTCCGGGATCACCTCAAACTGCACCTGCTGTTTCAGGCGGTAGCCCGGCACATAGGCCTGCACCGCAGCCGCCATCTCGGCGATCGACGCGGCAATCTCCTGCTGCGACGCCGCTTCGCTCAGGACATAAACGGTATCGCGCATCATCAGCGGCGGCTCCGCCGGGTTCAGTACGATAATCGCTTTGCCTTTTGCCGCGCCGCCGACTTTCTCTATGGCCTGCGAGGTGGTTTCGGTGAATTCGTCGATGTTAGCGCGCGTTCCCGGGCCGGCGGATTGGCTGGCAATCGAGGCGACGATTTCCGCATAGTGCACTTTTGCCACCCGAGATACCGCCGCCACCATCGGGATGGTCGCCTGACCACCGCAGGTCACCATATTGACGTTGCCCTCGGCAAGATTGGCCTCAAGATTGACCACCGGCACGCAGTACGGGCCGATCGCCGCCGGGGTCAGGTCGATCACCCGGATCCCCGGTTTGGCTTCCCGCAGCGCGGCGTCGTTTTTCACGTGCGCTCCGGCGCTGGTGGCGTCAAACACGAAATCGATATCGGCGAATTCCGCCAGCTGCATCAGGCCGCCGACGCCCTCGTGCGTGGTGGCAACGCCCATGCGCCGGGCGCGGGCCAGACCGTCGGATTCAGGGTCGATGCCGACCATCACCGCCATCTCCAGGTGCTGGCCGTGGCGCAGAATTTTAATCATTAAATCGGTGCCGATATTGCCGGAGCCGATAATGGCGACTTTGCGTTTACTCATCACTGTTTTCCTCTTGCGCGACAAACGTTGCCGCCACTGAACCTAAACCGTCAATGTCGGCGGCAAAGCGATCGCCGGCGTGAATCGCCACCATCGGACCTAACGCCCCGGTCAGCACGATGTCTCCCGCCCGCAGCGGTTCGCCGAGGCTGGCCATTTTGCGCGCCAGCCACACCGCCGCATTGAGCGGATGACCGAGACATTCGCTACCCCGCCCGTTGGACACCTCTTCCTCGTTACGCGTCATACGCATGGTGCAGTTTTTCAGATCCAGCCCGGCCGGACGCCGCGCCGGACTCCCCAGTACGTAAACGCCGCAGGAGGCGTTATCGGCGACTGTGTCGACGAAGCCAATCGACCAGTCGCGGATACGGCTACCGACCACTTCCAGCGCCGGCAGTACCCAGTCGATAGCGGCGTACAGCTCATCAAAGGTGGTATCGGCATGCGGCAGGTCGTGTTTAAGCAGCAGGGCGATTTCGGCTTCCACTTTCGGCTGCAGCACCCGGGAGAACGGCACATCGGCGTTATCGCCATAGCACATGTCGGCAAACAGGGTGCCGAAGTCCGGCTGGTCAACGCCCAGCTGCTGCTGCACTTTAGGATGGGTCAGCCCTACTTTGCGCCCCACTACCCGCCGTCCGTGCGCGACGTGGTGCTGGACGTTAATCCGCTGGATGGCGTAGGCCGCCTCCGCATTATCGACGCCGAGAAGATCGCGCAGCGGTTCAATGGCCCGCCCCTGGGTTTCGGCGTCACGCAACCGTTGCGCCAGCTGTTCGAGAGATAACGTTGTCATGACGGCTCCTTATTTGCGCGCCAGAAAATCCAGCACCAGCTGGTTGAAACTGTCGGCATGTTCCCACTGCGCCCAATGGCCGCAGTCACGATAGAGATGCAGTTCAGAACCGTTAATCCCGGCCAGCAGGCGCAGGCCGGCGTCCATCGGTACAAAGCGGTCGTTGCGCCCCCAGACGATCAGGGTTTGGGCGCGGATTTCGCCGAGACGCGGGCTAAAATCCGGGAACTGTTTCGGGTTGGCTTCCAGACTTTTGACGAAATTATCCAGATGATCCCGGCGCGACAGCATATTGTTGAGGCGCGCTTCGAACAGAGCCTCGGTCAGATCGCGGGTATCGAAGACAAAGATATGCATCATCTTTTTCAGGTTTTCGATGGTCGGTTCGCGATACAGGCCGTTCAGCAGCTTGATGCCTTCCGTCGGCATCGGCGTAAACAGGCTCATGCCGCCGGTTCCGCCGCCCATCAGCACCAGCTTGCCCACCCGTTCCGGCCAGCTCAGAGTGAAGGCCACCGCGCTGTGACCGCCCATGGAGTTGCCCAGCAGATGCACTTTGTTGATATCCAGCTGATCAATAACGTTTTTCAATACCCGGGCGTTCAGGTCGGAACGGGAACCGCGATTGACGATCGAGTCGCTTTTTCCCCAGCCGGGACAGTCCAGCAGAATGACCCGGTAGCCGGCCTCGACCAGCGGATCGATATTGCGGCTGAAGTTCGCCCAGCCGGTGGCGCCGGGGCCGGAACCATGCAACAGGACCACGGTTTCATCCCCCTGGCCGCAATCATTAAAATGGATGCGTAGTGTTTCTCCGCCCTCTTCTACGTTGAGGAATCGGCTGGTGTCGGCTTCAGTTTGCGGTTGGTAGCTCATCATATTCTCCCGTTAATTCAGTTCTGCGCGGCGGCGCTCAGCGAGCCAAATCCGGCTATCCACTCGGGGATGGGTCGGTAATAGCGGCCTTCGCAGCGCCAGCGGCCAAATGCGGATAGCGCGGCAAAGGCGGCCACCCAGGTCTTAATTTCGTGCGTCGATTTGCCGGCCATGGCCGACAGCTCTTCGTTACTGACCGCATCCAGCTCCGTCAGCCGTCCCTGCTCCAGCAGGCTCATAAAGCGGTTGTCCCAGACGGGATTGAGCGGATAGAGCGAGTTCTGGTCCTCGATAAACTGTTTCGCCGCGCTAATGACCCGCTGCTGGCGCAGTTCCCGCTCGTCCGGCGGCAGCTGTTTGCCGCTGCCCAGCAGTCGGTCGCGCATATGGGCATCGGCTTTCGCCAGTTCCGGCACCGGCGGCTGATGCGACAGTCCGCCGGAGCCGAGGATTAATACCCGTTTGTTGAGGGTGGTCAGGAAGCGGCCGATGGCTTCGCCCAGCATGCGGGTGCGCTGAAATCCCGGCAGCGGCGCTGCGACGCCGTTAATAAATACCGGCAGAACCGGCAGCGTATCGAGGCCGCCAAGCAGGAACTCCAGCGGTTGCGCAAAGCCGTGATCCACCTGCATACAGTAAGAGACCGCCAGATCGATCCCGTCCTTCATCACCGCGTGGGCGCAGGCTTCCGCCAGCGCCGTCGGCACCGGCAGAACGCCGCTGGCGCTGCTGAAATCACCGATAGAGGTCGCGCCGATGCCTAAACAGAACGGCGGCATCACATCGTAGAAAAAGCCGTTGTAGTGATCGGGGGCAAACAGCACCACCAGCTCCGGGTCGAAGGCGGCAATCCGCGCCCGCGCGTCGGCAATGGCGCCGTTAACTTCGTCCAGTACCGCCTGTTCCGGGTCCACGTAGCCCACCAACGGCGTATGCGAGAGGCAATGAAGATAAGCGTTCATATCAAGCCACCTGTTCAATCGTTGTTGCCATCTTCGCGGAGGCCAGCTGCATCTTGCTGGCCAGCGCGTCGAGCTTTTTGCTCAGGGTTTGCGGGATGGCCACGGTGGCGACGAAGCGATCCGGACGCACAACGGCAATCGCGGTATCGTGCTGCGCGAACCAGCTTTTCAGACGGTTTTGCGTATCGCCGACGCGGATAACGCCGGGCACGTTGTCCTGATCGCAATGAATCTGTACCTCCGGCACCACCTGAATAAACCGCACCCCGACCGCGCGCCACTGGGCTATCTGCCCGGCATTCAGCCCCCATTGCGGGTTGCAGCCCCAGGCGATAATGGCGAATCTGGCGCCAATCACCTCATCAAGCAGCGTCACCTGCCCGTTTTCCAGCGTGACCTTCGGCTGGATAAACATTTTGCCTGCCGGCGATGTTTTGCCTTCGCCTTCCGCCAGCAGCGCGCCGTCGCGATACTGCGGCATCGGCTTGAAACGCATCTCGAGGAAGTAGCGTTTGACCGGCGGCAGATAGTTCAGCAGCCACGAAATCCCGTCGCGCACCGTGCCATGCCAGCGTTTCGCCGGCGCCAGCACGTTGCCGGCGGTGACCGAGAGATCGATCATCGCTTTGGCGTGATCGCGCCGCTCTTGTTGGTAGCTGTCCAGCAGCGCCTCTCCGGCTTTACCATTCACCACCAGCGCCAGTTTCCAGGCCAGGTTGAAGGCATCGCGCATGCCGCTGTTATAACCCTGTCCCTGCCAGACCGGCATGATGTGGGCGGCATCGCCCGCCAGCAGCACGCGATCGACGCGAAAGCGTTCGGCGATGCGCGCGTTATGGGTGTAGACGCGCTGGCGAATCAGCTCGACGTGGTCGGGGTCCGGCAGCACCTTGCTCAATAGCTGGCGCATCTTGTGCGGCTCGCTGAGCTGGGCTTCGGTTTCGCCGGGCATCACCATAAATTCGAAACGCCTTATGCCGTGCGGCAGCGCAGCGGAGACGTACGGACGCACCGGGTCGCAGCACAGATAGACGTGCGGCGTCGCCAGCGGGTCGTTGGCGATATCGATAACAATCCATTGATTCGGCGCGGTTTGACCTTCGAAGGGAATATTCAACGTGCGGCGAATGAAGCTGGCGCCCCCGTCGCAGGCGACCAGCCAGTCGGCGCGAACGGTTTCCCGCTCGCCGTCGCTGCCTTTTACGTTCAAGGTGACACCGTCACTATCCTGAGTAAAAGCTTCAACTTCACGGGAAAACAGGCAGCGCACATGGGAAAAACGGCTGAGGCCGTCATACAACACCGCGTCGACCTGCGGCTGAATAAATGCGTTACGTCGCGACCAGCCAAACTCGTCGGTCATCGGCTGAATATCGGCAAAGCAGCGCCCTTTCGGCGTCAGAAAACGCATCGCGTGCCACGGCGTGGTATGCGGGAGAACATTGTCCACCAGCCCGATGCCCTGCATCGCGCGCAGCGATTCATCGTCGATGCCGATAGCGCGCGGGTAATCAATCAGCGCGTCGAGCTTTTCGACAACCACTACGCTGACGCCCATTTGACCAAGGTAATTGGCCATCATCAGGCCGACCGGCCCCGCGCCGGCGATAGCGACCTGGGCGGTGTGCTGTACAGCGGGTTGAATATCCGGATTCGATGTTGTCATTTCAGAACCTCACGACTCAGACAAGGTACCTGGCGTCGCAAACTGACGCCCGGCACTTTGTTAAATAGATGTGAATATATTTTTATAGTGAGGTCAGTATAGGGTCGGCCGGATGCGCTACAATCAAAACATCACCGGATGTGCACCAGGTGCACATCGTTGTTTATCTGGATATTTATCGAGGTAGCATGCGCGAAAACAGGCAGGCGGATTACAAAACGGTCCGCGGATTGAGTCGGGGGTTGTTGTTACTTAATTTGTTAAATAAATTCGATGGCGGGGCCACGATCGGCACGCTGGCTGAGTTTAGCGGTCTGCATCGCACCACCGTCAGGCGGCTGCTGGAGACATTGCAGGAGGAGGGTTACATTCGCCGCAGTCGATCCGATGACAGCTTTCGTTTAACCCTCAAAATCCGTCAGTTGAGTGAAGGATTTCGTGACGAACATTGGATTTCTGCCCTCGCCACTCCGCTGCTGGGAGAGCTGTTGCGCGAAGTGCTGTGGCCGACGGATATCTCCACGCTGGATGTTGACGCGATGGTGGTCCGTGAAACCACGCACCGCTTCAGCCGCCTGTCGTTTCATCGCGCGATGGTCGGCCGTCGGCTCCCGCTGCTGCTGACCGCCTCGGGGCTCACCTGGCTGGCCTTCGCCCCGGATCATGAGCGCCAGGCGATGATCGAGATCCTCGCGGCGCGTCCGGAAGAGGAGTATCAGCTGGCGCGGGAGCCGGAAAAGCTGGCGGCCATTCTTGAGCGCACGCGACGCCAGGGCTACGGCGAAAACTTTCGCGGCTGGCAGCAGGAGGAGAAAATCGCCTCCATCGCCGTACCAATCCGCAGCCAGCAGCGGGTTATTGGTTGTCTGAACCTGGTTTATATGGCGAAAGCGATGAGTCTTGAGCAAGCGGCGCAGAAATATCTGGCGCCGTTGCAAAAAGTGGCCGCCCAGATCGAGTCGCGAATGACCGAAGAAGAGGTTTTTTACGAGTAAACTTGTCCTGAATGGGTAGACAGGCCGGTTAGAATTGCTTCCGCCAACGCTATATATTTTAATATACGACGATTCTTCTCACCTAACCGAGTCCTCTCATGTCAAAACGACCCCGTTTCTTACCGGGGCTGACGCTGCTCAGCGCCTGCCTGTTTGCCGGTCATGCCTTTGCCGACCGTACCGTCACCGACCAGCTCGGCCGCGAAGTGACGCTTCCAGACCACATTACCCGCGCCGTCGTTCTCCAGCATCAGACCCTCAATCTGCTGGTGCAGCTTAATGCCGCCGACGAGATTGTCGGCGTGATGAGCAGCTGGAAAAAGCAGCTTGGCCCTGCTTTCGCCCGCTTTATGCCGGGGATTGAACGGCTGCCGACGCCGGGAGATTTAACCCAGGTCAATATCGAGAGCCTGCTGGCGCTGCATCCGCAGGTGGTGTTTGTCGCCAACTATGCGCCGCAGGCGATGATTCAACAGATTCAGAACGCCGGGATCCCGGTGGTGGCTATCTCGTTACGCCAGGACGCCGCGGGTGAAAAAAACAAGATGAACCCGTCGATGGCCGACGAAGAGCAGGCCTATAACGAAGGGTTAAAGCAGGGTATTCGCCTGATTGGCGCGGTGGTCGATCGTAAAGACCAGGCGGAAACGCTCATTCGCACCACCTTTGCAGCGCGTAAAGAGGCCAACGCGCCGGTCGCCGATATCCCCGACGACCAGCGGGTGCGCGTCTATATGGCCAATCCAGACCTCAATACCTACGGCTCCGGCAAATACACCGGCCTGATGATGAAACATGCCGGCGCGCTGAACGTCGCGGCGGCCACGGTCAAGGGCGCGCGTCAGGTCTCACTGGAGCAGGTTTTACAGTGGAATCCGCAGGTGATCTTTGTCCAGGACCGCTATCCGCAGGTGGTCAAACAGATCGAATCCGATCCGCAGTGGCAAGGGATTGACGCGGTAAAAAATCACCGCGTCTGGCTGATGCCAGAGTATGCCAAAGCCTGGGGTTACCCGATGCCGGAAGCGCTGGCCCTCGGCGAGCTGTGGATGGCCAAAAAGCTCTATCCTTCCCGCTATAACGGCGTGGATGTTGATGGTAAAGCGCAGGAGTACTACCAACGATTTTATCGCGTGAAGTGGACGCCGGATGCTCAGTAATCGTCACCCGGCGCTGCTACAAGGCGGGCTGGCGCTGGCAACCTTGTTGATTGCTGTCGCCTCGCTCTGCGCCGGCCAGTATCACCTGAGCCTGAGCGAGGTGTTCAGCCAGCTGGGACATCTGTCGCCCGCTGACGGCGTGGCCGGGCAAATCGTCTGGTCGGTGCGCCTGCCGCGCGTCATCATGGCGCTGCTGGCCGGCGGCGCGCTCGGTCTGTGCGGCGCCACGCTGCAGGGCGTGTTCCAGAACCCGCTGGTGGATCCCCATATCATTGGCGTCACCTCCGGTTCCGCGTTTGGCGGCACGCTGGCCATCCTGCTGGGGCTGGACACCGTGCTGATGATGACCTCCACCTTCGGTTTCGGCCTGCTGGCCCTCATGCTGGTGTACCTGATTGCCGCGCTGCAGGGGCGGGAAAATACGCTGGTGCTGATTCTTTCCGGGATTATTCTCAGCGGTTTTTTCGCCGCGCTCGTCAGCCTGATGCAATATCTGGCCGACACCGAAGAGACGCTGCCGAATATTGTCTTCTGGCTGCTGGGCAGCTTCGCCACCGCCAGCTGGCACAAAGTGGCGCTCATGGCGCTACCGATTCTCGTCAGCGCCACGATCCTGATCGCGCTGCGCTGGCGGATCAACCTGCTGGCGCTGGAGGAGAAAGACGCGCGCGGTCTCGGCGTTTCGGTCACCGCGCTGCGCCGCGGCGTGCTGCTATGCTGCGCGGTGCTGGTGGCCGCACAGGTGGCGGTCAGCGGCAGCATCGCCTGGGTGGGGCTGGTGATCCCGCATCTGGCACGGCTGCTGGTCGGCGCCGACCATCGCCGTCTGCTGCCCACCGCCTTCTGGCTCGGCGGCGGATTCATGATCGTGGTCGACGATCTGGCCCGCTCGCTGACCCAGGCAGAGATCCCTGTCGGGATCATTACCGCGTTGCTCGGCGCCCCGCTGTTTACCTGGCTGCTGATCCACTCACGTCGTCGGGGGATGGTCTGATGAACATGTCGCTTCGCCTGGCGGAACTGCGCTACGGCCACCGTCAGCCGCTCTTCCGGCCGCTCAACCTGCAGTGCCTGCCCGGTGAAATCTGGGCGGTGCTCGGCGCCAACGGGCGCGGGAAAAGTACCCTGCTCGACACCCTCACCGGCGTGCTGCCGCCGCTTGGCGGGAGTTTCCACAGCGAAGGTGGGATAGCGATTGTGCCGCAATCGTTCCGTCCGGCGTTCAACTGGCTGGTGCGGGAGGTGGTGTTGCTGGGCCGCGCCCGGCAAGTCAGTCTGTTTGCTCAACCGGCCGTTGAAGATGAACGCCGGGTTGAGGAGGCTTTACGCCAGCTGGGCATCCCCGACCTCGCGGACCGCGCGTTTCGCTCACTCTCCGGCGGCCAGCAGCAGCTGGTGCTGATTGCCCGCGCGCTGGTGGGTGCCAGCCAGAATATCCTTCTGGATGAGCCCTGCTCGGCGCTGGACCTGTCCAACCAGCAGGTAGTGCTGCAGCTCATCAGCGACCTGGCCCATCGCCAGTCGCGCACCGTGCTCTTCACCACCCACGACCCCACCCATGCCCTGCAGGTCGCCAGCCATACGCTGCTGCTACTGCCGGACGGCGAGTGGCTGGCGGGACGCTCCGGGGAAGTGCTTAGCGAGCCGCATCTGCAACGCGCCTACGGCCTGGCGGTACGTAAAATTGAGTACCCCGGCTCAGACTCGCCGCTGCTGGCGCCGCAGTTTACTATTCGGCGTTAGCCGGTAAAAAACCCGCGGCCTGCAGATACTGCTGCCCTTCCGCGCCGAGAATAAAGCGGCACAGACGCTGCGCCCCGGCGCTCTCGTCGAGCGTCGTCAGCTGATAATCGGCCTGGATATTCCACGGCGCCGGGATCGCGACCGTCCGCAGATCGTCAGCCATCGCCATTTGACTGGCGTAATGGGCATAGCCAATAAACAGGTCGGTTAACCCCTCGCGGATAAGCCAGGCTCCCGCCGTTTCGCCCGGCGGGACGCTGAGCGACTGCCGTCCCCCGACCAGTTGCTCAGCGCGGGCCATCATCGCGCTACCGGCGCCCGGGAAGCGGGCTTCAATGCGCTCAAACAGCTGCCAGGTATAGTCGCCGGACGGGTCGCAGCCCGGGGTCGATGTAGCCAGACGCAGCTGCGGGTTAGTCAGGAGCGCCAGCCAGTCGTCTCTCTCGCCGGAGGCGGTGCGACGGGCGGTCAGCATCAGCTGGTTGCGGGCAAACGAATGACATTCCCCCGCCCTGCCGGCCTGGCGCAGCGCCTGGGGATGCTGGCGGTTGGCAGAGGCAAATACCGAACACGCCGCCCCGCCTTCAATGCGCTCGCGCAGTAAACCGGCAGGACCAAAATGGGCCTCGACCAGAATACCGCTTTGCTGATGGAAACGTGCCAGCAGCGGGATAAAAGCCCCTTTCAGGCTCCCCGCTGCCAGCAGAACGACTGCGTTGGTCATCGTGATTGCTCGCTAAACGCCCGGAAACAGAGCGATATATTAACCGGGCCGCCAGCGATTCAGTAGCGAATTTCCGCCAGTTCGCGCAGCTGTTCCGGGGTCGCTACCGGTAGGTTGAAGAAACGCAGATAGGCCGGGATCATTTCAAACAACATGTCGGTTCCGCGCTGAACCGGGCAGTCGCGCGCCTGAGCGGCCTGCAGCAGCGGCGTAAAAGCCTGGGTCATCACCACTTCCCCTACCCAGGTACCGGGCGTCAACCGCTGCGGGTCCAGCGGCAGCGGGTCCCCCGCCTTCATTCCCAGCGGCGTGGCGTTTACCACCAGATCGTGCCCCTGCGGGTCACGCTGCATCAGGCTGATATCCAGCAGCGGATAGTGTCGCAGCAGACGGGCCGCCAGCGCATGCGCAGCATCGGCGTGGCTATCGTAGAGCGTCAGGGCGCGCACCCCCGCCGCTGCCAGCGAAGCGGCGATTGCCGATCCCACGCCGCCGCAGCCGACCACCAGCGCCCGTGCCCCCTCAGGCTGAAAACCTTTACGCCGGATACCGAGCACGAAACCGTCGCCATCGAACATATCGCCGCTCAGAGTGCCGTCGGCCTCGCGGCGAATGGCGTTGCAGGCGCCGGCAATGGCCGCCGTGGGGCTGAGGCGATGCACCAGCCCGCAGGTGGCAATTTTGTGCGGCATCGTGACCAGCGCACCGATAATATTGGTCAGCGTAAACAGCGCCGGAACCACCGTCGCCAGCGCCTCCGGCTTCACGCCCGTGGGCACCACCTTGACATCCACCTGCTGTCGGTCGAACCACGGGTTGTAGATCATCGGCGCCTTAAAACCGCCGGTCGGATAACCCAGATGCGCGATCAGCTGCGTATTACCACTAATTATCATCCCCAGCTCCTTTACTGCGATAGCTCGATGCGTTTGACATCGCCCAGAATAAACAGATACGCCACGACGCCGAGCAGCGCGGCGGCGCCGATATAGATAAGCGCATAGAAGAAGTCGCCGAAGGCCGCGACGATAAAGCCAATCACCAACGGCGTGAGGATCCCCGCGAAGTTAGCGCAAAAGTTAAACAGGCCGCCGGTCAGGCCGCCCAGCCCTTTCGGCGCGATATCGGAGATCAACGTCCAGCCCAGCCCGACCATTCCCTGACCAAAGAAGGCGAATGACATCACCAGAATCACCGCCAGATCGCTGTTCAGCCAGTTGGCGGAAATAATGCTGCTGGCCATCAGCAGACCGGCAACGATCGGCAGCTTACGCGCGAGGTTGGCCGAGCCGGTGGCCTTCAGCAGTTTGTCGGAGATCCAGCCGCCGAACATCACGCCGCCGGCAGCGGCAAGGAACGGCAGAATGGCGAAGATTCCCACCTTCAACCACGGCATATGCCGCGCGGTGGCCAGATAGGTCGGGAACCAGGTGAGGAAAAACACCAGCACCGTATTGCCGGCAAACTGGCCGATGCTGGCGCCCAGAATCTGCCGTTTCCCCAGCAGTTGACGCACCAGCGGCCAGCTGAAAGCCGTCTGCTGGTCGCTCGCCGTCACCAGACCGCCGCCGTTGACAATATGCTCTCGCTCCTGCTGGCTGAGGCGTTTGTCTTCATGCGGTTCGCGGTAGCAGCGCCACCACACCAGCGCAAACAGCACCCCGACAGCGCCGACGCTGATAAACAGCGCCCGCCAGCCGAAACTGCCCATAATCCAGAACAGCAGCGGTGAGAAGCAGGCCAGCCCGAGGTACTCCCCGACGGTATAGACTGCCGTTGCCTTGGCCCTCTCCTGCTGCGGGAACCACGCGCTGACCACCCGGCTGTTCACCGGGAAACAGGGCGCCTCGCTGACCCCCAGCCCAAAGCGGCACAGCAGCAGGGTTTTCAGCCCTATCGCCATGCCGTGAAACAACGTAAACAGCGACCACAGCGTCAGCGACAGGAAATAAGTCACTTTATTGCCGAAACGGTCGAGGAACAGGCCGCCGGGAATTTGCGCCAGCGCGTAGGTCCAGGCAAAGGCGGAAAACACGATCCCCATGACCGCGGCATCAATCCCCAGTTCGGAAGTTAAACTGGGGGCCGCGATGCCCAACACCGTCCGATCGAGGTAGTTAATCATCGTGCCGATAGCCAGCAGCGTGAGGATCCCCATTCGCCGCCGGGAGCGCGGCACGGCGGTCGCGGCTTGCGCCGCTGCCGTGTGATTCTGGCTGTACGCGTTCATAGTCGTTTTCCTGTCATAGGGTGCAGATGAATGTTGTTATTGTATTGGCGATGTTGTGCTTAACGAACCATTTGATACATCACTAACTGTATTGCATTGCCGACAGACGAACGGCGGCATTTGCCGCACCGTACAGGGCATAGCCGTCGCGTCTTTCGGTCAATTCGAAGAAAAAGCGCCCTGCCGAGAACGGCCGGGTATAGAGGTGGAGGAACTCCCCGCCGCGCGGATCGCGGTCATAGAGAATGTGCAGACGTTGCAGGGTCGCGACGTCCACCGCCTCGCCATAGCGCGCCAGCAGGTCATCATAGTAATTAGCCGGAATCGGCAGCGCCTGACGGGAGACCTGCGGCAGAGCGTCGAGGGTCTCCGGCAGGTGGCGGCAGGCAAACGCCGCGTGCTGCAAGCCCGCCCCCTGATAGCAGGCCACCGACCGGGCAATCTGGGTGGCGCGGCTCTGAGAAATATTCAGGGCCAGGCGAATATTACCCTGCGGGCTGTGCACCGCCAGACTGCGCACCAGACCATACGGATCCGGCAGCGTCTGTTCATGTTCGAGAGTGAAACCGAAGACGGTGCGGAAAAAGATAATCCAGTTATCGCGGCTTTCCGCCTCCATGCCCAGCGCCAGATGATCGATGCCGCTGTAGTCATCGCGCAGCGCTGGCGCGTCGTGCAGATGAAAATCACGGGCGTAGATATCGTCACCGGCTTCGATTAAATAGATCAGGCTGCCGTCGGGGGCGCAAATCGCCGGAATCGGACTTTCATTCGGCCCGGCATCGCCTTGCCAGGTAGCGTAGCCATAGGCGCGGGCGCGCTCAACAATCGCCGCGCTGCGGCTGACGCGCAGCGCCATCGCACACAGCGAGACTCCGTGGCGCTGGTGAAAATGGTCGGCCCAGCTGTGCGGTTGGTAGTTCACAATCGCTCGTGCGCCGCCGTTGCGCCACAGCACCACCTGTTTCGAACGGTGGCGACCTTCCTGACAGAACCCCAGCTGCGACAGGCGCTGGCCGAGGGCCTGCGCTTCCGCTGGGCTGGCGGCAAATTCGATAAATTCCAGACCGAGATAGTCTGGCGCTGTCGCGGCGTGAAACAGCGATGCATCGCTGTTGTCCAGCTGCCGGTAGGTCTGCTCTTCCAGCCATTGCAGAGAGCGGTAGCCATCTTTCGCCGTTGCGCCGTTCGGCGAAGCGCGGAAGCCGTCATTGAAAATTTCCAGCGACCACGGGCCGCGATAGCCGCAGCGGGTCAGATCGCGGGCAAAGTCCACCAGCGGCAGCTGTCCCTGCCCTGGGAAGCAGCGGAAATGGCGGCTCCACTCCAGAACATCCATCTTCATCAGCGGCGCATCGGCCAGCTGCAGAAAGGTAATTTTGTCCACCGGGACTTCAGGCAACCGCTGCAGCGTATCGCCGCGGGCGAGGATATGAAAGCTATCGAGGACGATACCGAGCGCCGGGCTGTTGACGCTTTTCACCCGTTCCCAGGCCTGATACCAGCGGTTGACGTGCGTTCCCCAGGCCAGCGCTTCGTAGCCGATGACGATCTTTTCCTGCTCCGCCAGCGCCGCCAGCGCGGCGAGATCTGCCACCTGCAGCGCAACATCGGCGGAACAGTCCGGCTGCACATTGCTGCACAGGAGCAATGTGTCGCAGCCCAGCTCATGCATCAGGGCGAATTTGCGCTTCGCCCGCTCCATATTCGCCGCAAACTGGCTGCGACTGGCGCCTTCAAAATCGCGAAAGGGTTGAAAAAGCGTGATTTTTAGCCCTAAATCGGCCGCCAGATTGCGAATATCCGCCGGCGTGCCGGTATAATACAGCAGATCGTTTTCAAAGATTTCGACGCCTTGATAACCCGCAGCCGCAATAGCATGGAGCTTTTCAGGCAAGGTGCCGGAAATCGAAACGGTAGCAATAGAGCGCAGCATAAGGTCCTCGTGTCATCAACAGGCGTGAGTCCTGAATATGTATCATTTGGTTCATTTGCGCCATACAAGGTTGCTAATTTGTGATCATTATGTGTATTTTTTGTCTCTCAGAAAAAAGGAGTGGTTATGTCTGTCGTGGCTCATGATGAAGCACAGTCCCTGAAGGAGCGGATTTTCACTGCCGCAATCGTCGTCTTTGCCGAACACGGGCTGTCCGGGGCGCGCATGGAACAAATTGCCACCGAGGCGCAGACAACCAAACGCATGGTGGTTTACTACTTCAAAACCAAGGAGCAGCTGTACCAGGAGGTACTGCAGCATGTCTATGCGCGCATTCGCGAGACGGAACAGCAGCTGGGGCTGGAACAGCTTCCGCCGGTCGAAGCGCTGGTGCAGCTGGTGCGCTGGAGCGTGCGTTATCACGCCACCCATGCGGACTTTATGCGGGTGATTTGTATGGAGAATATGCAGCGCGGTAAGTGGTTACAGTCGTCAGGACAGCTGAAGCCGCTGAATCGAACCGCCCTGTCGATTCTGGAGGATATTCTGCAGCGCGGGCAGCAGCAGGGAATTTTTCAGGAAGGTCTGCAGGCGCGGGATGTTCATCGTCTGATCAGCAGCTTTAGCTTTTATCAGGTGTCGAACTTTTACACCTTCAACAGTCTCTTCCTCGACGACCCGCTGCCGGCTATCGACGATGAAGAGATGGTCGCCCACCACTGCGATATCGCGGTGAAAGCGGTCGTGCGTTTTGTGATTTCCTGAGCCTGTGCAATCCGCGCGCCGGGAAGGTTAATCGTGCCCGGATAAGGCGTGGATAACCTTCGCCATCGCTTCTTTGGTCAGTTCAGAACGGGCGATTTTCGGATTGGCCAACGAGGTACGTACCACCCCGGCGATCACGATATGTTTTGGCTGCTGGCCGAGATCGCGCATTTCAAGCACCACTTTCCCCACCACCCGGCACATTTCCTGGTACAACTCGTCGTCTCTGGCTTTATTTCCCATTCTTTTCGACTCACAAATTATCATTATCAATCAAATTATTATTGATATGTTTTCGTGATAAATCAAACCAGCGAACTATTTTTGCACCAGTGCGCCATTTCCAGTAGCTAACCACGAGAAAATTCGCGCAATAGCGGCGTTGATTTTTGTCGGCTGGTGAAAAAATGTGTTGCGAAGAAGATTTAGATTAGTTTGAGTTTTGTTACATTTTTATGGGAAAGAATGAAACGTCGTTTTCATTTTCTTTTTTTGTTCCAGCGTCGTATAATGCACACCGATTCTTTCTTGAATGGTTTCAGCACATTGGACTGCACAACTAAACGCATAAAATACTGCCTCTTTTCATGGGCTGAACCGCCAGCATACTTTCTTCTGCACGCTCTTTTGTTGTCACCTATCCTTAGAGCGTGGCATAGCAACTTTCGCAATACAGGTTTGACTCCACGGCCGCGCGCCAACGGAGCGAGATTTCCATATCCTTCACAACTTAAAGACTAAAACTTTCATGAAAAAGACCAAAATTGTTTGCACCATCGGTCCGAAAACCGAATCCGAAGAGATGCTGTCCAAAATGCTGGACGCGGGCATGAACGTCATGCGTCTGAACTTCTCTCACGGTGACTATGCTGAACACGGTCAACGCATCAAGAACCTGCGTAACGTGCTGAGCAAAACCGGTAAGACAGCGGCTATCCTGCTGGACACCAAAGGCCCGGAAATTCGTACCATCAAGCTGGAAGGCGGCAATGACGTCTCCCTGAAAGCAGGTCAGACATTCACCTTCACTACCGATAAATCCGTCGTTGGCAACAACGAAATCGTCGCCGTGACCTATGAAGGTTTCACTACCGACCTGTCCGTCGGTAACACCGTTCTGGTCGACGATGGTCTGATCGGCATGGAAGTGACTGCCATTGAAGGTAAGAACGTCATCTGTAAAGTGCTGAACAACGGCGACCTCGGCGAAAACAAAGGCGTAAACCTGCCGGGCGTTTCTATTGCCCTGCCGGCGCTGGCTGAAAAAGATAAGCAGGACCTGATCTTCGGTTGCGAACAAGGCGTTGATTTCGTTGCTGCTTCCTTTATCCGTAAGCGTTCTGACGTCGTCGAAATCCGCGAGCACCTGAAAGCTCACGGCGGCGAAAACATCCAGATCATCTCCAAAATTGAAAACCAGGAAGGCCTGAACAACTTCGACGAGATTCTCGAAGCGTCTGACGGCATCATGGTTGCTCGTGGCGACATGGGCGTTGAAATCCCGGTTGAAGAAGTTATCTTCGCCCAGAAGATGATTATCGAAAAATGTATCCGCGCGCGTAAAGTGGTTATCACCGCAACGCAGATGCTGGATTCGATGATCAAAAACCCGCGTCCGACCCGCGCTGAAGCCGGCGACGTGGCGAACGCCATCCTCGACGGTACCGATGCGGTAATGCTGTCTGGCGAATCCGCCAAAGGGAAATACCCGCTGGAAGCGGTCACCATCATGGCCACCATCTGCGAGCGTACCGATCGCGTGATGACCAGCCGTCTGGAATTCAACAACGACAACCGCAAACTGCGCATCACCGAAGCCGTGTGCCGTGGTGCGGTAGAAACCGCAGAAAAACTGGAAGCTCCGCTGATTGTTGTCGCGACCCAGGGCGGTAAATCTGCGCGCGCCGTGCGTAAATACTTCCCGGACGCCACCATCCTGGCGCTGACCACCAACGAAACCACTGCCCGTCAGCTGGTGCTGACCAAAGGCGTGGTGCCGCAGCTGGTTGACCAGCTCTCCTCTACCGATGATTTCTACATCCTGGGTAAAGAACTGGCGCTGCAGAGCGGCCTGGCGCGTAAAGGCGACGTGGTTGTCATGGTCTCTGGCGCCCTGGTCCCGAGCGGAACCACCAATACAGCCTCCGTGCACGTGCTGTAATAATTTACAGGTTAATTCGTTTTTTAAAGGCGCCTCTTCGCAGGCGCTTTTTTTTTATTCAATCACTAGCTACTCTTAATAAAAATGCAAATCGGAATTTACTATTTAATAAGAGATTATCTAAGATGAATCCGATGGAAGCGTGCTGTTTTCACAAAGATTTTTAAACTAATCTGCCAAATTCGATGTTTCTTTGAGCGAACGATCAAAAATAAGCGTATTACCGTAAAAAAATATTCTCATCCCAAAAAAGTTTGTGTAATACTTGTAACGCTACATGGAGATTAACTCAATCTAGAGGGTATTAATAATGAATCGTACTAAACTGGTACTGGGCGCGGTAATCCTGGGTTCTACTCTGCTGGCTGGTTGCTCCAGCAATGCTAAAATCGATCAGCTGTCTTCTGACGTTCAGACTCTGAACGCTAAAGTTGACCAGCTGAGCAACGACGTGAACGCAATGCGTTCTGACGTCCAGGCTGCTAAAGACGACGCAGCACGCGCTAACCAGCGTCTGGACAACCAGGCTACTAAATACCGTAAGTAATAGTACCTGTGTAATAAAAATGGCGCACATTGTGCGCCATTTTTTTTGTCCTCTGTTCCCTTCCGTCTCGCGCTACTGCACCCTTTTCGCTTCGTCCATCGTGCCATTCTGCACCGACATCGTCGATATCGCTGCGCTGCTCGCCGCCTCATTGCCCGTGGAGACCACCACCGGATAACCCGCGCGTCGGGACAGCGCTTTCTTAAGCTGCGCATCGTCTACGGTCTTATCTCCGGCAAACTGATGGAAGGCCGCTGGCAGCGTGTGCGGAATCGTCCGGGTGTTGCCCGCTTCATCCTGCGTCAGAGGCCGATGAACTTCGACATAGCGTTTACCGTCCGGCTCAATCGCAAATTTCACCGGCTGGTTGATAACGCGAACCGGCGTCCCCGTTTTTACCTGACTAAACAGCGCCTGGATGTCCGCGGCGTTCATGCGCATACAGCCCGAGCTGACCCGCAGGCCAACGCTATCCGGTGCGCTGGTACCGTGGATAAGATACTCGCCGTTGCCGTACGCCAGGCGCAGCGCATAGCGCCCTAACGGGTTATTCGGCCCAGCCGGCACCACGGGCGGCAACTTGATGCCTTTCTCCAGCGAACGCGCGCGGATGCCTGCCGTCGGCGTCCAGGTCGGATTGGGGATCTTCTGCCCGACGCGCGTGGTCATCTCCGGCGTCTCCAGCCCTTGCTGACCAATACCCAGCGGATAAACCTGAACCTGGTTCTGTCCCGGCGGGAAGTAGTACAGCCGCAGTTCCGCCAGGTTCACGACGATACCTTCCCGGGGCACATCCGGCAGCAGCATCTGCGAAGGAATTAATACCTGAGTCCCGGGTTTCGGTTCCACCGGCGCAAGAGTGTCGTTCGCTTCGAGAATCAGCATCGCCGCCGTGTCGAAATGGCGGGCAATCGCCTGCAGATTGCGATCCCCTTCCTGTACCGTCCACCATTGATTCTGGCCAATGAGCCGACTGTTAGCCGGGGGAAGTGGATAATCTACCGCCCAGGCGCCGTGTGAGACGCTGAGGGCGGTCAGAAGGGCTACGGTGATAAGAGATGCGCGTTTCATACTGAGATTCCTTCTTTCGCTGATAAAACGCCAGGATCTGCCGTCGGGCCGGGATCTCCCCGGCCTGACCTAACAGAATGAAATCTACCTGTTTATTCTAGCTAAGATTTGCGGCTTTCGCGCGAATTGCGCGAATCATGGCTTCCAGGCCCTGAGATCGCGAAGGGGTAAGATGCTGGGTCAGCGCCATTTTTTCAAACCACGGCCGCACGTCAAAGTCGGTGATATCCTTGGCCGTCATCTGGTCGTAGAGGATAAAGACCACGGCAATCAGCCCTTTGACGATCGCCGCATCGCTATCGCCGCGCAGCGATAGCCCTCCGGCTTCCCCTTGTTCTACCACGATCCACACCTGGCTCTGGCAGCCCTGAATGATATTTTGCGCGGTATGCTCTTCGGCGCTCAGCGGCGCCAGCCGCTGGCCGAGTTCGATAATATAAAGATACTTCTCTTCCCAGTTCGCGCAACGACTAAAGTTGCGCAGCAGTTTGTCTTTATCCGGTAATGCCGCCATGATTGCTTCCTTTAGCCCAATAGCGTGTGGATGCGCTGCAGTCCTGCGACCAGGCGATCCACCTCTTCCGTGGTATTGTACATCGCCAACGAAGCCCGACACATGGCCGGTACGTTGTAAAACGCCATCAGCGGCATCGCACAATGGTGACCGGTGCGTATGGCAATGCCGTAATTATCCAGGAAGCTGCCCACGTCATAGGCATGATGAGCGCCAAGGTTAAAGGCTATCACCCCCAGTCGCTCGTCAGGGCCATACAGAGTTAAATCAGGCACCGCCTTCAGCGCCTGCAAGGCGTAGCGCATCAGCGTCTGTTCATATTCGCCAATGTGCGCCAGCCCCAGCGCGCTGACATACTCCAGCGCGGCGCCAAAGCCGATAATCCCGCCGGTATTGGGCGTGCCCGCCTCGAAGCGCCACGGCGCTTTCGCCCAGGTCGTCCCTTCGGTCAGACTGACGGTGGCAATCATTGACCCGCCCCCCTCCCACGGCGGCATCTCCTGCAGCAGCGCCTCTTTGGCATACAGAATGCCAATTCCGGTCGGGCCGTACAGCTTATGGGCGGAGAAAACATAAAAATCGCAGTCCAGCGCCTGCACATCCACCGCGTGGTGCATCACCGCCTGCGCCCCGTCCACCAGCACTTTCGCCCCATGCTGGCGGGCTAGCGGAATCAAGGCCGCCAGCGGGTTCTCCGTCCCCAGTACGTTGGAAACCTGGGTGATGGCCAGCAGGCGGGTTCGCTCATCAAACAGCGGCGGAATGGCATCCAGCTGCAGAGTGCCGTCCGGAGTGAGCGGGATAACCCGCAGCTCGGCGCCCACCCGGGCGCAGAGCATCTGCCAGGGGACGATGTTCGCATGGTGCTCCATGGCGCTGATGATGATGTTATCGCCGGCGCCGACGTTGGCGTTCCCCCAGCTGTTGGCCACCAGATTGATCCCTTCGGTGGTCCCCCGGACGAACACCAGCTCTTCCGCTGAGCGGGCATTCAGGAACCGCGCGGCCTGCTGACGCACCTGTTCCATCCGCGCCGTCGCCTCTGCGCTCAGCGTATGGATACCGCGATGGACGGCGGCATAGCCGTGGCGATAAAACTCCGCCTCGGCGCGAATTACCGCCTCTGGTTTTTGCGCGCTGGCGGCGCTGTCGAGGTAGACCAGCGGCTGACCGTTGACCTCCCGGCTCAGCAACGGAAAATCCGCGCGTATCCGTTCTACAGAAAATGTCATGCTTTTTCTCCCGGTAGACGTTGGCCAATACGCGCCAGAATCTGCGCCCTGAGCGTCTCATCGCCAATCGCTTCCGTCAGCTCGGCGGCGAAAGCGTACAGGATCATATGCTGCGCCGCCCGATGGGGAATGCCACGCGAACGGAGATAGAACAGCTGTTCGTTGTCGATGCGCCCGATGGTAGCACCGTGGCTACACTTGACGTCGTCGGCATAAATTTCCAGCTGCGGCCGGGTGTCCACTTCAGCCAGGCGCCCGAGCAGCAAATTATTGTTGGTCATCTGACCGTCGGTTTTAATCGCGTGCTTCGCGACATTAATCAGACCGTTAAACACCGCCCGCCCTTTATCGCTGACGATGGTCTTATGCAGCTGGCGGCTATTACAGTAGCCAACGCGATGATCGAGCCAGGTTCGGCTGTCGCAGACTTCATTGTTGACCGGCATCGCCAGGGAGTTGATCCGCAGGGTGCTGTTCTCTCCCAGCAGTTGGGTGCTGGTGTGGTGGCGCAGCACCGCGCCGCCAAGCAGAAAGCTGCTGCTGAAGACCGAAGCGTCGCGGCCCAGCGCGAGATCGTTGTGGGCAAAGTGGTTGCTCTGCGCATTTTCAAACGCCAGTTTGATATGCTGCAGATGGGCATTATCCGCCACCGACATCGTCAGACGCGCGCCGGTAAAGTGGCGCTGTTCATCCAGGCTCAGATAGTGCTCGATAATCGTGGCTTCGGCGCCGCTCTCCAGCTCAAGATGATGGCGATAGTGCGCGGTATTCACGTCGTCGCCCGTTCCTCCACGCGTCACATGCATGAGCAGCAGCGGCTTTGTGGGCCGCTGATGGCGTGTTACGCGGATTCGCGTCACCGTCTGAGCCAGGCTCTCTGTGAGATGCAGGAACACTTCTGGCTGCACCGCGTCAGGCAATCCCTGACGATCGGCCGTCACGCTGACGTCGTAGCCGCTGTCGGCCAGGTTGTCGCTTAACGCCTCGCTGAACTGCCCGTCAATGAAGACCAGCCGCCAGGCGTCTACCGACAGCGCCCGTTGATCCCGCTCTGTCGCCGTTAAGGTACCCGGCTCAAGCGCGACAAACGTGCCTTTGGTCAGGGTATCCAGCGGCGTATATTTCCAGTCTTCATGTTTGCGCGTCGGCAGACCGAGGCGCAGTACCTGCTGGAGATGCTGGCGGGCTTCGGGCGTTCGCCGCTCGCCCTGCGCCTCAAACAGATGATGCCACTGCTGCAGCGCGTTACTGCTGTTCGGTAAGCCAGCCATAGCCCTGCTCCTCCAGTTGTTTGACCAGGGTAAAATCGCCGGATTTGACGATTCGCCCCTGATAGAGCACGTGGACGTAATCAGGCTTGATATAGTCGAGAATACGCTGGTAGTGGGTGACGATAATAAATGCGCGCTTGCCATCGCGCAGCGCATTGACGCCGTCAGAGACGATCTTCAGGGCGTCAATATCCAGCCCTGAATCCGATTCATCAAGGATGCACAGGTCCGGCTCCAGCACGGCCATTTGCAGGATATCGTTGCGCTTCTTTTCACCGCCGGAGAAGCCCACGTTGACCGAACGGGTCAGCAAATCTTCCGGCATCTTCAGCAGCTTGATTTTCTCTTCCATCAGATCCTGGAAGTCGAAACGGTCTAACTCTTCCTGGCCGCGATAGTCGCGCACCGAGTTAAGCGCAGTCTGCAGGAAGAACTGATTGCTGACGCCGGGAATCTCCACCGGGTACTGGAAGGCCATAAAAATGCCTTCACCGGCGCGGTCTTCCGGCGCCAGGCTGAGCAAATCTTTGCCTTTGAACTCCACGCTACCGCCGACGACCTCATAGTCCTCACGCCCGGCGAGCGTCGCAGAAAGGGTGCTTTTGCCGGAGCCGTTCGGCCCCATAATGGCGTGCACTTCGCCAGGGCGGATTTCCAGATTCAATCCGCGCAGGATCTCTTTGTCTTCAACGGCGACCTGCAAGTTTTTGATACTTAACATCTCATTTCCCTTAATTCGTAAAGCCTGGTGCTTAGCCGACGCTGTGTTCCAGACTGATAGCCAGCAGTTTTTGCGCTTCGACGGCAAACTCCAGCGGTAGCTCTGAGAAGACATCTTTACAGAAGCCGTTGACGATCATCGAGATGGCATTGTCTTCGCTGATGCCGCGCTGCAGGCAGTAGAACAACTGGTCTTCGCCGATCCGCGAGGTGGTGGCTTCGTGCTCCAGCTGCGCGCTGTCGTTGCGACACTCCACGTACGGGAATGTATGCGCCCCGCAGTCCGGTCCAATCAGCATCGAGTCACATTGGGTGAAGTTACGCGCGTTAGTGGCCGTCGGCATAATTTTGACCAGCCCACGGTAGCTGTTCTGGCTTTTGCCGGCGGAAATCCCTTTCGAGATAATCGTCGAGCGGGTGTTTTTGCCGATGTGGATCATCTTGGTGCCGGTGTCTGCCTGCTGGTGCCCGCTGGTCAGCGCCACGGAGAAAAATTCGCCGATGGAGTTATCGCCGCGCAGAATGCAGCTCGGATACTTCCAGGTGATGGCCGACCCCGTTTCTGACTGCGTCCAGGACATCTTGCTGTTTTCGCCTTCGCACAGCGCGCGTTTGGTGACGAAGTTCAAAATCCCGCCGGTGTTGTTATCTCCGGGGAACCAGTTCTGCACCGTGGAATATTTCACCTCGGCATCTTTGTGAATAATCACCTCGACCACCGCCGCATGCAGCTGGTAGCTGTCGCGCACCGGGGCGGAACACCCTTCGATATAGCTGACGTAGCTGCCTTCATCGGCCACCAGAATGGTGCGTTCGAACTGGCCGGTTTTTTCCGCATTAATGCGGAAATAGGTCGACAGCTCCATCGGGCAGCGCACCCCTTTTGGTACGTAGATAAAGGTGCCGTCAGAGGCCACCGCCGCATTCAGGGCGGCAAAAAAGTTGTCATTCCCCGGCACCACGGTGCCGAGATATTGCTTCACCAGCTCCGGGTGGTCGTGGATCGCTTCACCAAACGAACAGAAGATAATCCCCTGCTCCGCCAGTTTTTCCCGGTAGGTTGTCGCTACCGAAACGGAGTCAAAAATCGCGTCAACCGCGACTTCGCGCCCTTCGCGTACCGGTACGCCCAGCAGGTTGAAAGCCTCTTCGACTTCCTGCGTCAGGTAGGCGCCGGGGCCGGTTTGCTGCACCGCGCCTGGCTCAGAGGCGCAGGTGTCATCGCAGTTACCGCAGGACGGCGCCGAGTAATAGCTGTAATCCTGGTAGTTGAGCTTTTCATAGTGCGCTTTCAACCAGTGCGGTTCTTCCATCTCCAGCCAGGCGTGATACGCCTTTAGCCGGAACTCGAGCATCCACTCGGGCTCGTTGCGGCGGGCGGAAATGGCGCGCACCACCTCTTCGTTGATGCCTTTCGCCAGCTCATCGGTCTTTAAGCGGGTAAAAAAGCCTTCTTTATAATTGAGCGGCCCGTCGGACCAGGTTTTGACATCGTCAGTTGCTTCAGTATTACGAGACATAGTTACTCCGCCTGAACCCCAAAGCTTTCGCCGCAGCCGCATTCGTGCTGCGCTTTCGGGTTATGAAACTTAAAGATTTCATTTAATCCTTCCCGAACATAATCCAGCTCCGTCCCGTCGATAAACGGCATCGCCTGCAGCGGCGCCCAGAGTTTCGCCCCGTCGCGCTCAAACAGCAGGTCGTCTTCTGCCGGTTCGGCAATCAGCTCGAGTACGTAACCAAAACCGGCGCAGCCGCTGGTTTTAATCCCCAGACGCAACCCCTGCTTGTCGGGCTGTTGACTCACCAGGTCGCGAATATGGGCGGCTGCCGCGGGGGTCATCATCAGCCCCTGCCAGCTAAATTCATCGGGATTGAAGGTTCCTGTATCTAATTCCATCGCTCTACCTCATTGGTTAGCGCCATAAGGGCATACGACCATGTTAATGATAACGATTATCACTTCAACCCAGCCGGAGAAGGGATATTCCCCATGCGAACCCTTTTATCTCGCTTTTTATAAGCATAGACCCTCACCTGCAGGTTATCAGGTGACTATTTTGTAATTTAATATATTGATAAATAATAAGTTATTTAGCGTTTTATCCGGGTGTGACGGGCAATGGGAAAGGTGCATCGGAAATACCTATTTTTGAAATCGAAAATAGTCCATTCAGCATCAGTAGCACTTACTGTCAAATCAATAGCTTGTTGTTTGTACCGTTTGATGGCAAGGCGCTATCCGTTCTACCCCTTTAGCATTATCTATAACTATCCTTCTGGATGGCTATTTGTTATCCGGTAAAGCGAAGCGGTTATCATGTTAAATTCGGACAAAAACCAGGAATAAAGGTTTTTTCTCTACTGGTAAATTGATGTACAATTCCCGGCTAAATTTCCTACAGTTTTCGACCCTGTGTCGGAGGCACTGCTTACCTGGAGTTTGTCCGTACCGGATGATAGATATCAGTATTATGTCGATGTGCATGGTGGTACTGCTGGTTATGAGCGTACTGCTGAACTAAGCCAGCCACAAACCCTGCTTCCCACGCCGGAGCTTCACATTCGTTATGAAATGAGGAGTTTTGGAGGATTCGCCCGCCGTGGGATTGTTCGTCAATGACGTTGCCTCTAAGATTCCAGCCACATTCCAACGAGGTAACGAAGATGAAAGGAACAATCATTGCTCTGTTAGCCACCGCGTCAATTGTCGCGGCCAGCGCATTTGCGGCAGATAAAAATGACGGCCCTGCTCCCGCCGGGAATAATGCCGGACAGCCGGTGATGGAGATGCCGCAAGGGCGTGGTCCAATGCCCATGCCTCTGCCGCCATTCCCGCCGAGAAAACCGGTATTATTCTCTGCAACGGTTGCCACCGATAACCCGGCTGAGACCATTAATAAACTGACTGCGCTGATCCCGACAGGTAGCGCTAAACATTATGAAGTGCGCGTGGAAGTTGTTCCCGCTCCCGATATGCCCTGAGTTATCCCGGGCCATATACCGGTAGCCTTGAGCGGCTGATGCCAGCCTCATAAAAAAAGCTGCCAGTTAACGTGGCAGCTTTTATTTTGCGTCTGCTTTAGTGCTCAATGTCTATATCCTCATCACCCACGGCGATGAGGATACAGGTATGATGACGGTATATTAACTCTTAATCTTTCTGTAGATAAACAGCACGACTAATGCACCGATTACCGCCACGACAAAGCTGCCGAAATTAAAGCCATCAACCTTGCCGAAGCCAAAAAACGTACTGATCCAACCACCGACAACCGCACCAATGACCCCCAGAACGATAGTGACGATAAACCCGCCGCCGTCTTTGCCTGGCATAATCCACTTAGCCAAAATACCGGCAATAAGACCAAAAATGATCCAGGAAATGATACCCATAGTTAACTCCGTCCTCTTCGTTACGCACAAATATTTCGTACTTAAAATAGTAGCATAAGTAGCGTGAATAATTCATGAATTATATTTTTAGCGCCGATGACTTGCTGTATAAGCCGCGATGGTCTACATATCATGGTGTCGATGCTAATGCGCAAAGGAGTTAAGAATGGGGTATTACGTTATTAAAAAATCGGAGAAAAGCGTTTCCCAGCCATGGTATTTCCTGCTAAAAGCGGATAACCATGAAACCATTGCCACCAGTGAAATGTATTCCTCGAAGGAAGCGGCGAAAAAAGGAATTGCCTCAGTGCAGAAGAATGGTCCCACTGAAACGATTAAGGATGAAACACAATAAAATCTGCTGAATATAAGGGGGAAATATATTCCCCCTTATATTTGGATGAGAAGAATCTCAGCGCGCTGTGGCTATCTCAGACGACCGCCGTGGTCAGGCGCGAGGAGCAGCACAGGCGCCCCTGTTCATCAAAGATTTCAATCTGCCACACCTGATGGCGCGAACCGACATGCAGCGCTTTACAGACGCCCCTGACCCGACCACCGCGCACCGAGCGAATGTGGTTGGCATTGACCTCCAGCCCTACCACCTTTTGCTCGCCTTCACTGCACAAATAGCCGGCAACCGAGCCCAGCGTTTCCGCCAGTACCACCGATGCTCCACCATGTAGCAGACCAAACGGTTGATGGGTGCGGCTATCCACCGGCATGGTGGCTTCAATGGTATCATCGGTGAAGCTATCAAAATGAATATCCAGCAGCCCGACCATATTGCCTTCGCCCATGCGGTTAAGCTGTTCCAGCGTTGTCTGACGTTTCCAAATCATCCAATAATCTCCAGCAGCGCCTGCAGCGGATGACGAACACCGCTGCCTTCAATGCGTTTCACCTGACTACGACAGGAATATCCGGTCACCAGGCAACGGTTGCGCGGTAAACGCTGGATCGCCTGTTGCCAGGAAAGCGCGTAGATATCCAGCGAGTTGGCATGGTTTTTTACCTCATGACCGTAGGTGCCGGCCATCCCACAACAGCCCACGCTGACGTTTTCCAGTTTCGCGCCGAAGCGCGCAAAAATCTCTGCCCACTGCTTCGGCGCCGCGGGCAGCGCCGTGACTTCCGTACAGTGACCAAACAGATACCACGCTTCGCCGCCATTCTCCTGTTCGCGAGCTTCCGGCAGCGCCTGCGGCAGCCACTCGTGCACCAGCATCACGCGGAAATCCCCTCGTTTGTCACCCAGAACCTGGTTGTACTCATCGCGATAGCACAGCACCAGCGCCGGATCGACGCCAACCATCGGCATGCCCAGCTGCGCCACGCGGTTGAGAAAATCTGCGGTTTTCTGCGCCGTACGCGCAAAGCGCGAGAGGAACCCTTTGATGTGCTGCGCCTTGCCGTTTGGCGAGAACGGCAGCAGTACCGGCTGGTAGCCTACTTTTTCAACCAGACGAACAAAATCAGCCACCACCTGCGCGTCGTAGTAGCTGGTGAACGGATCCTGCACCACCAGTACCATTTTGGCTTTCTGCTCAGCGCTGAGCGTTTCCAGCTGCTCCAGCGTCATGTTTGCCGAGCGATGTCCCACCATTCTCTGCTTCAGCGACGGCGTCGAGAGCAGCGGCAGATCCACCATCCCGATGTGCTTCTCCGACAGCTTGCGCATCCACGGCTGGTTAATAAAGAAGTTGAAGGTCTTCGGCGCCTGGGCCATCAGCGGCGCATAGGATTCTACCGTTGCCACCAGATGATCGCGAACCGGCCGCAAATAGCGACTGTGGTAAAGCTGCAGGAAGCGCGAGCGGAATTCCGGAACATCGATTTTAATCGGACATTGGGTAGAGCACGCTTTACAGGCCAGACAGCCGGACATCGCCTCTTTGACCTCATGGGAGAAGTCATATTCCCCCTTTCGGGCGTGCCAGCTGTTGCGGGTCCGCGCCACCAGCGTACGCAGGCTGGCGCGTTTTTCCGGCAGATCTTTTTCCAGCTGATTGGGGTCGATGCCGCGATCCGCCAGCAGGCGCAGCCACTCGCGCACCAGCGTTGCGCGCCCCTTCGGCGAGTGGATACGGTGATTGCTGACCTTCATCGACGGACACATCGGGCTTTTAACATCGAAGTTAAAGCACAGGCCGTTACCGTTACACTCCATCGCACCGCGCCATGCGCTGCGCACCGCAATCGGGATCTGCCGATCCCAGGTGCCGCGCTTCACGGCATCCACTTTCATCATCGGCGCCTCTACGCCTTCCGGCGGACAGATTTTCCCCGGGTTAAGACGGTTGTGCGGATCGAACGCCGCTTTGACTTTGCGCAGCTCGCCGTAAAGTTCTTCGCCAAAGAATGCCGGACTGTACTCGGCGCGGAAGCCTTTGCCGTGTTCACCCCACAGCAGGCCGCCGTATTTGGCGGTCAGCGCCACGACCTCATCGGAGATCTGTTTCATCAGCACTTCTTGCTGCGGATCGCACATATCCAGCGCCGGACGCACGTGCAGAACGCCGGCGTCTACGTGGCCAAACATACCGTAGCTCAGGCCGTGGCTGTCGAGCAGCGCGCGAAACTCGACGATATAATCGGCCAGATGTTCCGGCGGCACGCAGGTATCTTCCGCAAAGGGAATCGGCTTGGCGGCACCTTTGGCATTCCCCAGCAGCCCCACCGCTTTTTTACGCATCGCATAAATGCGCTCAACGCCGTCCAGTTCGTTGCAGACCTGCCAGCCGATGACGCCCGCTTCGCTGGCGGCAATCAGCTCATCAAGGCGCTGACACAGCGTGGTCACCTGGTTGTCGATAAGCGCCGCGTCATCGCCGGCAAATTCGACGATATTCAGCCCCAGCATCTCTTTATCCGGGACATCGGTAATCAGCTCACTGACCGAATGCCAGACGATATCTTCGCGCGCCAGGTTAAGGACTTTTGAATCGACGGTTTCCACCGACAGCGCTTTCGCCTCGACCATAAACGGCGCGTTGCGCAGCGCGGAGTCAAACGAATCGTATTTGATATTCACCAGACGGCGCACTTTCGGCAGACGGGTAATATCGAGACGCGCTTCGGTGATAAAGGCCAGCGTCCCTTCCGAGCCGGTGAGAATACGGGTCAGATCGAACTCGCTCATGTCATCATTAAAGACGTGGCGCAGGTCATATCCGGTCAGGAAGCGGTTAAGTTTGGGAAATTTATCGATAATGAGCTGACGTTGCGCTTTGCAACGCTGAAATACCGTCCGGTAAATCCGCCCAATCGCCGACTGTTCCCGGCTCAGTGTCTCCGCCAGAGCGACGGGCATCGCCTGGGTATCGAGAATATCGCCGCCCATCAGCACCGAACGAACGCCCAGTACATGGTCTGAGGTTTTGCCATAAACCAATGATCCCTGGCCGGAGGCATCGGTATTGATCATCCCGCCGAGGGTGGCGCGGTTGCTGGTGGAAAGCTCCGGGGCAAAAAAGTAACCGTACGGTTTAAGGTACTGGTTCAGCTGATCTTTAATTACGCCCGCTTCAACACGAACCCATCCCTCTTGCGGGTTGATTTCGAGTATGCGGTTCATATGGCGGGACATATCGACGATGATCCCCGCATTCAGCGACTGGCCGTTGGTGCCGGTGCCGCCGCCGCGCGGGGTAAAGACCAGCGATTTGAAGCGTTCTTCGGCGGCGAGCCGCGCCAGCAGGACGACATCTGCCGTCGAGCGGGGAAATAAAATGGCATCCGGCAGCAGCTGATAAACGCTGTTATCTGTCGCCATCGTTAGCCTGTCGGCATAGCTGGTGGCGGTATCGCCGGTAAATCCTTGCTGCTCCAGTACCTGCAAAAAAGTCAATACCAGTTGAACGACACCTGGTGCTTGAGAAATTTGTGGGATCATAATGCTTGACCCTGCCTGACTATGTTGTGTTGTAGAGATGTCATCCTTCAGACTGCCTCTTGTTGGCGCATTTGCTGCCGACTCCTTGCGTGCAATGCAAACCACGTTCACCACGCCGGGCAAAAAAAGCCTGAGAGCCGGGAGTCGATCGCCGCCTCGATGCGTCCGGATGATTTTGTGTATGGATAACTAAACGATTGCGTGGCGCAGTCAACTTTTTATCACATTTTTTTCATATGCGCCCGCCAGATTTATGTGCAAAATCAGGCCCGTGAAATTATTGATATTATTATCAGTATATGGATTTACGCGGCGTCAGCATTTTGACGCGACTGGAAAGGTAAAATTTCTTTATGCTTAACGATCGCCAACCCCGGGATATACCGCAAATTCTGCTGTCGGTACTGTTCTTATCCCTGATAATTATCTCCTGCCTGTGGGTGGTGCAACCCTTTATTCTGTCCTTCGCCTGGGCAGGCACCGTCGTCATCGCCACCTGGCCCGTTCTGCTGCGTCTGCAGCGTTTGCTGTTCGGTAAACGCGCCCTCGCCGTGCTGGTCATGACCGTGCTGTTGTTTTTACTGTTTGTCATCCCGATTGCGCTGCTGGTAAATAGCCTGGTAGATAACAGTATTCCGCTGATAAAACTGATCTCCACCGGGAATGTCACGCTGCCGGATTTCGCCTGGCTCAATAGCGTTCCGCTGATTGGCGACAAGCTCTACGCTGCCTGGCACGGCCTGCTGGATATGGGCGGTGCGGCCATTATGGCCAAAATTCGTCCCTATATCGGCACCACCACCACCTGGTTCGTCGGTCAGGCGGCGCATATCGGCAAACTGCTGGTTTATTGCGGGCTGATGCTGTTGTTCAGCGCTCTGCTGTACTGGCAGGGTGAGAAAGTCGCCTATGGATTCCGTTATTTCGCAACGCGTCTGGCGGCAAAACGCGGCGATGCGGCGGTCCTGTTGGCCGGTCAGGCCATTCGCGCCGTGGCGCTGGGCGTGGTGGTGACGGCGCTGGTTCAGGCGGTGCTCGGAGGGATAGGCCTGGCGATTAGCGGCGTCCCTTACGCCGCGCTGCTGACCGTGGTCATGATCTTCACCTGCCTGGTACAGCTGGGGCCATTGCTGGTCCTGGTCCCCTCGATTATCTGGCTCTACTGGACCGGAGATACCACCTGGGGCACGGTGCTGCTGGTATGGAGCTGCGTGGTGGGGACCATGGATAACGTTATCCGCCCGATGCTGATTCGTATGGGCGCCGACCTGCCGATGATCCTGATTCTCTCCGGCGTTATCGGCGGGCTGATCGCCTTCGGGATGATCGGCTTGTTTATCGGTCCGGTGCTGCTCGCCGTCTCCTGGCGCCTGTTTGATGCCTGGCTGCAGGAGGTTCCGCCGCCGCCGAAAGATCCCGATCAGGTGCTGGCGGAACTTGAAGCGTTAAACGTCAGTAATATCAACAGCGAAAAGTAAAAAATCGAGGCGGGGAAACCCGCCTTAATCATAAGAAAAACTGATAAAAATAATACTGCTCTCCCCCGTAATCCCCTCCCTCACGTTACGCAATCAGCATATTCTTCACACCTGTTTAACTATTGAGATGAATCTGATCGACGCAAAAAAAGGCTGTGTCTACTATTAGGGCACGGTTATAGATCAACACCTTGATTTATAAGCATGGAAATCCCCTGAGTGAAACAACGAATTGCTGTGTGTAGTCTTTGCCCATCTCCCACGATGGGCTTTTTTTTACTTCGTTGCCATTAGCCGCCGCGGCGCTATCTCCGCTTGTTTGCACGTACGGCTGTCAATAGCGGTCGGCACGCGCCGAAAATAAAAAAATCCCCGCCATTGCTGACGGGGATTGGGGGGATTTAAAGCGCGGGCTTACTTATTCAGTTCAGCCAGACCAAGCCAGGTTTGCACCACGGTATCCGGGTTCAGAGACAGACTATCAATCCCTTCCTCCATCAGCCATGCGGCAAAATCTTCGTGGTCAGAAGGACCCTGGCCGCAAATACCGACGTATTTGCCCTGCTTCTTCGCCGCGCGAATCGCCATCGACAGCAGCGCTTTCACCGCGTCATTACGTTCGTCAAACAGCTCAGAGACCACGCCGGAGTCGCGATCGAGGCCCAGCGCCAGCTGAGTCATATCGTTTGAACCAATGGAGAAACCGTCAAAGTGCTCAAGGAACTGTTCGGCCAGCAGCGCATTCGATGGAATTTCACACATCATAATGATTTTCAGCCCGTTTTCGCCGCGCTTGAGCCCCTGGCGCGCCAGCTCTTCTACCACCGCTTTCGCCTGGGCGACGGTGCGGACAAACGGCACCATGATTTCGACGTTACTCAGCCCCATATCGTTGCGCACGCGCTTCACCGCTTCGCACTCCAGCGCGAAACAATCGCGGAAGCTGTCAGAGACGTAGCGACCGGCGCCGCGGAAGCCGAGCATCGGGTTTTCCTCTTCCGGCTCATAACGCTCGCCGCCCACCAGGTTGGCGTATTCGTTAGATTTGAAGTCGGACAGACGCACGATTACCCGCTTCGGATAGAACGCCGCGCCGAGGGTCGCAATCCCTTCGGTCAGACGACCGACGTAGAACTCTCTCGGCGAGTCGTAGCCTTTCATCAACTCACGGATTTCGTTCTGCAGCGCCGGCTCCTGGTCATCAAACTCCAGCAGCGCGCGCGGGTGGACGCCAATCATACGGTTGATGATGAATTCCAGACGCGCCAGACCAACGCCTTCGTTCGGCAGACAAGCGAAATCGAATGCGCGATCCGGGTTACCGACGTTCATCATGATTTTCAGCGGCAGGTCCGGCATTTCCCCGACGCTTGAGCTCTTAATGCTGAAGTCGAGCAGTTCGGCGTAGACGTAACCGGTATCGCCTTCGGCACAGGAGACGGTCACGTTCTGGTTTTCCTGAATGCGATCGGTCGCGTCACCGCAGCCAACGACCGCCGGAATCCCCAGCTCGCGGGCAATAATCGCCGCGTGGCAGGTACGGCCGCCGCGGTTGGTGACGATCGCCGAGGCTTTCTTCATGATCGGTTCCCAGTCCGGGTCGGTCATGTCGGTGACCAGCACGTCGCCCGGTTCGATGCGGTTCATTTCACTGATATCGTGAATGACTTTCACCGGACCGGCCCCGATGCGATGGCCGATCGCGCGGCCTTCAGCCACAATCTGCCCTTGCGCATGCAGGGTATAGCGTTCCATCACCTGGCCGCGTGAACGTACGGTTTCCGGACGCGCCTGGACGATGAACAGCTCGCCGGTATGGCCATCTTTCGCCCATTCGATATCCATCGGACGGCCGTAGTGCTTCTCAATTTGCACCGCCTGCTTCGCCAGCTCCTGCACTTCCTCGTTGGTTAACGAGAAAATGTCACGCTGCGCCTGCGGAACGTCTTCGATACGCACCTGCTTGCCATGTTCCTGGGTCGGCGCGTAAATCATGCGGATCTTTTTCGACCCCATGGTACGGCGCACGATAGACGGACGACCCGCCGCCAGCGTCGGTTTATGCACGTAGAACTCATCCGGGTTCACCGCGCCCTGCACCACCATTTCGCCAAGGCCCCAGGCGGAGGTAATAAATACCACCTGGTCAAAGCCGGACTCGGTATCAATGGAGAACATGACGCCGGATGAGGCGAGGTCGGAACGCACCATCCTTTGAACCCCGGCGGATAGCGCCACGCCGCGGTGGTCATAACCCTGATGCACGCGATAGGAGATCGCGCGATCGTTAAACAGCGAAGCAAACACGTGCTTCACCGCGACGAGCACGGCATCAAAGCCCTGCACGTTGAGGAATGTCTCTTGCTGCCCGGCGAAGGAGGCATCCGGCATATCTTCCGCCGTGGCGGAGGAACGCACGGCAAAGGAGGCCTCGGCATTATCCGCGGACAGCTGTGTATAAGCATCACGAATGGCGTCTTCCAGTTCGCTCTGGAACGGCGTATCAATGATCCACTGACGGATCTGGGCGCCCGCTTTCGCTAATGCGGAAACGTCGTCAATGTCGGTTTCATCCAGCAGTTCATAAATACGCTGGTTGACACCGCTTTGGTCCAGGAACTGATTGAAGGCATCAGCGGTGGTGGCAAACCCGTTCGGTACGGAAACACCCATACCGGACAGATTCGTAATCATTTCACCAAGGGAGGCATTTTTGCCCCCAACTCTGTCTACATCATTCATGCCGAGTTGGTTATACCAAAGCACCAGCGGTGACGAGCCATTGTTGGACATCGAGACAATCCTTTTGTGATTTAATACCAGTGATAAAAAACTCACGATCAACTACGGGATTTATCCTGACATATTTATGCGGCTGAAAAAAACGGTGAATCGTTCAAGCAAATTATTTTTCATTTTTTAGGATAGTTTTCCCGATATAGCTAAGCTAATGATTCTGCTGAAATCTGCTGCAATAAGATACAAAATGCCGGCAAAATCGAAAACTGAACCATCCTTTTCATTAAAAATAAAAATACCGTTTCATTTTTAAAAGTGAGACAAAGCCTAAAGGTATATGCTTAAATTTAATTTCTGCTTTCAGATAATTAAACTCATTATACCGGATGGTCAAAATGGAAAGTGCTGTAGATCGCCACGTATTTTATATTTCTGACGGTACCGCCATTACGGCCGAAGTCCTGGGGCATGCGGTGATGTCGCAATTCCCGGTCGCTATCAGCAGTTTTACGCTGCCGTTCGTCGAAAATATCAGCCGCGCGCGGGCAGTTAAGGAACAAATTGACGCCATCTATCAGCAGACCGGCATCCGCCCGCTGGTGTTCTACTCCATCGTTATCCCTGAAATTCGCGATATTATTTTGCAAAGTGAGGGATTTTGTCAGGATATTGTGCAGGCCCTGGTGGCCCCGCTTCAGCAGGAACTCCGGCTCGACCCGACGCCGATCGCGCACCGCACCCACGGCCTGACGCCGGGTAACCTCAACAAATACGATGCACGTATTGCGGCGATTGATTACACCCTCGCCCATGACGACGGTATCTCGCTGCGTAATCTCGATCAGGCACAGGTCATTTTGCTGGGCGTCTCGCGCTGCGGCAAAACCCCGACCAGCCTTTACCTGGCGATGCAATACGGTATCCGCGCGGCAAACTACCCGTTTATCGCCGACGATATGGACAACCTGATCCTCCCGGCCTCGCTCAAGCCCTTACAACATAAGCTGTTCGGTTTAACCATTAATCCGGAACGGCTGGCCGCGATCCGCGAAGAACGCCGTGAAAACAGCCGCTATGCGTCGATGCGCCAGTGTCGCATGGAGGTGACCGAGGTTGAGGCCCTGTATCGCAAGAATAAAATTCCGTGCCTGAATAGCACCAATTATTCGGTTGAAGAAATTGCAACTAAAATCATGGACATCATGGGGCTGAATCGAAGAATGTACTAACGAACTAGTGCATTGGAGAAAATTTGTTTATGCTATCGCCCGTGGCCTATACAGGATCATGACCTGCCCTTGCAATAAGCAGAGATTGGTTTATCGTGATGCGCATCACTTCCCGGCATTTTCGCCGCGGAAGAAACAGATTTTTTGAGACTCCAATGAATAAAACAGACGAATTGCGTACCGCGCGCATTGAAAGCCTGGTGACGCCCGCGGAACTGGCGCAGCGGCATCCCGTGTCTGCCGACGTTGCCGCACACGTTGCCGCCTCCCGCCGTCGGATTGAAAAAATCCTCAACGGTGAAGATCGCCGTTTGCTGGTGATTATCGGACCGTGCTCCATTCATGATACCGACGCGGCGATGGACTACGCGCGCCGCCTGCAAGGGATGCGCGAACGCTACCAGCCGCAGCTGGAAATCGTCATGCGTACCTACTTTGAAAAGCCGCGTACCGTTGTGGGCTGGAAAGGGTTAATTTCGGATCCTGACCTTAACGGCAGCTATCGGGTGAATCACGGTCTTGAACTGGCGCGTCGGCTGCTGCTGCAGGTCAACGAGCTGGGGGTCCCCACCGCCACCGAATTTCTCGATATGGTGACCGGGCAGTTTATTGCCGACCTGATAAGCTGGGGCGCTATCGGCGCGCGTACCACCGAAAGCCAGATCCACCGGGAAATGGCCTCCGCGCTCTCCTGCCCGGTCGGCTTCAAAAACGGCACCGATGGCAATACCCGTATCGCCGTTGATGCCATCCGTGCCTCCCGCGCCAGCCATATGTTCCTGTCACCCGATAAGCAGGGTCAGATGACCATCTATCAGACCAGCGGCAACCCGTACGGCCACATCATCATGCGCGGCGGTAAACAGCCGAATTATCATGCTGAAGATATCGCCGCCGCCTGCGATGCGCTGCGTGAATTTGACCTGCCGGAACAGCTGGTGGTTGATTTCAGCCACGGCAACTGCCAGAAGCAGCACCGTCGTCAGCTGGAGGTGTGCGCCGATATCTGCCAGCAGATTCGCGCCGGTTCCACATCGATTGCCGGCATCATGGCCGAAAGCTTCCTGCAGGAAGGCACGCAGAAGGTGGTTGCCGGGCAGCCGCTGACGCGGGGCCAGTCCATTACCGATCCTTGCCTGAGTTGGGAAGATAGCGAACGTTTGCTGGCCGAACTGGCTGCGGCAACCGCTACCCGCCTGTAGTTCCTGCCCCCGCCACGCCGTGGTGGGGGAGATTCTTTCCGCCTGGTCTGGCGCAACCTCCCCCAAAAAAACAGGGTTTTCACAAATAACGCTTGCCGTGAAAATTAACATTACTGATAATGATTATCATTGTTTCTTTTATTTTTATTTGGTGCTTTGACGCGTATGGATAACACTGCCACAGCAGAAAAAACAAAAGACAATGCCCCTTACCCCATCCCCACCGACCGTAAGATCAACAGCCGCACCTTACTCGGCGCTGAAGGTCGGGTGGTGATTGAACATGGCGGCCAGCGCTATTTGCTGCGCCAGACCCATGCGGGGAAACTGATCCTGACGAAATAGCCCCTCTCTGCCCGCGAGGACAGAGCAGGCCTGGGTAACGTCAGCTGGAGCAGCTTACTTCCAGACGCCTTCCCCAGTCGGGCGGACGGTTGATATAATCATCGTCCCGGTCTGCAAACGGCTGGCGTAATGCCTCATGCAGCCGCGCCAGTTCGCTCATCTCCCCTTGCTCTGCCTGCTCGATGGCCCGCTGTGCCAGCCAGTTTCGTAACACCAGCGCCGGGTTTACGCTCTGCATCTGCTGCTGGCGTTGCGCATCGTCGATCGGCTCATCGCGCAGACGCGCGCGATAGCCCGCGAACCAGCTATCGAAGGCCGCGCGATCGATGAACTCATCGCGCAGCGGCGACGCCGCGCTGTGTTGTTCACTCACGCTCAGCATGCGGAAAGTCCGGGTGTAATCGCTGCCTTCCCGTATCATCAGCGCGAACAGCCCATCCAGCAGGTCATTATCGCCTTTCTGCTGGGTGAACAGACCCAGCTTATCGCGCATACGGCGGCCGTATACCGTCAGCAGAGCATGCTGGTAGCCATCCAGCGCGGCATTAAGCGCATCCACCGCAATAAACGGCGACAGCGACTGCGCGAGACGTTGTAAATTCCACAGACCAACCGCCGGCTGGTTTTCAAAACTGTAGCGGCCCTGATAATCGGAATGGTTGCAGATAAAATCGGGTTTGAAGTCGTCCAGGAAGCCGTATGGGCCGTAGTCCATCGTCAGCCCAAGAATCGACATATTATCGGTGTTCATCACCCCATGGGCGAAGCCTACCGTCTGCCAGCTGGCGATCAGCGTCGCCGTTCGCGTGACAACGTCACGGAACCATAAAACGTATTTATCAGCATCATCAACCAGCTCTGGCCAATGGTGACGAATCACGTAGTCGGCTAGCTGCTGTACCTTTTCCGGCTCACGGCGATAATAGAAATGTTCGAAATGGCCGAAGCGCACGTGGCTTTCGGCCAGACGCATCAACATCGCGCCGCTTTCCAGCGTTTCGCGTTGCACGGGGGTATCGCTGGTGACCATGGCGAGCGCGCGCGTCGTCGGGATCCCCAGCGCATGCATGGCTTCCGAGGCCAGGCTTTCGCGGATCGTGGAACGCAGCACCGCTCGCCCGTCGCCCATTCGCGAATAGGGCGTCAGGCCGGCGCCTTTAAGATGCCAGTCCAGGCGACGCCCGTCCGACAGCTGCTGTTCAGCAAGCAAAATCCCTCGGCCATCGCCAAGCTGGCCGGCCCAGGCGCCAAACTGATGGCCGCTGTAGACCTGCGCCAGCGGCGACATGCCGGGCAGCAGCGTTTCGCCTCCCCACACGCCGGCGCCCTGCGCCGGATGAAACAGCGACTCGGGAATGTCCAGGGTTTGCGCCAGCGGCGCATTGTGCCAGATAAGTCGGGCATTTTTCAGCGGGGTGGGCGCTAAAGCGGTATAGAAATCCGGCAGTTCATCACGCCAGTGGGTAGTAAAAGACAGGGTCATGGTTCCTCCTCTCTCCAGTGTAGTGCCTTCAACACGGTATTAACACGGGAGAACCGCAGGGTTATCGACATAAAAAAAGGGAAGCCAACGCTTCCCCTTCGCCACGCCTTCCGTCGCTATATCCTGCGGGCCTGCCAGAACTTTTTATTCCAGTAGACGTTATCCAGGGAGGAGCGCGTCACGCCCTGGCTGGTCGAGGCGTGGATAAACTGATTGTCGGTATCGTAGATGCCCACATGCAGACCGCTGTCGCCGGACCCGGTTTTGAAAAAGACCAGATCCCCCGGTAACAACTCACTTTTATCAATTTTGGTGCCAATTTCTGCCTGATCGCGAGTTTCACGCGGCAGTTGCAGGGCAAACTTATCGCGGAAGGTCATGAGGACAAATCCGGAACAATCAACCCCGCGCGGAGACATACCGCCATAGCGATACGGCGCGCCCCGCCAGTTGCGCAGCTGTTCGTTCAGGTTTGCGATAACGGTAATGGAATCTGCAAGCCGCGGATTCGGCGGCGGCGCCCGGTGGCTACTGCAGCCAGCCAGAAATAGCGCCGTCAATAAAATGAACCACAAACGCATCTCAGACGATTCCTCTGTTCCTTATCAATTCGTCAGGATAATTTAGCTGGTTTATCAATGCACTGGCAAGGTTGCTTCGTGCTACTGTGACGCAACGAGCATAAAATGACCGGCGACCGCAATGCGCTGAAAAGGAATCGCATAGGCCGCGGTTAAATTTTCTTCGGTTAACACCGCCGATGTCTCACCGCAGGCAATGGCCTGCCCCCGGCAGATAAGCCAGGATTGATGCGCGTGTCGCAGGGTATGATTAAGATCGTGGCTGCTCATCACGACCGCCACGCCCGACTCGCACAGTTCACCCAGAACCCGGTCTAGCGCCGCCTGCTGCGCCACGTCCAGACTGTTCATCGGTTCATCCAGTACCAGCAGCTGCCCCGCCGGATTCGCCAGCGGATGAATCTGCAGAATGACCGCCGCCAGGCGTACGCGCTGCCACTCGCCACCAGAAATATGATTCACCTGGCGCCCGAGCTTATCGCTCAGGCCCAGCTTATCGGCAACGCTGCCGAGCAGTTCGCTTTGCCCACCATTTTGCAGATGCAACGACAGATAGTGCCATACCGGCATGGCAAAAGGCGGCATCTGGTGCTGGCTGAGGTAGGCCCGGTGACGCGCCAGCTCCTGTGCCGACCACTGGTCCAGTTTGCGTTCGTTAAGAATAACGTCTCCGGGCCCCGTCGTCAGGCCGGCCATTCGCATCAGCAACGTGCTTTTGCCTGCGCCGTTGGGCCCGACCAGATGAACCATTTCACCAGGACGCACCTGGGCGCTAAATGGCGCCAGACGCCCCGCCTCTTTGACGTCCCGCAGCTGCATCAAAAACGGCATTATTTCGCTAACGCCCCTTTAATCGCGGCCACCAGCAGCGGATCGTCGGGGGTCATATCCGGCGAGAAGCGCTGGATAACCTGGCCATCTTTGCCCAGCAGGAATTTTTCGAAATTCCACAGAATGTCGCCGACGTTGGCCGGCGCACGGCCTTTGCTGGCCATACGCTCGTAGAAACCGCTGCCTTCCGGCGCTACGGCCTGCGGCGCGGCATCGACCAGCTGCTGATAGAGCGAATGACGGTGCTCACCATTGACATCAATTTTGCTGAACAGCGGGAAAGTGACGCCGTAGGTGGTGCTGCAGAAGGTTTTAATCTCTTCTTCGCTACCCGGCTCCTGCCCCAGGAACTGATTGCACGGGAAGCCAAGCACGGTGAAGCCGTCATTCTCAAGATCTTTTTGCAAGGTCTCCAGCTGCTCATACTGCGGCGTCAGGCCGCATTTTGACGCCACGTTCACGATCAGCAGTACTTTGCCCGCGTAGTCCGCCAGCGTTGTTTTTTGACCATCAATCGTGGTGACTTCAGTATTCAGAATATCGTGTTGCATAGCCTTCTCTCCGTCCATCAAATGGATTTCTGATTTAAGGTGATCCCTATCTACTGTAGCGGATTCACGGGCGTTCATTGTACGTCTAATCGGCTGCCAGGAATACCGCACCGTACCTGCCGCGAACATGAATTCCTCTCAATATGGTCAGCAGACAATTCAGTGTACAGTGTTAAATGGATGTAATAGCCTTTTGTTATGGACTAATTTTGAGAGAGTTTTATAGATGAAAAAGTTGTTAAGCTCGGTGTTAATCGCCACATCGGTAGTGTTGTTATCGGCCTGCTCTCCAGACGATAACAACAAAGTTAAGGTGGCGATTAACACCGGTCCGGATGAAGCCATCTGGAAAGTGGTTGAGCAGGTGGCGAAGGATAAATATCACCTCGACGTCGAGGTTATCTCTTTCAATGATTACGTGCTGCCCAATGAAGCGTTAAATAATAAAGACGTCGATGCTAACGCCTTCCAGACGCTGCCCTATCTTGAGGCACAGTCGAAAGAGCGCGGCTACAAATTTGCCATCGTTGGCAAAACGTTTGTCTTCCCGATTGCCGCTTATTCACGCAAAATTAAACATATCAACGAGCTGCCGGACGGCGCAACGGTATCTATCTCTAACGAAACCACGACCTTAGGCCGCAGCCTGCTCCTGCTGCAGGCGCAGGGCTTAATCAAACTGAAAGAGGGCGTGGGCTATTTGCCGACATCGCTGGATATTATCGACAACCCGAAACATTTGAAAATTGTTGAAGTCGATACGCCGCAGCTGACTCGTACCCTCGACGATCCGAACGTCGCGCTGTCGATTATTAACACCAACTTCTCCGCGCAGGCAGGTCTCTCCGCGGCCCGCGATGGTTTATTTATGGAAGGACCGGACTCTCCTTATGTGAATGCCATCGTTTCACGTGAAGAGAATAAAGACAGTAAAAAGATTCAGCAGCTGAAAGAAGCCTTCCAGACCAAAGAGGTCGCAGATAAAGCCATGGAAGTATACAAAGGCGATGCGATCAAAGGCTGGTAAACCCCAGCTCCCCTCCCTGGCGCAGCGATAATGGCTGCGCCAGTCCACCGCTTATTGCGAATGCGCGGATTTCAGCAGTAGCCAGATGAAGACCGGCGCTCCCAGCGTCGCGGTGACCACGCCGATCGGTAATTCCGCCGCCGACAGCGCCAGGCGGGCAATGATATCGGCGCCGAGCAGCGCACTGGCGCCGGCAAGCACACAGGCCGGAAGCAGCACCCGATGATCGCTCAAGCCGCATAAGCGCAGAATATGCGGTATCACCAGCCCAATAAATCCAATTGCCCCTGCCAGCGCCACGCTCACGCCAACCAGCCAGCCTGTCGCCACGACCAGCAGCCTGCGCCATAGCCAGAGAGGCAGTCCCAGCTGACGAGCGGACACTTCCCCCAGCGCCAGGAGATTCAGCGGCTGTGATTGCAGACACGCCCAGATAAGCACCGGCAACAGCGCCAGTATCAGCCACAGCTGCTGCCAGTCCACGCCGCCAAACCCGCCCATCATCCAGTACATGAGCTGACGCAAATCGAAAGAGGTGGAGAAATAGACCGCCCAGGTCATCAACGCGCTACAGATAATGCCGAGCGCGACGCCCGCCAGCAGCAGACGGCTGGTTGACAGATGCCGCCGGGCAAAACGCAACAGAATAAAAGTAATCACCAGCGCGCCGGCAATCGCGCACAGCCCCAGCGCCCACCCCGGCAGATAGCCTTTGCCCAGCAGCACTGCGGCAATTAATCCCACGCCAGCGCCGTTGGAGACGCCCAGCAGCCCCGGTTCCGCCAGCGGGTTTTCGAATAATGCCTGCATGATCGCCCCGGAGAGTGCCAGCGCAGCGCCGACCAGCAGAACGGCCAACGTACGCGGCAGACGAATCTGCCAGATAAACAGCTGCCCTTTGGCGCTGAACCACTCCTGCGGACCAATCCACTGGTCTCCGGCGCAGAGACTGGCGGTCATCATGGCGAGAAGCAGCAGCAGTAGTGCAATAAGCCAGCGCCGGCTGCGGCGCTGTTGAGTTTGGGCAAAGGTCAGCATAATTTCCGTATTGCCAGAAAGAGATGCCGTTGATTTTACGGTGGCGACAGAGGTGAGAAAAGCAAAACCTCCCGCAGAGGAAGAGATAACCGGATGATCCACTGACCATCACGGCGAGACATCGGCCCCGCCGCACTGAGCAGAATGGCCTCTTACACCAGCACCTGAAACAGCAGAGCGAAGAGAATAATGTTAGCAATCACGATAGCCCAGCCGTTATAGAGCATGTATTTGAGATGGGTCGACTGCGCCAGCCCCATCTGCCCAAACATATCCGAAGAGGGGAACGGGCCAAACCAGTCCACCTGCGATGAGGCCAGCAGAACCGCAGTGGTTCCCTGCGGCGGGACGCCAGCGGCCATCAGCATCGGGCCAAAAATCTTGTGGGTAAAGGTCATCTGCGCTACCGCCGCGCCGGGAACATGGCCAATGATATTGAAGGCGAAAATACAAAAACACAGCCAGGCCGGGGAGATCCCCTCCAGCAGCGGCTGGGTGTAATCCAGCAGCCCCTGATAGGCATGGAGCCCATCCATCAGTTCAAGAATCGGGTTATAGAGCCAGTAGAGGATAAACATCCACACCAGACGGCCGCAGCCGTGATACAGCGCCTGCAAAATCTGCGTAGGCCGCAGGCCGCCGACCAGCCCGGTGATCAACGCCACCAGCAGCATCACAATAATCGCGAAGCTAAAGCCGGCTTTTATCACCACGCCCACCACCGCCATCACGATAATCGTTGCCGCAAACGCCAGCGCGCTGAGCTTTCTGCGCTTTGAAACGGCGGCACTCGCTTGTTCCTGCGTTTTTTCGGCCAGGTCGACCTCATACCGCAGCTTCCCTTCGGTCATCTTCTGAATGCGCCCCGCCGTCAGCCAGCCGGCCAGCAAAGTCACCGCACTCATTGGCAACCCGACATACAGTAAATAGTCCGGATAGCTGAGGCCGCCGAGCTTGAGAATCGTCACGGTACTCGGCGTAAACGGCCCGGTAAAAAGCCCGATGGAGCCGGCGGTCATCATCAGCGCCGCCACCGTCGGCGGCGTCAGCCTGACCGCCGCGGCAACCGGAATAATCACCGCCACGATGATCGCATTTCCCCCGGCCATGGTCCCCAGGGCGCCGCAGATTAGAATCGACGAAATGACAATACCCAGTTTAACCCGGGTCTGACTCGACAGACCGATACGATGAACCACAAATTTCACCAGTTCCACCGCAGCGCCGGTACGGGTTGCCACTTCTCCGACACCGGCACCGAGCATAATGATTAACCCGACGGTGGCAATGAAAGAGCCGGTCGATTTTGCCAGCATCGTTCCCATTTCAGGCAAGCCGGTCGAGGTCATAATCATCGCAATAATAATGGATGAGATCACCGCCAGAACAATATCTACCCCGACGAGCGAGAGGATGGCGAGGGCGACAAGCGGTGTAAAACTCAGCAAGCCGAGTTCGGCGGCGGGCCGTCCATGGCACCAGAATGCCGTCACTAAAAACAGCCCTAATAACAGGCCAATAATAATATTTTTTCTGGTGATATTCTGTCTGGTTAGCGGGTTGCCAGAGAGCGTTGAGTCACTCATATAACTCCTTGATGCCAATAAAACCGGCCGCTATTGGGGCGCGGTGTATTCGGGCCTGCTCAGAAAATATCCCCCCTCGTTATAATTTGTTGGCTTCGTTGCCTGAGGGTGTATGTAGGGACAACAGGTATTGTTCTGAGAATCGGATTATCCGCCTGAAGGCGGCGCAGTCAGCTCAATAAGTCAACAGCTCGCTGATTGCGGATTAAATTTATGTTAAGTTATTGTTATTAGAAAATGACTTTTTATCTGGCCTCTATAACCCTGAGTTAACTCCTCATGAAACTGCGTCACCTGGAAATCTTCCACGCCGTGATGACTTGCGGCACGCTTTCCCGAGCAGCAGAATCGCTCAACATCTCTCAACCCGCCGCCAGCAAAGCGCTAAAAAACGCCGAGCAGAAGCTGGGGTTTAAACTTTTTCAGCGGGTACGCGGCAAGCTGCTGCCCAGTAGCGAAGCGCTGATGCTGTTTGAAAAAGCTCAGAATATTTATCATGATCTCGATAACCTGCGCCTGCTCGCCGATAACCTGGCCCGCGATCCCAGAGCCAAAATGAGCCTCGGCTGTCTGCCGAGCCTTGGGTTGAGTCTGGTCCCGGAACTGGTCACTGATTTCTACCAACAAAATGCCAATCTGGTGATGACACTCACCACCGAACACACTGAGACATTGGTCAAAAAATTGGATCTGCGCGAGATCGACCTGGCCCTGACGCTGCAGCCCGTCCAGCAAGGGGAGATCACCAGCACCGCCATCGCTGAGGTCCCGCTGGTGTACATTGACCGCGACTATCGTCAGGGAGAGGTGGTGATTGAGGAGATTGACCAGCAGCGGTGGATCTCGCCCGGACCGCACTCTCTCTCCGCGGCCATTGCGACCCGCCGTGATTTTTCGACGACCCGTCTGAACGTGCAGACCTACTACATGGCCACCGAGTTTGTGAAGCGCGGCATGGGATGCAGCATTACCGATATTTTTTCCGCCCGGCATAACCTGGCGCCGGCGATGATTCATCCGATCGCGCCGCCGATGATGATCACCCTGTGTTTACTGCGTCGGGCAGATGTTTCACTCAGCCCGATTAGCCAGAAGTTTGTCGATTTTCTCTGCATCCGGCTCCGCCAGCAGCTGCAGGAGATTAACCTGGAGTTATACCCTGAACATAAAAAGTCAATTGCGCCGCAGAGACAAATGCTTTGACATAAAGCCCATGCATTTATCAGCGGTGGGTTTATCAGGTTATGAAAAAGCGCATTGTCATTATCGGCGGCGGTGTTATCGGGCTGGCAACGGCTTATGAGTTAATCAAGAGCGGTCATCAGGTGCAGTTGCTGGAGCGTCAGGCGAAGCCAGGTCTGGCAACCAGCTTTGCTAACGGCGGGCAGCTTAGCTACCGGTATGTGGCTCCCCTGGCCGATCGTGGCGTTCCCCTGCAGGGGATGAAATGGATGGGTAAAGCCGACTCGCCGCTCAATATGCGTTTGAAAATGTCGCCGGGGCAATGGCGCTGGCTGCTGCAGTTTCTCCGCGCCTGTAATAGCCAGACGAATAAGCTCAACGGCGATCATATATTGCGCTTGTCGCTGCTCAGCCGTCAGGTGATGCAGGAGTGGCTGACGGCGGATAATCTGCACGACTTTCACTGGCGGCGTTCCGGGAAATTGATCGTTCACCGTCGGGCATATGATTTTAATAAAGCCGCCAAAGGCATTAGTCCGCAATACCAGCAAGCGTTGAATGCCGACGACTGTATTCAGCTTGAACCGGCGCTGAAATATATTCGCCCTTCGCTGCAGGGCGGTATTTATTCACCCGGCGATGAGACCGCCGACTGTCAAAAATTCTGTCAGGCGCTGCTGGAGAAACTGCATGCCAGCGCCAGCTTTACTCTGACCAGCCATTGTGAGGTGCTGCGCCTGAATAAAAAAGGCGCCCGCATTGATTCTGTCGATACCCGTCAGGGAACGATAGTCGGCGATGAGTACATCGTGGCGGCAGGAAACGGCAGCGGCCCCCTGCTGGCCGGGACCGGTATTCGCGTGCCGCTGTGCGCTCTGAAAGGCTACAGCCTGACGCTCCCCTACCCCACAACGCCCGGGATTGCCCCTGATATCAGCGTAACGGATTACGGCCATAAAGTGGTCTATGCCCGGCTGGGCGATCGGCTGCGCATTGCCGCCATGGTCGATATTGGCTACGACGGCGATCAACTGCGCCCCGAGCGTATCCAGGCGCTAAAAAAGATCGTGACCCGCAGCTTCCCTGAGTTACAGGGGGTTGAGGATGCAGAGGCCTGGTGCGGTATGCGCCCTTCAACCCCCGCGGGGCCCCCTCTGCTTGGTCGTGCCGGGTATCAGAACCTGTGGATGAACCTCGGTCAGGGTAGCCTTGGCTTTACTCTGGCCGCCGGCAGCGCGGTGGTTCTCGGCGCGCTACTCAACGGCGCTAGTCCCGCCATTTCTTTAGAAGGTCTGACATGGGAACACACAGCATGAAAATAGAACGCCATCATTCGCAGCCCCGCCTTTCCGCCAGCGTCGGGTACGGCGATCTGATCTTTTTATCAGGGCAAACCCCGGTCAGCAGCGATGACGATATCCGCCAGCAAACCCGGGAGGTTTTAGCGAAAATTGACGCGCTGCTGGCCGAAGCAGGCAGTGATAATCGTCATATTCTGTCTGCTCAGGTGTGGCTGAAGACGATGGCGCGTGATTTTGCCGGGTTTAATGAGGTCTGGGTCGCCTGGATGCCGGAAGGTCACAGCCCGGCACGCGCGGCTGTCCAGGCGGAAATGGCACGCCCTGATATCCTCGTCGAGGTGATGGTTACGGCCGTAAGAAGTTGATTTACGCCACAAAAGAAAAAGGCCGCATCAGCGGCCTTTTTAGTTAGTTCAGATTATTTGTCTCTGGGCGAAGCGTTTTCGACACGGCTTTTAAGTTTCTGACCGGGTCTGAAGGTCACCACACGCCGGGCTGTAATGGGAATATCTTCCCCCGTTTTCGGGTTACGACCCGGGCGTTGGTTTTTATCCCGCAAATCGAAGTTGCCGAACCCGGAGAGTTTTACCTGTTCTCCGTTTTCCAGAGCACGACGCACCTCTTCGAAAAACAACTCTACCAGCTCTTTGGCATCCCGCTTGCTAAGCCCAAGCTTATCAAACAGATATTCTGACATTTCAGCTTTTGTAAGCGCCATAGGTTCAATCCCTCAATGATGCCTGGAATCGCTCTTTTAATGCCTCTACACATCTGGCAACGGTAGCGGCAATCTCCTCTTCTTCGAGTGTACGGCTGGTATCCTGCAGGATGAGGCTAATCGCAAGGCTCTTACTGCCTTCCGCTACCCCTTTACCACGGTACACGTCAAATAAGTTTACGCCAACTACCTGATTTACGCCAACTTTCTTACACTCTGTCAAAACATCGGCTGCAGGTACGTTTTCGGCGACGACAACGGCGATATCACGACGGTTCGCCGGGAAACGAGAAATCTCGCGCGCCTGAGGCACCACGCGGTCTGCAAGCTTGTTCCACTCCAGTTCGAACGCTAAAGTCCGGCCGTTCAGATCCAGTTTACGTTCCAGTTCAGGATGAACAACCCCAATGAAACCAATACGTTCACCTTTCAGATAAATCGCGGCCGACTGCCCCGGATGCAGTGCGCTGTTCGCTTCTGCGCGGAATTCGATATCCGCTAATTTGCCGGTCAGGTCGAGAATGGACTCCAGATCGCCTTTCAGATCGTAGAAATCAACGGTCTCTTTTGCCAGATTCCAGTGCTCTTCGTAGCGGTTGCCACAAATCACACCGGCCAGCATCACGTCCTGACGAATCCCCAGCGGAGCCTGGGTATCCGGAACAAAGCGCAAACCGCTTTCAAAAATACGCACGCGGCTCTGCTGACGGTTCTGGTTATACACCACCGTACCCAGCAGGCCGGTCAGCAGCGACAGACGCATTGCCGACATTTCGCTGGAGATAGGACTCGGCAGAATCAGGGCGTCTTCACCCGGGTGAATCAGCTGCTGCACTTTCGGGTCAACAAAGCTGTAGGTGATCACTTCCTGGTAGCCTTTGTCGTTAAGCAGCGTTTTTACACGTTTCAGCGACAGATTAGCTTCGCGGTGGGTGCCCATAATCAGCCCCGCCTGCACCGGACGATCGGGAATGTTGTTATAGCCATACACGCGGGCCACTTCTTCGACCAGATCTTCTTCGATGGCAATATCGAAACGCCAGCTCGGGGCAACCGCCTGCCACTCATCGTTACCCGCGGTCACTTCGCAGCCCAGGCGCGTCAGAATATCGCTGACCTGGGCATCATCAATATGATGGCCGATCAGGCGATCCAGTTTGCTACGACGCAGGGTAATGGTAGCCGCCTTCGGCAGCGCAGCTTCGTGGGTCACATCGATAACCGGACCCGCTTCGCCGCCGCAGATATCGATCAGCAGGCGGGTTGCGCGTTCCATCGCTTTATACTGCAGCGCTGAATCCACGCCGCGCTCATAGCGATGTGAGGCATCGGTGTGCAGACCGTGACGACGCGCGCGGCCGGTGATGGCCAGCGGGCTGAAGAAGGCGCATTCCAGCAGCACGTTCTGCGTTTCGTCATTGACGCCAGAGTGTTCACCGCCAAAGATGCCGCCCATAGCCAGCGCTTTGTGATGGTCGGCAATAACCAGGGTATCGGTATCCAGTTTGGCTTCGGTGCCATCCAGCAGAACCAGTTTCTCACCCTCTTTCGCCATACGGACCACGATCCCACCGTCGATGCGGTCGCAATCGAACGCATGCATCGGCTGACCCAGCTCGAGCAGCACATAGTTGGTGACGTCAACCACCGCGTCGATGGAGCGAATCCCGCAGCGACGCAGTTTCTCTTTCATCCACAGCGGCGTTGGCGCTTTAACATTGATACCTTTCACCACGCGGCCCAGATAGCGAGGACAGGCGTCCGGCGCTTCAACGGCAATCGGTAGCGTATCGGTAATGGTGGCGGCAACGGGGGTAATCTCCGGTGCGTTCAGCGGTTCTTTATTCAGAACGGCCACGTCGCGGGCGACACCGATGATACCTAAGCAGTCCGCGCGGTTCGGCGTGACGCTGATTTCGATAGTGTTATCGTCCAGCTGCAGATATTGACGAATATCGGTGCCAATCGGCGCATCCGCCGGCAGTTCGATAATTCCGCTATGATCGTCGGACACGCCCAGCTCAGAAAACGAGCACAGCATCCCTTCGGAAGGCTCACCGCGCAGCTTCGCGGCCTTAATTTTGAAGTCGCCAGGCAGCACGGCGCCGATGGTTGCTACGGCAACTTTCAGCCCCTGACGGCAGTTTGGCGCCCCGCAGACGATGTCCAGCAGACGTTCGCCGCCGACATTGACTTTCGTGACGCGCAGTTTGTCGGCATTCGGGTGCTGACCGCACTCAACCACTTCTCCCACAACCACGCCGTTGAAGCTACCGGCAACCGGCTCAACGCCGTCCACTTCGAGACCCGCCATGGTGATCTGGTTAGCCAGCGCTTCGCTGTCGATCGCCGGGTTAACCCACTCGCGTAACCACAGTTCACTGAATTTCATTATTCTGTCCTGCCCTTATTTAAACTGTTTGAGGAAACGCAAATCGTTTTCGAAGAACGCACGTAAATCGGTCACGCCGTAGCGCAGCATCGTCAGACGCTCCATCCCCATGCCGAAGGCAAAACCGGAGTAGACTTCCGGATCGATGCCAACATTACGCAGCACGTTCGGATGCACCATCCCGCAGCCCAGCACTTCCAGCCACTTGCCGTTTTTACCCATCACGTCAACTTCCGCGGACGGTTCGGTAAACGGGAAGTAGGATGGCCGGAAACGAATCTGCAGGTCTTCCTCAAAGAAGTTATTCAGGAAGTCGTGCAGCGTCCCTTTCAGGTTGGTGAAGTTGATATTGGTATCAACAATCAGACCTTCCATCTGGTGGAACATCGGCGTGTGGGTCTGGTCGTAGTCGTTACGGTAAACGCGGCCCGGCGCAATAATGCGGATCGGCGGCTGCTGGTTTTCCATAGTGCGAATTTGCACGCCGGAGGTTTGGGTACGCAGCAGACGCGTCGCATCAAACCAGAAGGTATCGTGATCGGCACGTGCCGGGTGGTGTCCCGGAATGTTCAGCGCATCAAAGTTGTGGTAGTCATCTTCGATTTCCGGACCGGTCGCGACGGTGAAGCCAAGCTCGCCGAAGAAGTTTTCGATGCGATCGATGGTACGGGTCACCGGATGCAGACCGCCGTTTTCAATACGGCGACCCGGCAGAGAGACATCGATAGTCTCTGCGGCCAGACGCGCATTCAACGCTGCGCCTTCCAGATCCGCTTTACGCGCGTTAAGCGCCTGCTGGACCTGCTCTTTCGCTTCGTTGATGACCGCACCAGCCGCCGGACGCTCTTCTGGCGGCAGTTCACGCAGGGTTGTCATCTGAAGGGTCAGATGCCCTTTCTTCCCCAGGTATTCCACGCGGACGTTGTCCAGCGCGGCAACATCTGATGCCTCATTAATGGCTGCCTTCGCACTGGCAACCAGCTCTGCGAGATGTGACATGGTTTTCCTCATTATGTCGGTGCAGACACCGGTTATGGTCATTATTTTATTCTGACTATTTCGAGTCACAGGCGGCGCCGGGCCGCATGGCACTTAGCGCAGAAAACCGCTGTCGCCGGATGCGCGTTCAGCCCACGCACCTGCAGCTTGAAATAGAATGAACACGTTCATATACGAAAAAAGCCTCCACAGTGGGAGGCTTTCTGGCGCTGTTTTCCGTTTCTTCTTTCACGCGCTAGCCTCCTGAGTTCAGGTGCTAAAGTAAAAAAAGAAGCGGAAAATAGCAGCATTCATGCTTGCATTACCTTGTCTGGTACGAAACGTAAGACCTGTATTGAAAAGCTTACGGCAATAAAAGTCAATGTATTGATGGTGTTGAAACGAAAAGAGGGAGACAAGCTCCCTCTTTCAACTGGCTTATGCCAGAGCTGCTTTCGCTTTTTCGACCAGCGCGGTGAACGCTAATTTGTCGAATACGGCGATGTCAGCCAGGATCTTACGGTCGATTTCAACAGAGGCTTTTTTCAGGCCGTTGATGAATTTGCTGTAAGAAATACCGTTCTGACGTGCTGCTGCGTTGATACGCGCAATCCACAGTTGACGGA
>Ga0207696_1000115_pt1 | contig 150739 bp, 130 predicted proteins | sample KBSS54metaG_FD_184403 | JGI IMG/M metagenome (GOLD analysis project Ga0207696, IMG submission 184403) | Switchgrass rhizosphere microbial communities from Kellogg Biological Station, Michigan, USA - KBS S5-4 metaG (SPAdes) (version 2) | ecosystem: Host-associated > Plants > Roots > Rhizosphere... | reverse complement strand
GCAAGCCCCCTTGTATGTTTAGACTTGAAGGGGTGGGTGGGACTAAAAGCCCGATTCTGACTCTAACCAGTACAGACCGTGGGAGACTTCGTCCCACCCCTTCTACCCAAAAGCGCCAATAAGGAATTCATCGGCAAGGCCGACGATAGAGACAAGTCAGCGCAACGGTAGACCCCAACAAGCTCTTAAACCCTAGCTCCGAGGATTCGTCATGACAATCCTTACTTCGCAAACGGTCGTGGGTGTTGATGTGGCCAAGGCCGAGGTGCTCGTCTATCGTGCCGATCTGCAAACCACACAAGCCATCCCCAATAATCGAACAGCACTCAAACGCTGGCTCAAGACGCTGCCCGCCCAAAGTGGCATTGCCGTCGAGGCCACCAATATTTACCACTTGGACACGGTTGAGTTGGCCCATGAGTTGGGTCATCAGGTCTACGTCGTGGACGGTTATCGCTTGAGTCATTACCGTCGCGGTGTCGGCCAACGAGCTAAAAATGATCCGTGCGATGCTCGTCTTCTAGCTCGGTACCTGGCGCATGAACAGGGTGGATTACGCGCTTGGAGCCCGCCACCCAAGGCTTACAAGGCCCTGCAAAGTCTGCTTCATCGACGGGCAGCACTGATCAAGGCGCGCGTCAGTCTGGCTCAGAGCTGGGCCGATGAGCCGCGCCTGGAAGAGGAGCTGAAATGTCTGATGGAGACGTTTAAGCACTCGGATTTGGCCATTCAAAAAAAGCTGCGCGACCTGAGCAAAGAGGCTGGAGTCGCCGAAAATATTGAGCGTTGCAAGGCCATTGAAGGCGTCGGAGTACTGACGGCAACCGGATTTGCGACGGCTTTTTTGCGTGGCGAGTTTAAGGATAGCAATGCCTTCATCGCTTTTTTGGGCATGGACTTGAGGGTCGATGACTCGGGAAAAAAGACGGGGAGTCGCAGTCTGACCAAGAAAGGGGATCCGGAAATACGGCGTCTGGCCCACAACTCGGCCATGGCTGCCTGTCGTTCAGCGACCTGGAAACCATTTTATGAAGGGTACCTGGCCAGAGGATTCAAGAAGACTCAGGCCTTGGTAATTCTTGCCCGAAAACTCGCACGGGTGGCGTTCGCCCTGATGAAAAACCAGAGCGAATACCAACCGAATCGGCCGTTGCAGGGTTGTCCTGCAACATAGAATCTCCCACATTTGGTCTTCATTTGTCTCTAAATTGAGACAGCATTCAAAAACACTCCAAAGAAATTAAAAAATATCCATATATTTCAACAACTTGAAAATATGGCACACATCTCGCTATAGCCCTCCCCACTGCTTCACCCACAACAATAACAATCCGATGGAGACACACCATGAGTGTGATCATTGCCCTGGCAGCGCTCGCGTTGCTGATGCTGGCTGCCTACCGTGGCTATAGCGTTATCCTGTTTGCCCCCATCGCCGCCCTCGGCGCCGTGCTGCTCACCGACCCCTCCGCCGTCGCCCCTGCCTTTACCGGGGTGTTCATGGAGAAAATGGTCGGCTTTATCAAACTGTATTTCCCGGTGTTCCTGCTCGGTGCGGTGTTCGGCAAGCTGATCGAGCTGTCGGGCTTCTCGCGCTCTATCGTGGCGGCGGCGATCCGTTTGCTCGGCACGCGCCAGGCGATGCTGGTGATCGTGCTGGTCTGCGCCCTGCTCACCTACGGCGGCGTGTCGCTGTTTGTGGTGGTGTTTGCGGTGTACCCGTTTGCGGCGGAGATGTTCCGTCAGAGCAATATCCCCAAGCGCCTGATCCCGGCGACCATCGCCCTCGGTGCGTTCTCGTTCACCATGGACGCCCTGCCCGGCACGCCGCAGATCCAGAACATCATCCCCAGCACCTTCTTCAACACCACCGCCTGGGCGGCGCCGTGGCTGGGGTTGATCGGCACGATTTTCGTGTTCTGCGCCGGCATGCTCTACCTGGCGCGCCAGCGCAACAAGGCCCAGCGCGCGGGTGAAGGCTACGGCACCGAGCTGCGCAACGAGCCTGAGACCGCCGAGAACATTGCCCTGCCCAACCCGTGGATCGCGCTGTCGCCGCTGATCCTGGTGGGCGTGATGAACCTGCTGTTCACCCACTGGATCCCACAGTGGTATGGCAAGACCCACAGCCTCAGCCTGCCGGGCATGAGCGCGCCGGTGACCACTGAAATCGCCAAGCTCACGGCGATCTGGGCGGTGCAGGCGGCGTTGCTGGTGGGCATCATCATGGTGCTGGTATTCGGCTGGTCGGCGATCAAAAGTAAGCTCGCCGACGGCAGCAAAAGCGCAGTCAGCGGCGCATTGCTGGCGGCGATGAACACCGCTTCCGAATATGGCTTCGGCGCGGTGATCGCTTCGCTGCCGGGCTTCCTGGTGCTGGCGGACTGGCTCAAAGGCATCCCCAACCCGCTGGTCAACGAAGCGATTACCGTGACCCTGCTGGCCGGTATCACCGGCTCCGCGTCCGGCGGCATGAGCATCGCCCTGGCGGCCATGTCCGAGAGCTTTATTGCGGCGGCCCATGCGGCCAATATCCCCCTTGAAGTGCTGCACCGGGTCGCGGCCATGGCCAGCGGCGGCATGGACACCCTGCCCCACAACGGCGCGGTGATCACCCTGCTGGCGGTGACCGGCCTGACCCACCGCGAAGCCTACAAGGACATTTTCGGCATCACGATCATCAAGACCCTCGCGGTGTTCGTGGTGATCGGTACTTTCTACGCCACCGGCATTGTGTGAGGTTTTCATGACGAGATTGAACGGCAAGACCGCCCTGGTCACCGGGTCCACCAGCGGCATCGGCCTGGGTATCGCCCTGAGCCTGGCCAAGGCCGGTGCCAACCTGATCCTCAACGGCTTCGGCGACGCCAGCGCGGTGGTCGCCCAGGTGCAGGCGTTTGGCGGCAAGGTCGGCCACCACCCGGCGGACGTCAGCGACCCGGCGCAGATCGCCGACATGCTGGCCTACGCCGAGCGTGAGTTCGGCGGTGTCGACATCCTGGTCAACAATGCCGGCATCCAGCATGTGGCGGCGGTGGAGGACTTCCCGGTGGAACGCTGGGACGCGATCATCGCGATCAACCTGTCCTCGGTGTTCCACAGCACGCGCTTGAGCCTGCCGGGCATGAAGGCCAAGGGCTGGGGGCGTATCGTCAACATCGCCTCGGTGCACGGCCAGGTCGGCTCGGTGGGCAAGGCCGCGTATGTGGCAGCCAAGCACGGCGTGATCGGCTTGACCAAGGTGGTGGGCCTGGAGACCGCCACCAGCAACGTGACCTGCAACGCGATCTGCCCCGGCTGGGTGCTGACGCCGCTGGTGCAGAAGCAGATTGATGATCGCGTGGCCAACGGCGTCGATCCGCAGCAGGCGCAACATGATCTGCTGGCGGAGAAACAGCCGTCCCTGGAGTTCGTGACGCCGTCGCAGCTGGGTGAGCTGGTGCTGTTCTTGTGCAGCGAGGCCGGGGCCCAGGTGCGGGGTGCGGCGTGGAACATTGATGGCGGCTGGCTGGCCCAATAAGGCCAGACACATTAGAACGCTATAGTTTGGAAAACCTGCATAAGAACAAGAGACCGTGCTGATGTCCGAAATCCTCTGGCAACCCTCCCCGGAACGTATCCGCACCACGCGGATGGACCACTTCCGACGTTTTATCAATGATCGCCACGGCGTGCAGCTCAGCGACTACCCGGCCCTGCACCAGTGGAGCATCGACCAGCGCCCGGACTTCTGGCAGGCAATCGTCACGTTTTTCGAGGTGCAGTTTCGCAGCCCGCCCAGCACGGTGTTGATCGAAGACGCCGAGATGCCCAGCGCCCAGTGGTTTCCGGGCGCGAGCCTGAATTTTGCCGAACACCTGCTGCGTCGCCGCGACGATCACCCGGCGGTGGTGGCGATCAGCGAGGACGGCCAGCGCGAACAACTGACCTACGGCGAACTGGCCGCCCACGTCGCCGGCCTGCAAAACAGCCTGCGGGCGGCCGGTGTCGGCAGGGGGGACCGGGTCGCCGCGTGCATGCCCAATACCTGGCAAACCCTGGTCGGCATGCTGGCCACCACCAGCCTCGGCGCGATCTGGTCGTGCTCCTCGCCAGACTTCGGCACCCAAGGCGTCATCGACCGCTTCGGCCAGATCGAGCCCAAGGTGCTGATCACCTGCGCCGGCTACCGTTATGCCGGCAAAACCATCGACCAAAGCGCCAAGCTCAATGAAATCCTCGAACGCCTGCCGTCCCTGGAACAATTGATCATCGTCCCGTATGCGCGGCCCCAGGCCTGTGTCGAGGACTATCAGACCCAGGCCCGCGTCGCCCTGTGGAACGACTTCTACCAACCCGGCGGCGAGCCTGCGTTCGTCGCGGTGCCGTTCGATCACCCGCTGTATATCCTCTATTCCAGCGGCACCACCGGCGTGCCCAAATGCATCATCCACGGCACCGGCGGCGTGCTGCTCACCCACCTCAAGGAACACGGCCTGCACGCGGATATCTCCCGCGAGGACTGCCTGTTCTACTACACCACCTGCGGCTGGATGATGTGGAACTGGCTGGTTTCGGTGCTGGCCATCGGCGCCACGGCGGTGCTGTATGACGGCTCGCCGTTTCACCCCGGCCCGGAACGCTTGATCGACCTGATCGACGCGGAAAAGATCAGCGTGTTCGGCACCAGCCCCAAGTTCCTCGCCACCCTGGAAAAGGCCGGGCTGCAACCGCGCCTGAGCCACGACCTCGGCAGCCTCAAGGGCCTGATTTCCACCGGCTCGCCCTTGTCGCCCCAGAGCTACGACTACGTGTACCGCGAGATCAAGGCCGAGCTGTGCCTGTCATCGATGTCCGGTGGCACCGATATCGTCTCCTGCTTTGTGATCGGCAATCCGGTGTTGCCGGTGCGGCGCGGGGAAATGCAGTGCAAGAGCCTGGCCATGGCCATCGAGGTGTGGGACGACCAGGGCCAACCGTTGGTCGGGGAAAAAGGCGAGCTGGTGTGCACCCGGCACTTCCCGGCGATGCCCATCGGCTTGTGGAACGACCCGCACCAGAAGAAGCTGCGCGCCTCGTATTTCAGCCAGTTTCCCGGCGTGTGGGCCCAGGGCGACTACGCCGAGCTACGTCCCAACGGCAGCCTGCTGATTCACGGCCGCTCCGACTCAGTGCTCAACCCCGGCGGCGTGCGCATCGGCACCGCGGAGATTTATCGCCAGGTGGAAAAAGTCCCGCAGGTGCTGGAAAGCCTGGCCATCGGCCAACGCTGGCAGGACGATGTGCGGGTGGTGCTGTTTGTGCGCCTGGATGACGGCATCGAACTGGATGAGGCCCTGGCGCAGCAGATCCGCCAGGTGATCCGCGCCAACACCACGCCGCGCCATGTGCCGGCGAAGATCCTCGCTGTCAGCGATATCCCCCGCACCATCAGCGGCAAGATCGTCGAACTGGCGGTGCGCAACGTGGTGCACGGCGAGCCGGTGAAAAATACCGACGCACTGGCCAACCCGCAGGCCCTGGAGCAATTCCGCGACCGCCCCGAACTGGCGGAAAGATGAAAGGTTTCAGCCCTGCCGCACTCATTTGAAGACAAACCCTCAATGCATGCTATTTTTCGAGGGTAGTCACCCATCGGTGTCCCACGGGATAATGGGTGTTGTCATTTTTCAAAGCGTTACGCTCAGGGCTTTTTATGAAGGGAACAACCACCGGCAGCGAAGCCGCTGCATTGATTGCGCGGCTGGACTGGGCACACAGCCCCCTCGGTGAGGCCAATGATTGGCCGCAAAGCCTGCGCACAGCCGTGGACATCGTCATCCACTCACCGATGCCGATGCTCCTGCTGTGGGGCAGCGAACTCACCCAACTCTACAACGACGGCTTCGCCCTGCTGGCGGGCAACAAGCACCCCGACGCCATGGGCCAGCCGGCGCACCAGACCTGGCCGGAACTCGAAAGCTTCACCGCACCGATCTACGACGCCGTACTGACCGGCCAGGTGCGTACCTTCAGCGAGCAGCGTTTTGTCCTGCAACGCAACAATCGCGACACCGAAATCTGGCTGGACCTGACCTACAGCCCGATCCGCGATGAAAGCGCCAATGTGGCCGGCATCCTGGTCACGGCCATCGAAACCAACGAACGGCGCAAGGCCCAACACAACACCGAACAACGCCTGCAACTGGCCCTGGCCGCCACCGATGCGGTGGGCACCTGGGACTGGGACATTGGCGAAGACCGCTTTATCGCCGATGCGCACTTCGCCTACCTGCACGGGGTTGATCCAAGCGACGCCAGCCGGTTGCCGATCAGCGACTACCTGCAAGGCGTACACCCCGAAGACCGCGGCATGGTGGCGCGCAGCATCAAGCATTGCATCACCTTCGGCACTGAATACGCCGAGGAATATCGCCTGCAACAGGCCGACGGCCAGGTGCGCTGGGTGTTCGCCCGAGGGCGTTGCTACAAGGATCATCAAGGCCGCCCCGCGCGCTTCCTCGGCGCGGCACTGGACCTCACCGAGCGCAAAAACACCGAGCAGGCCCTGCGCCAGAGCCAGACCGAACTGCAGTTGATCATCAACGCCATGCCGGTGCTGATCGGCTACGTCGACCACGAGCAGCGTTTTCGCCTGAACAACAGTGCCTACCTCGACTGGTACGGCCTGACGCCCCAGGAGCTGTACGGCAAGACCATCCGCGAGGTGCTCGGCGACGATGTGTACGCCGGGCGCGAGGACAAGATCGCCGCTGCGCTCAGGGGCAAGGCCTGCAGTTTCATGACCGTCACCCCCCATCGCGATGGCCGCCCGCGCCATGCGTTGATGAAATACCTGCCGCGCTTCAGCAATGACGGCTCGGTGAACGGTTTCTACATCTTTGTCATCGATGAAACCGAACGCAAACTCACCGAAGAAGCCCTGCGCCACCTCAACGAGAACCTCGAGGAGCGCGTGGCCCAGCGCACCCAGGCGCTGGCCGAAGCCAACGAACGCCTGCAAAACGAGATGTTCGAGCGCGAGCGCGCCGAAGATGCCCTGCGCCATGCGCAGAAGATGGAAGCGGTGGGCCAGCTTACCGGCGGTATCGCCCACGATTTCAATAATATGCTCACCGGCATCATCGGCAGCCTGGACCTGATGCAGCGCTACATCGCCGCCGGGCGCAGCGACGAGATCGGCCGCTTTACCGACGCCGCCGTGTCCTCGGCCCATCGCGCGGCCGCCCTCACCCACCGCCTGCTGGCGTTTTCGCGGCGCCAGTCGCTGGACCTTCGCCCGCTGGATCCAAACCAGTTGGTAGCGTCCCTGGAGGAGCTGTTCCAGCGCACCAAGGGCGCGCATATCACGCTTAAGGTGCAACTGGGCCGCGACATCTGGCCGGTCAACACCGACGCCAGCCAACTGGAAAACGCCCTGCTCAACCTGGTGATCAACGCACGCGACGCCATGCCCGATGGCGGCGAACTGCTGATCGAAACCGCCAACAGTTACCTGGACGGCACCGATATCACCACCCTCGAACCGGTCAGGGCCGGCGACTACGTGATGCTCGGCGTGTGTGACAACGGCAGCGGCATGGCGCCGAAGATTCTCGCCAAGGCGTTCGACCCGTTCTTCACCACCAAACCCATCGGCCAGGGCACTGGCCTGGGGCTGTCGATGATCTATGGGTTTGCCCAGCAGTCCGGTGGCCACGTGACCATCCAGAGCGAACCGGGCCAGGGCACCTGCGTGCGCCTGTATCTGCCACGCCTGCACGGCACCTCCCTGGAAAGCAGCCAGCCCGCCCATCTGGGCGAAGTCCCGCTGGCCCTTGCCGGCGAAGCGGTGGTGGTGGTCGAGGATGACCCGGCGGTGCGCATGCTGGTGGTCAATGTGCTCGACGAATTGGGCTATACCGCACACCAGGCGGCGGATGCCCGTGCAGCGCTGCCGTTGCTGGAGTCGGACTTGCGCGTGGACCTGCTGGTGACCGACGTCGGCCTGCCCGGCATGAACGGCCGCCAACTGGCGGAGATCGCCCGCCAGCATCGGCCGGGGCTCAAGGTGCTGTTCATGACCGGCTACGCGGAGAAAGCCGCCGAACGCCAGGGCTTCCTGGAGGACGGCATGGACATGGTCGCCAAGCCGTTTTCCATCGACCTGCTGGCGACCAAAATCCGCAGCATGATCAGCGTCGATGATTCAGTTCAGGCATAATCGCGCGCCGTCGCACACCTGGTAGAGACCGATGAAAGCCCAAGCCCGCCATATCCTGGTGAAAACCAGCGAAGAAGCCGAACAACTCAAGCAGCGCATTGCCAAGGGCGAAGCCTTTGATGTGCTGGCCAAGAAGTACTCCACGTGCCCCTCCGGCAAGCGCGGCGGCGACTTGGGTGAAGTGCGGCCGGGGCAGATGGTCGGGGTGATCGATGCGGTGATCTTCAAGAAACCGGTGAAGGTGGTGCACGGGCCGATCAAGAGCAAGTTCGGGTATCACCTGGTGCAGGTGTTTTACCGGGATTGAGGCTTTGGCTTAAGACCGCTATCGGGGGCAAGCCCCCTCCCACAGGGGGTTTGCTCCCGATCCGCCGCAGGCGGCCATTCATCTACTCCCTGGGGATCAGCGCCCCCGGCACCTGGATGACCCGGCTCGCCAATCGATGCCCGGCCAACGCCGCCTCCTGGGGCGAACCACCCTTGAGCCGACTGGCCAGGTACGCCGCACTGAACGAATCCCCCGCCGCCGTGGTGTCGACCACCTTCTCCACCTTCAGCGCCGGCACGGCAAGGCGCTCACCGTCGCAACGGATCAAACACGCATCGGCACCGCGCTTGAGTACCACTTCCGCAATCGCCGGGTACGCCGCGAATACCTGTTCGCTGTCGGCATAACCAAACAACGCGCGTTCGTCATCCTCGGTCAGCAAGGCGATATCCACCTCGGCCAGTACGCTGCGATAAGCCTCGCGGGCAACGTCCACCGTGGCCCAGAGTCGCGGCCGGTAGTTGTTGTCGAACACCACTGCACCGCCACGTCGGCGGGTTTCGCTCAGGACTTCGAGCAGGCGCTGGCGCCCGACTTCACCCAGCACCGCCAGGGTAATGCCGCTGAAATACACCACGTTGTAATCCGGCAATGCCGCCAGGATCGGTTCGGCCGCAGGCGTGGTAAAGCAGTCGCGCACGGCCGCTTCGTTGCGCCAGTAGAGGAATTTGCGCTCGCCGTTGGCATCGGTCTGGATGCAGTACAAGCCGGGCAAACGCCCGGGCAGGCGCTGGACCCGCTCCAGCCCCAGGCCTTCTTCGGCCCAGTGCGCACACATGGCGTCGCTGAAGCTGTCATCGCCCAAGGCGGTGACATAGTCTACCGTGCCGATATCCCCCAGCTCACGGCGCAGGTACACCGCCGCGTTCAGGGTGTCGCCGCCGAAGCTCTGGTGCAGGCTGCCGTCGGCGCGGTGTTGCAATTCGATCATGCATTCGCCGATCAGGGCGATGCGGGGATGGGTGGTGGTCATGGCTTTACACTCAGAAACGGGTTTCCAGGGACTCGATCACCCGCAACTGCTCATCCACCAGGCAGCCGACCTGCCACTTGTCGAAGGTCAGGCAAGGGTGCGAGGTGCCGAAGGAAATGATGTCGCCGATGCGCAACTCGACACCTGCCGCGACGGTCATGAAGGCGTGCTGGTCCATCACGGCGGTGACGGTGCAGGCGCTCACATCATCGCCTTCCGCCGGCAGGATCCCGGCGCGATAGCGTTTAAGCGGCACCGGCAAACCGGCGTCGTAGGCCACGTCGCGCTTGCCCAGGGCGATCACCGCAAACCCCGGCTCAGGCAACGATTGCACATGGGCCCAGACTTCCAGGGCCGGGCGCAGGCCTTCCTGGAGGTCGCTGCGACGGTCGAGCACGCAGCATTGCGCCTCTTTGTAGATGCCATGGTCGTGGGCCACATAGCTGCCGGGGCGCAATACGCTGAGGAAACGGCCAGCGGCGTTTTGGGTTTCGAAGGACTCGGCGATCAGGTCGTACCAGGCCGACCCCGACGCCGTGATAATAGGCTTGGGCAGGTCGAAGGACCCGTTGTCTTGCAGGTCCACGGCCAGGCGCACCAGGCTCGCGGCGAAGTCGCGGATGCCATTGATGGCGTGCTCGCCGTGGATCACCCCTTCGTAGCCTTCGATACCGGTGAGGGCCAGGGCCGGCTGGGCCTTGATCGCCTTGGCCAGGTCGCGCACTTCCTGCTCGCTGCGGCAACCGCAACGGCCGCCGACCACGCCGTATTCGATCATCACGTTGAGGCGCAGGCCACGGGCGGCGAAGAACAGGCCCAGGTCGGCGACGTTGTCCGGGTGGTCGACCATGCAGTGGAAGTCAAAATCCTTGTCGGCCAGCAGGTCGGCGATCAACGCCATGTTCGGTGCGCCCACCAACTGGTTGGCCATCAGCACCCGGCGCACGCCACCGGCATAGGCGGCGCGGGTCTGCACCGCGTTGGCCAGGGTGATGCCCCAGGCGCCCGCGGCAAGCTGGCGCTGGAACAATGCCGGCATCATGCTGGTCTTGCCGTGGGGCGCCAGTTCCGCGCCGCTGTTGCTGACGAAATCCTGCATCCAGCGAATGTTGTGTTCCAGGGCGTCGCGGTGCAGCACCAGGGCGGGCAGGCTGACGTCGCGGACCAGGTGGGCACCGACGGCGGCGGCGCCCTTTTCAACGGCATTGATGGCAGACATGAAGTACTCCTATTCGTTGATGCGACGGGCCAGGTTGTTGGCGCTGTCGATCAACACCCGGCGATAGTCGTTGTAGTTTTTGCTCGCATCGGCCCGAGGGGCGACGATGCACAGCGTCGCAATGCTGATGCCCTGCGCGTCACGGACCGGGGCGGCAAAGCAGTGGGTAAAGGTGTCGGCCACACTGTCGAAGGAAAAGAACCCATCGAGGGTGGCCTGGCGGATTTGCGCGAGGAAGGTCTCCAGCGGCAGGCGCTGGCCGTCCGGCAGGATAAAGTCGTCGTGGTCGATCAGGTCGATGATCTGCTGGTCGCTCAAATGCCCCAGCAACAGGCGCCCGGAGGCGGTCCATGGAATCGGCGCGTCCTCACCGATGTCCGAGGAAATACGGAAATGCCGCTCGCCTTCGCGCATCAGCGCTACCGTGTATTTGCGCCCGTTGAGCAGGCACATCTGCGCGGTTTCGTGGGTTTGGCTGACGATCTCCTGCAAGGCGTGGTCGGCCTCGCGGGTCAGGTCGAAATGGCGCAGGTGCGCCTGGCCGAGGAAGTACAGCTGGCGGCCGAGGTAGACGTGACCGTCCTTGCCCACGGTTTCGAGGATGCGCCGCTCCAACAGGGACGCGACCAATTCGTAGACCGTGGATTTGGGGCTGCCGATGCCGCTGGCAATATCATTCGGGCGCAGGGGCTGGCCGATTTCCTTGAGAAAATCGAGGATATCGAATGCACGGTCCAGGCCTTTGGCGCGGCGTTTGATGGTGTCTTCGGTCATGGCAATTTCGGTCCGGTCGAAGTTGTTGGGTACGACACAATTCTCCTGTGGGAGGGGGCTTGCCCCCGATGAGGGAGTGTCAGCACATACATTTGTGACTGACTCACCGCCATCGGGGGCAAGCCCCCTCCCACATTGGATTTGCAGTGGGCTTAAGGGTGAGGGCAATTTAGCCCTTTTTCTTGTAGGCCACGCAATCAATCTCGACCTTGCAATCCACCATCATGCTGGCCTGCACACAGGCCCGCGCCGGGGCGTGTTCCGGGGTGAAGTATTCGCCGAAGACCTTGTTGAAACTCCAGAAGTCACGCGGGTCTTCCAGCCACACGCCGACCCGCACCACGTCTTTCAACTCGTAGCCGGCTTCTTCGAGGATCGCCACCACGTTGCGCAGGGTCTGCCGGGTTTGCTCGATGATCCCGCCGGTGATGATTTCGCCGTCCACCGCAGGCACTTGGCCCGAGACGTACAACCAACCGTCCGCTTCCACCGCGCGGGCGAAGGGACGCGGCTGGCCACCGCCGGCCGTACTGCCGGCTCCGTAACGAGTGATGCTCATAAAACGATGCTCCTGATTAAAAACGAATGTTCTTGAGAAATTCCGCCAGGCGCGGCGATTGCGGCCGTTCGAAGATGTCCTTCGACGAGCCCTGCTCTTCAATCCGGCCCTGGTTCATGAAGACGATCTTGTCCGAGACTTCATAGGCAAAGCGCATTTCGTGGGTGACCAGCAACATGGTCATGCCCTCTTCCGCCAGGCCCTTGATCACACTGAGCACCTCGCCCACCAATTCCGGGTCGAGGGCCGAAGTGACTTCGTCGAACAGCATCAGGCTCGGGTTCATGGCAATGGCACGGGCTATCGCCACACGCTGCTGCTGGCCGCCGGACAGTTGGCCGGGAAAGTGATCGCGGCGCTGCAAAAGTCCTACACGGTCCAACCATTTTTCCGCGAGTGCCACCGCCTCGTCCTTAGGCATTTTCTTAACCTTCAACAGGCCGAGGGTGACGTTCTGCAACGCGCTCAGATGGGGAAACAGGTTGAACTGCTGGAACGCCATGCCGGTCATCGCCCGGTGCTGGGCGATCACCCGTTCAGGGTGACGCACACGCTTGCCGCCGATGTCGCTGTAGCCGATGGACTCGCCATCGAGGGTGATCTGCCCGCCCTGGAATTCTTCCAGCAGGTTGACGCAACGCAGCAAGGTGGTCTTGCCCGAGCCGCTGGAGCCGATCAACGTCACCACGTTGCCGCGCTCCATGGACAGGTCGACGCCCTTGAGCACTTCGACCTCGCCGTATTGTTTACGCAGGCCGCGGATGTCCAGCAGCGGCTCGGTTGTTTGAGGTTGGTTCATGGCAAGGCCACCCGCTTTTCAATGTAGCGCCCGAATAACTCGATGGCGTAGTTGATGACAAAGAACAGAAACCCGGCGAACAGGTAGAACTCCAGGGTCATGAAGGTACGCGCGATCACTTGCTGGGTACTCAGCAGCAATTCGGCCACGCCGATCACCGAGAGCAAGGTCGAGGCCTTGACGATTTCCGTCGAGGAATTGACCCAGGTCGGCAGGATCTGCCGCAGCGCCTGGGGCAGCAGCACGTAGGCCAGGGACTGCTGGAACGTCAGGCCAATCGCCTTGCCTGCTTCCAGCTGCCCACGGGGAATGGCTTGCAGTGCACCGCGCACGATTTCCGACACGTGGGAGCCGCAGAACAGCGTGAGCCCGACGGCGCCGGCCTGGAACGCGGTGATTTTCCAGCCAAGCGCCGGCAGCATGTAGAAACACGCCAACACCAGCACAAACACCGGCGTGCCACGGATCAGGTCGACATACAGGCGAAACGGTGCGCGCATCCAGAATTTGCCGTAGGTCAGGATCAACCCGGCGACGATACCGATCAGCGTGCCAAAGATAATCGCCAGCGCCGACACCGCGACACTGGCCTGAAACCCCGCCCAGAGCGCATCCCGGGCGATCCACAACTCATGCAGCCAGCTGGGGGACTCGTACATGGACACCCTCCTTAACGACGGATCGCCAGACGCTGCTCCAGATAACGGAGCAGCATGGCAATGAGGTAACAGGCCGCCACGTAGAGCGCGGTCGTGACCAGCCAGGTTTCAATCACCCGGTAGCTTTCGACGTTGATCTTGCGGGCGTAATAGGTCAGCTCGGGCACTGCGATGGCGGCGGCCAGGGAAGTGTCCTTGAACAGCGAAATGAAGTTGTTCGACAACGCCGGCAATACATTGCGCAGCATCACCGGTACGGTGATGTAGGCGCGGATCCGCCATTCGCCGAGGCCGATGGCCAGTCCGGCTTCACGCAAGCCCTTGGGAATATTCAACAGCCCGGCGCGGAACACTTCGGTCAGGTAGGCACCGGCGTACAGCGACAGGGTGATGATGAACGACGGGATCTTGTCCAGGCGGATACCCAGGCTGGGCAACGCAAAGTAGATCAACAGGATCAGCACCAGGATCGGCGTATTGCGGATCACCGTCACATACACCGAGGCGAAGATGCGCAGCGCACGGTGTCTGGACAGCATGGCAAACGCCATCAACAGGCCGATCACGCAGCCAATGGCGATCGACAGCAATGCCAGTTGCAGGCCCAGGCCGAGCCCCGCCAGCAAGGTGTCGAAATCGCGCCACACGGCGGCAAAGTTCAACTGATAGTTCATGGTCAGCAGTACCTGATGGGGGCGCCGTTGGCGGCGCCCCGGTTTTCACGAATCACTTGAACTCGACGGGGAAGCCGATGGCAGGTTCCGGCAGGTCCACACCGAACCACTGCTTGAACGACGCCTTGTAGGTGGGGAATTCCACACCGGTCATGGCTTCATGCAGCGCGGTGTTGACGAAGTTCAGCCAGTCCTGGTCGCCACGCTTGACCGCACACGCGTAGGTCTGCGGACTCCAGGCATAGGCCGGGCTGCGGTAGCGGCCGGGGTTCTGCACCATCAGGTACTTGACCGAGGACTGGTCGGTGGCGGCGGCATCGGCGCGACCGGAGTTCACCGCCTGGTACATCAAGTCGACGCTGTCGTACTGGTCGACCTTGGCCTTGGGCAGCGCCTGGTGCACCAGTTCTTCGGCATACACGTTCTGCAGCACCGCCACGGTGACGCCATCGCCCGCCGCCTGCAGGTCTTCGATTTCCTTGTACTTGCTGTTGTTCGGCAGCAGCAGGCCCACGCCTTCGCGGTAGTACGGCAGCGTGAACGCCACTTGCTGGGCACGGCTGGCGGTGACGGTGATGAACTGGCAGCTCATGTCGACCTTGTCGGTCAGCAGGTTGGGAATGCGGGCGTCGGAGGACTGCACCACAAACTCGACCTTGCTCGGGTCGTTGAACAAGCCCTTGGCCACAATACGGCCGATGTCGATATCAAACCCCTGCAACTTGCCATCCGCTCCCTGGAAGTGCCACGGCGCATTGGTACTGCCTGTACCCACGATCAGGTGCCCACGCTTGAGCACATCATCGAGCTTGCTGTCCGCCGCCTGCACGATGCCTGCGAGGGAAGCCGATGCGGCGAAGAGAAAAACACACGCTTTAAACACGGAAGGTCGGTGATGCATGACAAGCACTCCAGGAGTTGTGTATTCCGCTATACCGGAACTTAGTATGTAACAACGGAATAGACAGCAGAAAGTGTGCCACACGCCCTCAAACAAAAACATGCCTGTAATAAAGGCTTGTTAAATCAGATAGATAAATATTTCTGGGAGACAAGGCGCTACGCCAGTATCTGCAATCACTTTGCTACCCAAGGCCCCATATGGCGGTGACAGGTCCCTTTGGACGCACTGCAACAGCGTTACCGCGCACCGTTGCAGTGCGCGCGCAGCGTGGAAAAATCCCCACGCTGGACTAGCCTTGGCACATCCCTGCCGACAAGGACCCTGCCCTGATGAAGTCATGTCTTACCCTGGTGGTGCTCACTTTGCTGGCAGCCGGCAACGCGTCGGCCAGCAACGACCGCCGCGAATGCAAGGAAGAACTGCGCAGGCTCAAGGAAGCCTTCGACACCAACTACACCAGCCAGAACCACCACGACTACCGCCGGGCCAAGGCCTCCCGGGACAATGAGGAATACCGCAAGTGCGCAAACCAGGCGCGCAAGGCCCGGGAACGTGTGGAGCGTGAGGCAGACCTGTGAAGGTTGACAGTAGACGAAGGTGATCCTCCGGCCTAGCGTTGGCAAAAAGCCGCAGCGTCCAGGAGGAACATTGTCATGGGGTATGCCACCGCAACCATCGCCAACGCCGAGGAGTATCAACGCGTGCTGAGCACATCCGCCCCGGTTTTCCTGCTGTTTGTCTCGCAGCATTGCGCTGCCTGTGCAGGCTCGGCACCCTTGTTTGAACGGATAGCGGGCAAATACCCCGCAGTGACAAGCCTGGTACTGGATTGTGCCCATACGCCAAGGCACCCGGAGGTCACGGGCACCCCAACGCTGTTGATCTACCTCAACGGCAACCTGGTCGAGAAACTCAAAGGTTTCGGCCCCGAGGATCAACAAACACAACGGGTAGAAGCGTTATTCAAGCGCTATGCGCTTCTCCAGGATGCAGCAGCACCTGCGTCACCCGCCGCTCCTCCACCGCTGCCACCGTCAGGCGCCAGCCCTCATGCTCCAGGCTATCGCCCACCACCGGCAGGCGGTCGAGCAGACTCATTACCAGACCGGCCAGGGTCTGGTAATCCTCGGTCGCGACAGCCTTGAAGCCGGTGCGCTGACGAATCTGGGTGAGGTTCAAGCCGCCATTGGCACGGAAGCCAGCGCCTTCCTCGACAATATCCGGCCCTTCGATCTCACTGGCATCCGGCAATTCACCGGCGATGGATTCAAGAATGTCGGTCATGCTCAATACCCCCATGAAGTCACCGAACTCGTTGATCACGAAGGCGATATGGGTCGATTCCTGGCGCATCTGCTCCAGGGCGTTGAGGATCGAAAAGCTCTCCAGCAGGTTGATCGCTCGACGCGCGAGGTGCTCCAGGTTCGGCTCGTTGCCGGCCAGGTATTCCTTGAGCAGTTCTTTCTTGTGCACAAAGCCCAGCGGCTCATCCACCGCGCCATTGCGGATCAACGGCAGGCGCGAATAGGACGAATGCATCAGTTTCAGGCGAATCGTGTCAGGATCGTCAGCCAGGTCGATAAAGTCGACGTTGGCCCGCGGCGTCATCAAGCTGCGAATCGGCCGCTCGGCCAGTTGCAGCACACCGCTGATCATCACCCGTTCACGCCGGTCGAACAGCGGCCCCTGGGCAGCATCCGTCTCGCCCAACAGGTCGGCCACCTCTTCACCCACCTCCTCCACCGCCAGGCTGCGACCGCCGAGCAAGCGCATCACCGCATGAGCCGTGCGCTCACGCACCGGCAACACGCCCTGGGCCGACTTCTTGCGACGCGCGCGGGCAATCTGGTTGAACACCTCGATCAGGATCGAGAAACCAATCGCCGCGTACAGGTAGCCCTTGGGAATATGGAAACCCAGGCCTTCGGCGGTCAGGGCGAAACCGATCATCATCAGGAAGCCCAGGCACAGCATGATCACCGTCGGGTGGGCGTTGACGAAGCGTGTGAGCGGCTTGCTCGCGACGATCATCAGGCCGATGGAAATGATCACCGCGATCATCATCACCGCCAACTCATCCACCATGCCCACGGCCGTGATCACCGCATCCAGGGAGAACACCGCGTCGAGCACCACGATCTGCGCCACAATCGGCCAGAACATCGCGTATGCCACGTTACCGGTGCGCTGGGCCACATGGCCTTCCAGGCGTTCATGCAATTCCATGGTGGCCTTGAACAACAGGAACACACCGCCGAACAGCATGATCAGGTCACGGCCGGAGAAGCTCTTGTCGAACACCTCGAACAGCGGCTGGGTCAGGGTCACCAACCAGGAAATACTCGCCAGCAGGCCCAGCCGCATCAGCAACGCCAGGGACAAACCGATCAAGCGCGCACGGTCGCGCTGCTCCGGCGGCAGCTTGTCCGCCAGGATCGCAATAAACACCAGGTTGTCGATGCCCAGCACCAGTTCCAGCACAATCAAGGTCAACAGGCCGAGCCAGGCCGTTGGATCCGCTAACCATTCCATTTATACAAGTCTCTCTACAGGTTTCAGAATGCCGGGCACGGCAAGGCGCGGTCAGTGGACCGGGACACGGCTGGCAGTCGGGATACGGGGTGTTTCAGCGGGAACAGCGGCGGCGGATGTCTTGGGGAAAGACGACTGGGAGGCTCCGAGAGGATGTTCATGCAGGTCCTGAAATAACAAAAGGACTTGAATCCTACAGGCGAAATACAAATTTCCTGCAACGCAAAACTATTACAAAACCTGTCTTCGAACCCCACACAAAATCATGTGGGAAGGGGCTTGCCCCCGATGAGCATGGGTATCTGCACAACTTTTAAGATCCTGCCAAATCTCTGTGGTGAGCGGGCTTGCCCCGCGCCGGGCTGCGAAGCAGCCCCAAAACCAGCCTCTACAGAGTGCCTGATACACCGCGTTCTTCTTTACTGGGGCTGCTTCGCAGCCCGGCGCGGGACAAGCCCGCTCACCACACCAGCCCTATCTGCCGGGCGTCCGGCATTGAGCCAACGTTGTGTAGATACCTATGCCCCGATGAGGGGGTGTCAGGTTTTACGGGTTGCATCGTCCAGCGCCAGGATGGTGTGGGCATTCGTCACCGTCGTCGCCAACGTATTGATCACCCCCGACCGCAACGCCCCCAACGTCGCCGCCGCCTTGGTGTTCTCACTGGCAATCGCCACCACGTCCGGGATGCGGAACAACTCCTGCACCGTCAGCCCGATCACTCGCCCCTGGATCGCGTTGACCGCCGGCTGGCCGTGGATGTCGATAAAGTCATAGCCCATCATGTCGCCCACGGTACCGGACAGGCGAGCCTGGGCGATTTCCTGGGGCGAGAACCAGCCCATGCGCACCATGTTGCTGTTCTCGCTCATGTCGCCGATGCCGATCAGCGCCATGTCAGCCCGCCGCGCACGGTCGAGGGTCGAGCGTACCGTGTCATTGTTGATCAACACCCCGCGCAACTCCGGGTTGGCCACCAGGGCCGGGGCGTACAGGCTTTCACTCTCGCCGCCAAAGCGCAGGGCCAGGCGCCGGCAGATATGGTCGGGGTTCATGTATTCGCCGGCCTTGAGCGAACCGCCTATGGCGCAGACAAATGTGCAGTTGCGCGTCACCGGCAGGAACACGTTATCGGCCACGGCGCCGACGTTGCGGCCCATGCCCACGGCGACGATCATGCCGTCGCTCAAGGTCTTGTTCAGGTAGTTGGCCACCAGGCTGGCGACGGCCGAGCGCTGGGTATCGGGGTCGCTGTGGTCCACCGCGATCAACGCGCGATCCAGCTTGAAGCGCGCCACCAAGGCCTGTTCCAGCTCGTTGTTCATCGCCGGATGCTGCAAGACGCGCACCTCGACAATACCTTCATCCCGCGCACGTTTGAGCAATCGGCTGACTTTTGCCCGGGACAGGTCGAAGCGCTTGGCGATGGCTTCCTGAGTGACGTTCTCGAGGTAATAGAGCATCGCCACTTCGGTCATCTGATCAATATCGCTGGCCATGCGCTGGGTACTGTCACTCATGGGGACGGGCTTCCGTTTCGGCGTCAAAGGCGCATTCTCCCGACTCTTGCCCTGCTACGTCCACTATTGATGCCCATCGCGCTCGATCGCATTGATGCGCTCGACCTTGGCCCCGGAACGGGCCGCCTCGAACTCCGACTCCAGGAACGACTTGACGATGCTTTTCGCCAGTTCGGCGCCGATCACCCGCGCGCCGATAGAGAGGATCTGCGCATCGTTGCTCTTGCGCGCCCGCTCTGCCGAGTACGTGTCATGGGCCTGGGCCGCGCGAATCCCGAGCACCTTGTTGGCCGAGATCGCCATGCCGATCCCCGTGCCGCACACCAGCACGCCCAGGCGCTGCTGCCCGGCGTTGATGGCAGTGGCCACGGCCAGGGCGATGTCCGGGTACAACACCGGCGCGGTGGAATGGGTGCCGAAGTCGGTCACCGGATAGCCCAGCGCCTCGATATGGCGCTTTAACAGCTCCTTGAGCTCAAAACCCGCTTCATCGCATCCGATAGCCACCGGGAAAGGTGTGTTCATGGTGTCTGGCTCCGCTGCCGTGAGGGTGCTTACGACTGATCAATTGATCACTCAATGAAATTTCTCTCATTCATTTCGCAGGCGTTACCCCTCTTCTGTCAAGCGGGATTTAACTGACCTGTCAGTCAAAGCGCTCTAAAAAAGGGTAATTGGCGAAAAAGATCAGAATCTCAGCATTTACATGAAAGAGATTGACTGATCAGAATTTCATTTGATACACATATGATCACAGCGAAACATGACTGTGCGACCTAATAAGAATTCACAGCACGAGGACACGCCGATGGCCACGCCATTACTGCTCCAGGCTGAACACGTCGCCAAGGCTTACGCCGGGATCCCTGCCCTGCGTGACGGGCGCCTCTCTCTGCGGGCCGGCAGCGTCCACGCCCTGTGCGGCGGCAACGGCGCAGGCAAGTCGACGTTCCTGAGCATCCTGATGGGCATCACCCCGCGTGATGCCGGCAGCATTCTGCTCAACGGCACCGCCGTACAGTTCAATCGCCCCAGCGAAGCCCTCGCGGCGGGGATCGCGATGATCACCCAGGAACTGGAACCGATCCCCTACATGACCGTCGCCGAAAACATCTGGCTGGGCCGCGAACCGCGCCGCGCCGGCTGCATCGTCGACAACAAGGCCTTGAACCGCCGCACCCGCGAACTGCTGGAAAGCCTGGAATTCGATGTCGACGCGAGCAGCCCCATGCACCGCCTGAGCGTGGCGCAGATCCAGCTGGTGGAAATCGCCAAGGCGTTCAGCCATGACTGCCAGGTGATGATCATGGACGAGCCCACCTCGGCCATTGGCGAGCGCGAAGCCGAAACCCTGTTCAAGGCGATCCGCCGCCTCACCGCGCGGGGCGCCGGCATCGTCTATGTATCGCACCGCTTGAGCGAACTGGCGCAGATCGCCGATGACTACAGCATCTTCCGCGACGGCGCCTTTGTGGAAAGCGGACGCATGGCCGATATCGACCGCGACCACCTGGTGCGCGGCATCGTTGGCCAGGAACTGACCCGCATCGACCACAAGGTCGGCCGCGAATGCGCCGCCGACACCTGCCTGCAAGTCGACAACCTCAGCCGCGCCGGCGAGTTCCACGACATCAGCCTGCAACTGCGCCAGGGTGAAATCCTCGGCATCTACGGCCTGATGGGCTCGGGGCGCAGTGAATTCCTCAACTGCATCTATGGCCTGACCGTGGCCGACTCCGGCAGCGTCACCCTGCAAGGCAAGCCCATGCCCGTCGGCCTGCCCAAGGCGACCATCAATGCCGGCATGTCGCTGGTCACCGAAGACCGCAAGGACAGCGGCCTGGTGCTCACCGGCAGCATTCTTTCCAACATTGCGCTGTCGGCCTACAAACGCCTGTCGAGCTGGTCGCTGATCAACGCACGCAAGGAAACCCAACTGGCCCAGGACATGGTCAAGCGCCTGCAGATCAAAACCACCTCACTGGAACTGCCGGTGGCGTCCATGAGCGGCGGCAACCAACAGAAAGTGGTGCTCGCCAAATGCCTGTCGACCGAACCGGTGTGCCTGCTCTGCGATGAGCCGACCCGGGGGATCGATGAGGGCGCCAAGCAGGAGATCTACCACCTGCTGGATCAATTCGTGCGCGCCGGTGGCGCCGCCATCGTGGTGTCGTCGGAAGCCCCGGAACTGTTGCACCTGAGTGACCGCATCGCCGTCTTCAAGGGCGGCCGCCTGGTGACCATCAGCACCGACACCGCCCTTTCCCAGGAAGCCCTGTTGAGTCTTGCCTCATGAATGCCAAAACCATTGCCGCCCCTATCACCACCGCACCGCGCAACCGCCTGCGCCTGTCCCTCGACCGTTTCGGCCTGCCGCTGGTGTTTATCCTGCTGTGCGTGGTGATGGCGTTTTCCAGCGAGTACTTCATGACCTGGCGCAACTGGATGGACATCCTGCGCCAGACCTCCATCAACGGCATCCTCGCGGTGGGCATGACCTACGTGATCCTGACCAAGGGCATCGACCTTTCCGTCGGCTCGATCCTGGCCTTTGCAGGATTGTGCAGCGCCATGGTCGCAACCCAGGGCTACGGGCTGCTGGCGGCGGTGAGTGCGGGGATGTTTGCCGGGGCGATGCTCGGCGTGGTCAACGGCTTTATGGTCGCCAACCTGTCGATCCCCCCGTTCGTGGCCACCCTCGGCATGCTCAGTATTGCCCGCGGCATGACCTTCATCCTCAACGACGGCAGCCCGATCACCGACCTGCCCGACGCCTACCTGGCCCTGGGCATCGGCAAGATCGGCCCGATTGGCGTGCCGATCATCATCTTCGCGGTGGTCGCACTGATCTTCTGGATGGTGCTGCGCTACACCACCTACGGCCGCTACGTGTACGCGGTGGGCGGCAATGAAAAAAGCGCGCGCACCTCCGGGATCGGCGTGCGCAAGGTGATGTTTTCGGTGTACGTGGTGTCCGGCCTGCTCGCCGGGTTGGCCGGCGTGGTGCTGTCAGCACGCACCACCTCCGCCCTGCCCCAGGCCGGGGTGTCCTATGAGTTGGACGCGATAGCCGCCGTGGTAATCGGCGGCACCAGCCTGTCAGGCGGCACCGGCAGCATTGTCGGCACGCTGTTCGGCGCGCTGTTGATCGGCGTGATCAACAACGGCCTGAACCTGCTCGGCGTGTCCTCCTATTACCAGCAGGTCGCCAAGGGCCTGATCATCGTGTTTGCAGTACTGATCGACGTGTGGCGCAAGAAAAAACGCTAGAGAACGACCACTACAACAATAACCGGAGTTCCCCCCATGAAACTTGGTACCACCCTGGCCGCTGCGGCGGCTCTCTCCCTGCTCGCCGGCAGTATCGCAATGGCCGCCGACGGCAAGACCTACAAGGTCGGCGCGGCCGTCTATGGCCTCAAGGGCCAGTTCATGCAGAACTGGGTCCGCGAGCTCAAGGAGCACCCGGCGGTCAAGGATGGCACCGTGCAGTTGACCGTGTTCGACGGCAACTACGACGCCCTGACCCAGAACAACCAGATCGAAAACATGGTGACCCAGCGCTACGACGCGATCCTGTTCGTGCCGATCGACACCAAGGCCGGCGTCGGCACGGTCAAGCAAGCCATGAGCAACGACGTGGTGGTTATCGCCTCCAACACCAAGGTCGCCGACGCCTCGGTGCCCTACGTCGGTAACGATGACGTCGAAGGCGGCCGCCTGCAGGCCCAGGCCATGGTCGACAAGCTCAACGGCAAGGGCAACGTGGTGATCATCCAGGGCCCGATTGGCCAGTCGGCACAGATCGACCGCGAGAAAGGCGAGCTGGAAGTACTGGGCAAGCACCCTGACATCAAGATCATCGAGAAGAAGACCGCCAATTGGGACCGCGCCCAGGCCCTGGCGCTGACCGAAGACTGGCTGAACGCCCACCCCAAAGGCATTAACGGCGTGATCGCGCAGAACGACGACATGGCCCTCGGCGCCGTGCAGGCCCTCAAATCCCACGGCCTGACCTCCAAGGATGTGCCCGTCACGTCCATCGACGGCATGCCGGACGCGATCCAGGCGGCGAAAAAAGACGAAGTCACCACCTTCCTCCAGGACGCCCAGGCCCAGTCCCAGGGCGCACTGGACGTGGCGTTGCGCGCACTCGCCGGCAAGGACTACAAACCGCAGTCGGTGATCTGGGAGCGCTATGCCAAGGACGTGAAATGGGGCGATGGCACGGCCAAGACCTACATCCTGCCGTGGGTGCCCGTGACTAACGCCAACGCCGATGCGCTGTACAAACAGGTCAGTGGCGGTAAGTAGTTATTGGCTTGAAATACAGTCAAGTGTTGGAGGGGGCAAGCCCCCTCCCACACGAGATCTTCACTGTTTTCGAAAATGGAGTCATGTAAATGTCTGGATTCTGGAACCAAGCCTTCGACCTCAACGGCCGTTGCGCGGTGATTACCGGCGGCGCCGCCGGTATCGGCCTGGCCTGTGCCAGCCTGCTGGTGGAGCGCGGCGCCCGCGTGGCTTTGCTCGACCGCGACCCGGCGGTGGTTGAAGTGGCGGCAGGCCTGGGTGTCGGGCATCTGGGCATTGCCGTCGACCTCAGCCGGATCAACCAGGTGCAACACACCATCGACCAGGTCTTCGCACACTTCCAACGCCTGGACTACCTGATCAACAGCGCCGGCGTGGCCCTGCTGGACAAGGCCGTCGATGTCAGCGAAAGCGCCTGGGACACCACCCTGGACATCAACCTCAAGGCCAGCTTCTTCGTGGCCCAGGCCTGCGCGCGGCACATGCTCGCCCAAGGCAGCGGGCGCATCGTCAACCTCGCGTCCCAGGCGGCGGTGATCGGCCTCGACCGCCACGTCGCCTACTGCGCCAGCAAGGCGGCCATCGTCGGCATGACCAAGGTATTGGCCATGGAATGGGCGCCGCACATCAATGTCAACGCCATCTCCCCCACCATCGTCGAGACCGCGCTGGGCAAGAAGGCCTGGGCCGGTGAAGTCGGCGAACGGGCCAAATTGCAGATCCCGGCGGGCCGCTTTGCGCAGCCGGAGGAAATCGCCGGGCTGGCGCTGTACCTGCTCAGCGATGCCGCGCAGATGATCACCGGCGCCAACCTGGTGATCGACGGCGGCTACAGCATTCAGTAATTCATTTATCTGTCGTGAGGTTTTGTCATGTCCACTGCCACCGAACGCACACCCGAACAACTCTCGCCGGTCATCCCGAAAACCATGCAGGCCGTGGTTTGCCATGGCCCGGAAGACTATCGCCTGGAAACCGTCGACGTGCCCACGCCCGGCCCCGATGAGATCCTCACCAAGGTCGAGTTGTGCGGCATTTGCATGGGCGACATCAAGACCTATCGCGGCGCGCCGTCGTTCTGGGGCGATGCCGAGCAACCGCGCTACGTCAAGCCGCCGATGATCCCCGGCCATGAGTTCGTGTGTCGCGTGGTGGCCCTGGGCCCAGGCGCGGAAAAGCGCGGCGTGAAGGTCGGTGACCGGGTGATCTCGGAGCAGATCGTGCCGTGCTGGGGCTGTCGCTTCTGCAACCACGGCCAGTACTGGATGTGCCAGAAACACGACCTCTATGGTTTCCAGAACAATGTGCAGGGTGCCATGGCCCAGTACATGATCTTCACCAAGGAAGGCATCATTCACAAAGTGCCGGAATCCATCGCCCCCGACGAAGCGATCCTGATCGAACCCCTGGCCTGCTCACTGCATGCGGCGGAACGCGCCAACGTCGACCATGACGACATTGTGGTGGTGGCCGGCGCCGGTACCCTGGGCCTGGGCATCATCGGCGCCGTGCGTTTGCGCAACCCGAAAAAACTCATCGTGCTCGACATGAAACCCGAACGCGCCGCCCTCGCCCTGCGCATGGGCGCCGACGAAGTGTGGAACCCAGCCGAAGTGGACGTACTGGCCAACATCCGCGCGATCACCGACGGCTACGGCTGCGACATCTATATCGAAGCCACCGGGCACCACAGGGCGGTGAACCAGGGCCTGGCGATGCTGCGCAAGCTGGGGCGCTTCGTGGAGTTCAGCGTATTCAACGACGAGGCAACGGTGGACTGGTCGATCATCGGCGACCGCAAGGAGCTGGACATCCTCGGCTCGCACCTGGGGCCGTACATGTACCCGCGGGCCATCGACTTTATCGGCAACCGCAAGATCGATATGCGCGATGTGGTGACCCACAAGTTCGCCCTGGCGGACTTCAAGGAAGCGTTTGCGGTGATGGAACGTGGCGACAAGTCGCTCAAGGTTGTACTCGAACCGTAAGACCACTAACTATCCAAATGTGGGAGGGGGCTTGCCCCCGATTGCGGTGGTTCAGTAATAGATAAGCTGACTGTCACTCTGCCATCGGGGCAAGCCCTCTCCCACACCGGATAGCGGTGAACCAATAAAAAACAGGAACCCGCGTTATGAATCGAGTCATCAACGATCCGGACCAAGTGGTCGAGGACATGCTGCGCGGCATCCTGGTTGCGCACCCCGAACTGCGCCAGTACGAAAGCAACCCACGAGTGATCGTCAAGGCCAGGCCTTCCGGGCCAGGGCGTGTCGGCATTGTCACGGGGGGCGGCTCCGGCCATGAGCCGGCCTTTCTCGGCTATGTCGGCCCCGGCCTGGTCGACGCGGTGGCCGTCGGCGAGATTTTCTCCTCGCCCACCGCCAAGAGCTTTTTCGACGCCTTCCGCGCCGCCGACCATGGCGCCGGCGTGGCCTGCCTGTACGGCAACTATGCCGGCGACAATATGAACGTGAAGCTGGCGATGAAAATGGCCGCCAGCAAAGACATGCGCATCCGCACCGTGGTCGCCAACGACGACGTGGCCTCCGCGCCCAAGGCCGAGATCGCCAAGCGTCGCGGCGTGGCCGGGGAAATCTTCATGTGGAAGATCGGCGGTGCCGCAGCCGCCCAGCACTACGACCTCGACGGCGTGATTCGCGTCGCGCAGAAAACCGTCGACCACTGCCGCTCGATTGGCATCGGCCTCACGCCCTGCACCATTGCCGCCGTGGGCAAGCCCAACTTCCAGATCCCCGACGGCCAGATGGAACTGGGCATCGGCCATCACGGCGAACCGGGCATTGAGGTCATCCCCATTGAGTCCGCCGCCGCCATGGCCGAGCGCATGCTCGCGCCGATCCTCGCCGACCGCGACTTCAGCCAGGATGACAGCGTGGTGGTGCTGGTCTCCGGTCTTGGCGCCACGCCGGTGATGGAGCTGTATATTTTCTATGCCGAGGTCGAAAGACAGCTCAAGGCCAAAGGCTTGACGATTCACCGCTGCTACGTCGGCAACTACTTCACCTCCCTGGAAATGATGGGCGTGACCCTGACCCTGCTCGGCCTCGACGCCGAGCTGAAAACCCTGATCGACCAACCCTGCCGCTCCATCGGCATGACCCAGGCGGACTGAACCATGAGCCAGCATTTTTCCAGCCACCACGGCAGCGCCATCGTCACCGACCTGGTCAGTGTGATCGTGGCCAACCGTGAATACCTCAGCGAAGTCGACGGCGCGATTGGCGACGGCGACCATGGCATCAACATGGCCAAGGGCTTCGCCCATTGCGGGCGCACGATCGAAGGTCGCCAACTGACCCTCGCCGAAGCCCTGGATGAACTGACCCTGAGCCTGATGGAAGGCATCGGCGGCTCCATGGGGCCGTTGTATGGCAGCCTGTTTATCGGCATGGCCGACGAAGTGCGTGGCCGTGACGACATCGACGCAGCCACCTTCGCCCACCTGTTGCGCGGCGGCCTGACCTCGTTGCAGGACATCACCGAAGCGGGCGTGGGCGACAAGTGCCTGATGGACACATTGATCCCGGCGGTGGAAGCCTTCGAGCGCGCGCACGCCTCGGGGGCGTCCTTCAGCGATGCACTGGAGGTGATGAAAACCGCCGCCTCCCAGGGGCGCGACTCCACCAAGGACCTGGTGGCGAAGATCGGCCGCGCCAGTCGCCTGGGCGAGCGCTCACTGGGCGTGCTGGATGCGGGGGCGGTGTCGTGCTGCCTGATCCTTACGCGCCTGGCGGATTCGGTGCAGCCGCGCCTGAGTGCTTGACCTGCTGGATATATCGCACCACCGCCGGCGCTTTCTCGAAGCGCCGGTGAATCAGCGACAGCCACGAGGATGCGTCGCAGCCCTGAATGCTGCGGTACACCACGCCCGGCAACTGCACATGCCCGACCATTGACGCGGGCACCACCGCCACGCCCTGCCCCATCGACACCAGCGCCACCACCGCGACCAGCCCGCCCGGCTGTGGCCCCAGGCGCGGGGCATAACCGCCTTGCGCGGCGACATGCAGGGTGCCACTGATTTGCTCCGGCAGGATAAATGTCTCGTTTTGCAGGTGTTCGCAGCCTATGGCCGCGAGCCCCAGCAGCCAGGAATCCTGGGGCAGCGCCAGGACAAAACCTTCGCCGTCCAGGCGCACCGCCTCCACCCCCTCGGGCAAGGTCATCGGCGAGCGGATGTAGCCGATGTCATAGCGCCCGTCCGCCACCGCACTCGGCAGCGTGGCCATGGCGCATTCGCGCACCGTCACGCTGACGTCGGGAAATGCCTGGCCGAACGCACGCATCTGCCGCTGCAACAGCCCGGCGTACAGCGCCGAGGCTACGTAACCCAATTCGATATGACCGATCTCGCCACGCCCCGCGCGCTGGGCATGGCGTTGGGCGAATTCGAACTGGCGCACGGTGGCTTCGGCTTCGACCAGCAAGGCGGCGCCGGCTTCAGTGAGGCTGACTTCGCGTTGCCGACGGATAAACAAGCGCGTGCCGAGGCTGGTTTCCATGTCCTGGATCTGCCGGCTCAGGGTCGGCGGCGCAATGCCCAATTGCTCGGCGGCACGGGTGAAGTTGCGCTGCCGGGCCACGGCGAGGAAGTAGCGGAAATGGCGGATATCCATAACAGGATTAGCTCAAAGGTAATGAAGTGCTCCACAGCGGCTAACAATACCAGCAGTGGCCAGGGATAAGCTCGAAGCACCTCAACATTGGAGCGCCCTTGCGATGCCCATCAACTGCATTTCCCCTATTGCTTGTAAGGTAATCCAATCATGAGCCGGGTCAGCCCACGCCTGACGTTGCTGACCGCGTCCGGCGTCTGCTCGCTGATCGTGCTCGACACCAATATCGTCGCCGTGACCCTGCCGAGCATCGCTCGCGACCTGGGGGCGAACTTTGCCGATATCGAATGGGTGGTCAGCGCCTACATGCTGGCGTTTGCCGCCTTGCTCCTGCCGGCCGGCAGCCTTGCCGACCGGTTCGGGCGCAAGATATCCCTGGTCTGGGGCCTGAGTATTTTTATCCTCGCCTCCCTTGGCTGCGGGGCGGCGCCGAGTGCGTTGTGGCTGGATATCGCCCGCGCGGTCAAGGGCGTCGGCGCAGCGTTATTGCTCACGTCAGCCCTGGCCTCCATTGGCCATACCTTCCACGACGAAGTCGAGCGGGCCAAGGCCTGGGCGTTCTGGGGCGCCTGCATGGGCGTGGCGATGACGGCCGCGCCGACCCTGGGCGGCTTGATCACCGAATACCTCGGCTGGCGCTGGATTTTCTACCTCAACCTGCCCGTGGGCCTGGCGCTGATGAGCCTGGTGCTGCACGCCATTCCGGAATCCCGCGATAGCCAATCCGCCCGCCTCGACCCATGGGGCAGCCTGGCCTTCAGCGCAAGCCTGTTGTGCCTGATCTGGGGCCTGATCGAGGCCAACCGTATCGGCTGGGATAACCCGCTGACCTATGCACGCCTGATCGGCGGTGCGGTGTTGCTGGGTGCGTTTGCAGGGATCGAACGTGTGCAGCAGCGGCCCATGGTGGACCTGCAACTGTTTCGCCACCCGCGTTTTATCGGCGCCTTGCTCGGGATGTTTGCCTACGCCGGCTGCGCCCAGGTGATGATGACGTTGCTGCCGTTCTATCTGCAGAACGGCCTGGGTTTCTCCGCGATTGCCTCTGGGCTGGGCATGCTGCCGTTCGCCCTGACCATGCTGGTCTGCCCCCGGATCGGCGCGCGGCTGGCGGGGCGCTTCGCACCGGCAACGATGATGGCAACCGGGTTGACCCTGGTGGGCTGCGGCAACCTGCTGAGTGCCTGGGCGGTGGATATCGGCGGCTACCTGCCCTTCGCCCTGGCGATTGCCGTCACCGGTGCCGGTGCCGGTTTGCTCAATGGCGATACCCAGAAAAACATCATGGCCTGCGTGCCACGGGACCGTGCGGGGATGGCGTCGGGCATGAGCACCACCATGCGGTTCAGCGCGATCATGTTGGCGATTGGTGTGTATGGCGCACTGCTGAGCAGCCACAGCGAGCACGTGTTGCGCGCACGTATCGACACGCAATGGCAGGCGCAGGCGGCGGGGATTGCTTCACGGGTGGTGGCCGGGGATATGCCGGCGGCAATGGGCTTGTTGCCGGAGCCGGCACGGGCGATGGTGCAACCGCTGGCGCAGCAGGCGTTTGTGGACGGGTTCAGCGGGGTGTTGTGGGTGGCAGGGTTATTGGGATTGCTCGGAGCGCTGGTGGTGGGGAGGCTGATGCGCAAGCCCCCTCCCACACCGAACTAATGTGGGAGGGGGCTTGCCCTAATACCAGTCAGTTAAGGAGGAACACTGTAACTGTGGCGAGCGGGCTTGCTCCGCGTTGGGCTGCGCAGCAGCCCCAATAAGAGCGCTGCAGTGTGCCAGGCAGCTCCGGGACTATGTTTTGGGGCTGCTTCGCAGCCCAACGCGGGACAAGCCCGCTCACCACAACAGCCCTATCTGCCGGGCGTTCAGCGTTGAGCCAACGTTGTGTAGATACCTATGCCCCTATGAGGGTGTGTCAGTAAATGCAACTGTGACTGACCCACCGCCATCGGGGGCAAGCCCCCTCCCACAGGTATTACCTATACCTCAAAGGGGCTTACCAGAAGCGTTGTTGGGTCAGGCGGTTCCACCAGGTCAGCAGCACCCGGTCGACCGAGCCGCTGGCCGCCAGGCCCACCCGTTCCTGCAGGCTTTTACGCTCGGCATAGTGCAGGTGGAACACCTCGGCGGTCTTGGCCTTGGTGGCCAGGTATTCGTCGCTGGTTTGCAGTTCGTCGACCAGTTGCTTATCCAGCGCGGCAACACCCAGCCACACTTCTCCGGTCGCTACGTCATCAATCGCCAGCTGTGGGCGATAACGGGAGACGAAGTTCTTGAACAGCTGATGGGTGATGTCCAGGTCTTCCTGGAACTTCTCGCGACCCTTCTCGGTGTTTTCGCCAAACACCGTGAGGGTGCGCTTGTACTCGCCGGCGGTCAGCACTTCAAAGTCGATGTCGTGCTTTTTCAACAAGCGGTTGACGTTGGGCAACTGCGCCACCACGCCAATGGAGCCGAGGATGGCAAACGGTGCGCTGATGATCTTCTCGCCGATGCACGCCATCATGTAGCCGCCGCTGGCCGCGACCTTGTCGATGCACACGGTCAACGGCACGCCCGCCTGACGGATACGCGCCAGTTGCGACGACGCCAGGCCGTAGCTGTGGACCATGCCGCCGCCGCTTTCCAGGCGCAGCACCACTTCGTCCTTGGGCGTGGCCAGGCTCAGCAGCGCGGTGATTTCATGGCGCAGGCTCTCGGTGGCCGAGGCCTTGATATCGCCGTCGAAATCCAGCACGAACACCCGTGGCTTGGCCTCGGGTTTCTTCTTGCCGTTCTTCTTTTCGGCTTTGCTTTCGGACTTGCGCAGGGCCTTGAGCTGCTCCTTGTCGAGCAGGCTCGACTCCAGGCGCTCACGCAGGCCCTTATAGAAGTCATTGAGCTTGCTGACCTGCAGTTGGCCGGCGGCTTTGCGACGCCCTTTGCTGCGCAGTGCCGCGAAGCTGATCAAGACCACCAGAATAGCGACCACCAGGGTGACGGTCTTCGCCAGAAAGCTCGCATACTCAGCCAAAAAATCCATGTGTCTCCTTAACAATGCACGGCGCCAGGCGCGGATTGCCCAAGCATACCGACGGGATCGCCGGGCGGCCAGTGCTCAAACCGCCAGCAGGAACGCGCTCCAACGAGCTTTTAAAACAAGCGTATGTTTTTTCATTGACAGCACCCTGGCATCCTCATAACCTCGCCAGACTTTCAACGTACCGGGAAAACGGACGTGGGCAGCATCTATTTGATTCGACATGGCCAGGCCTCCTTCGGTGCAGACGACTATGACGTGCTGTCGCCCGTCGGCGTGGAACAAGCGCAAGTGCTCGGCCGCCACCTGGCGGATATGGGCCTGGTGTTCGACCGCTGCATCGCCGGCGACCTGCGCCGCCAGCAGCACACCGCCACTGCCGCCTTCGATCAATACAGCGCCCTCGGCCTGCCTGTGCCCGGATTGGAAACCGACAGCGCCTTCAACGAATTCGACGCCGACGCGATCATCCGCGCCCTGCTCCCCGACCTGCTCGGCAGCGAACCCGACGCCCTGGACATCCTGCGCAACGCCGCGCAAAACCGCAGTGAGTTCCAACGCATCTTCGCCCTGATCATCGAGCGCTGGCTGGCCGGCACCTATGACCCCGCGGGGCTGGAAAGCTGGCTGGGGTTCGTCGAGCGCGTCCAGGGTGGCCTGCAACGCATTCTGGAAGCGGCGGACAACACGCAGAAGATCGCGGTGTTCACCTCCGGCGGCACCATCACCGCCCTGCTCCACCTGATTACCCGGATGCCTGCCGCCCAGGCCTTCGAACTGAACTGGCAAATTGTTAACACCTCGCTCAACCAGCTGAAATTCCGCGGTCGCGAGGTGGCACTGGCTTCCTTCAACAGTCACACCCACTTGCAACTGTTGAAGGCGCCGCAACTCATCACCTTCCGATGAAGTGCGGCCAACCGTGACCCCAAGGTCACTGGACTCACCATAAAAGGATCGAAACCATGACTGACGTAGCTAAAGCCGTAGAAGCAATGAAAGCCAAATTCAACCCAAGCGCTGCCGAAGGCTTGGACCTGGTGTTCGGTTTCCGTATCGACGACACCAAGAACTTTTCCCTGGTGGTCAAAGACAAGACCTGTGAACTGCAGGAAGGCGAAAACCCGGACGCCCAAGTGACCCTGGTCATGGACAGCGAGACCCTGGAGGGCATCGTCGACGGTTCCACAGACGGCATGCAGGCCTTCATGGGCGGCAAGCTGCGCACCGAAGGCGACATGATGCTGGCCATGAAGCTGAGCGAACTGTTCCCTTCCTGATTCACGGGCAACCCTGAATCTCTGTGGGAGGGGGCAAGCCCCTCCCACATTTGGTCTACGGTGGTATTCAGATCCTGGGCTGTAGCAGCAACGCCACCAACGCACTCCATCCGGTCTGGTGCGAAGCCCCCAACCCCCGCCCCGTCTCGCCATGGAAATACTCATGGAACAACACCAGGTCACGACTGGCCGGGTCCGCCTCCAACTGCGCATACCCCGCCATCGACGGTCGTGAACCGTTTTCATCCCGCAGAAAAAGGCGGGTCAACCGCTGGCTGAGGCTGTCGGCCACGTCCTCCAGGGATGCCAGATACCCGCTGCCCGTGGGGTATTCCACCGAGAAGTTGTCCGCGTAGTAGCGGTGAAATTCGCGCAGCGATTCAATCAGCATGTAGTTCACCGGCATCCACAAGGGCCCGCGCCAATTGGAGTTGCCGCCGTACAGGCGCGAGTCGGATTCACCCGGCTGGTAACGGGCGCACAGGGTGTCGCCATTCATCTTCAACGCCAATGGCTGCTCGGCGAACGCCTTGGACAGGGAGCGCACGCCAAAGGCCGAGAGGAATTCGTCATCATCGAGCATGCGCCGCAGCAAATCCTTGGTGCGCTCGCCACGCAACAGCGCCAGCAACAGGCGATTGCCCTGCCCCGGTTCGTTCCAGCGCGACACCAGTTTGGCCAGGTCCGGCCGGTGATGCATGAAACCCAACAGCCGTTCACGCAACCCTTCCAGCCCCTCGTGTTCACGCTGCTCCAGCACCAGCACGGCAAACAACGGCATCAGGCCGACAATGGAGCGCAGGCGCACCGGCTCGTTCTGGCCGTCGGGACGGTGCAGTACGTCGTAGAAGAACAGGTCCTGCTCGTCCCACAGGCCTTCAGCGCTGTCATCGACGCGGTTGATGGCGCCGGCGATATACAGGAAGTGCTCGAAAAACTTCACGGCAATATCGACGTACACGACATTGCGCTTGGCCAACTCCAGGCCGATGCGCATCAAGTCCAGTGCATACGCCGCCACCCAGGCGGTGCCGTCGGCCTGATCGAGCTGATAACCCGGCGGCAACGCGGCCGAGCGGTCGAACAAGGCGATATTGTCCAGCCCCAGGAAGCCGCCCTGGAACAGGTTGCGACCCTCGGCGTCCTTGCGGTTGACCCACCAGGAAAAATTCAGCAGCAGCTTGTGGAAGATCCGCTCGAGGAAATCCAGGTCGCCCACACCGGTCAGCGCCTTGTCCTGCTGGTACACGCGCCAGCTGGCCCAGGCATGCACCGGTGGGTTGGCGTCGTCGAAACGCCATTCATAGGCCGGCAGTTGGCCGTTGGGGTGCATGAAGCGGTCCTTCACCAGCAACAACAACTGTTGCTTGGCATACCCCGGATCGATCAGGGCAAACGCCACCGCCTGGAAACCCTGGTCCCAGGAAGCGTACCACGGGTATTCCCAAGTGTCGGGCATGGACAGGATGTCGAAGTTGGACAGGTGCCGCCAATGGGTATTGCGGATATGCAGGCGCTCGGGCGGTGGCGCGGGCTGGGCCGGGTCGCCGTCGAGCCACTGGTTCACATCGAAATAGTAGAGCTGCTTGGACCACAGCAAGCCAGCCAGGGCCTGGCGCTGCACATTGCGTGCGTCGTCATCGGCAATGCCTTGCTGCAAGGCGGCGTAGAAGTCATCGGCCTCCTGGCGCCGCTGTTCAAACAGTTTGCGCGCGTTGACCTCGGGCGCGTCCACGGGCGCAAGGCGCAGGTAAAGGCTTTTGCTTTGCAGCCCCGCCAGCTCAAGGATAAAGCGCGCGGCCACCTTGGTACCGGTGTCGCGGCGAATCGCAGCGTCCAGCCCTTCAACCACATAATCGTTGATCCCGTCCTTGAAAGGCCCCGGCGCCGGTTGCCCGCCCAGTCGCGGGAAGTTGCTCTCGTTTTCACAGAACAGCCATTCCACACTCTCCTGCCCCCAGGCGCTGAGGCGCAGATCGGGCAGTGCATGATGACGGGCCAGCACGTGTTCGCCGTCCAGCCTCAACTGCGGCTTGGGCACATCCGAGGTCCAGCTCCAGTCATTGCGCGCCCACAGCTGCGGCAGCACCTGCAGGCGCGTCGGCTGCTGCGAGCGGTTGTGCACGGTGACGCGCATGAAAATATCGTCGGGCTGGTGCTTGGCGTATTCGACGCTGACGTCGCAGTAGCGGTTGTCTTCGAACACACCGGTATCGAGGATCTCGTACTCGGCATCGCCCAGCCCACGCCGGGCGTTTTCGGCGATCAGGTCGGCGTAGGGAAAGGCCGCATGGGGGTATTTGTAGAGCATGCGCATATAGGCATGGCTGGGCACACCGTCGACGAAAAAGTACAGTTCCTTGACGTCTTCACCGTGGTTGCCCTCGGCGTTATTCAGGCCGAACAGGCGCTCCTTGAGGATCGCGTCGCGCTCGTTCCACAGGGCCAGGCCCAGGCACCAGCGTTGCGCCTTGTCGCTGAAGCCGGCCAGGCCATCCTCGCCCCAGCGGTAGGCGCGGCTGCGTGCATGTTCATGGGGGAAGTAAGCCCAGGCATCGCCGTCGGCGCTGTAGTCTTCGCGCACCGTGCCCCATTGGCGCTCGCTCAGGTAGGGGCCCCACTCGCGCCAACGCTCGGCCTGCGGCGTCGCCAGGCGTTGGCCTTCGATCGTGTCCAGTATTCGGGTGTCGGGTGTGGCCGTCATCGGGTCCTCCATCGCCTACCAGGTGAAGAGCAGTGTAGAGCCCAATGACGCCCGGGTGCACATGAAGACTTAGAAGATGGCGTACGTGTAGTTGAAGATCAGGCGGGTCTGGTCCTGGTCGGCGGTGCCGGTGTTTTTGCCGTGATAGGTGCCGGTACGCAAGGTGGTACCGAAGCCTTTCAGAGGACCGGCCTGCACCACGTAGTCCAGGCGGAAGTCGGTTTCGTTTTCTTTCTGGTCAGGGCCACCGGCGACCTTCGACTTGATATCCGTACCGTCTAGGTAGGCCACGGACGCTTTCAGGCCCGGCACGTAGGCCTTGAAGTCATACGCATACTGCCCGAAGTTGACCTGCTCGCCCGCCCGGGAGAACTGGCCCACCACCGCATCGGTGAACAGGTAGAAGTCGCTGCCGCCGGCACCTTGGGCATGCGGGTCGGCAAGGCTGCCCTGGTTGACCCAGACAAAACCACCATCGTCACCCACGCCAATGTGGCCGAGCATCAGGCTGCTGCCGCCCAGTTGGTAGGTGAACGCGGCACTGTAGGTTTTGTTGTCCACTTCGTTGGCGTGCTTGGCGTAGCCGCCGTTGTTGTTGAACTGGTAGCCACTCTCGCCATTCTTGCCGTCGCTGCTGCTATCGAAGTAACGCAGGTCGGTCTTGAACGACTGGTCGTTGCCCAGGGGCAGCACGTGGACCAGGCCGACGTAGTTCTGTTTGTAGAAGTCCTGCAACTGGGCGTAGTAGTACTGCAACGTCAGGTTTTTTGCGATGGCGTTGTCGGACGAACCAAACGGCTTGTAGTCCACCCCACCGAATTTGAAGCTGTCGCTGTCGCGCGTACCGCCGGCCACGCTCAAGCCCGTGGAGTTGCTGGAGGCACGGCCTTCGGCGCGGTTCAGCTCACCACCGGTGAAGGTGACGTTGGGAATGTCGCTGGAAGTGAGGATGCCGCCGTCAAAGGTTTGCGGCGCCACGCGGCTGTCGTTGGAGACCAGGATCGGCAGCACCGGCGCCAGGCCACCACCGACATGCAACTCGGTCTGGGAAATGCGGAACTTCACGTTGCCGGCCGCGCGACCGAAGGCATCGGCCGGCTCGGTGCCGTTGTTTTTGGTCGGGAAGAAGCTGTTGCCATTACCCGCCAGGCCCGGGCCCGCAGTGTGACCATCGCCGCCGTCCAGGCGCAGGGCGCCGAAGGCCATCACGTCGAAACCCAGGCCAACGGTGCCTTGGGTGAAGCCGGATTTATAGTCGAAACGCAGCGCGGTGGCTGCTTCGCGCAAGTCGTTGTTGGTGCCCGAGCGGTTATCTGCGCTGTAGTACATGGTCCGCGAACTGACGGACGCATGGCTGTCTTCGAGAAAGCCGCTGTGGCCATTGCCTGTGCCCAGCGCGCCGAGCCCGAAGTCATCAGCGTAAGCCTGTTGTGCAAGAACGGCGGCGGTGATCGACAGCGCCAGTGTAGAAATTTTCATTAACTGCGGCCCCTGAATGTTTTTTTATCGTGTTTGGCGTGCAAACCCACTGTCGGCTCTGCAAACGTGACGATTCTTTCATGCCGGCCAGGGCGGACCTCGTGAAGCTTTCTTTAGAAAAGGGCCTGGAAAATGAAATTTCCCTGCCGCCGTTTTTTGTCATATTCACGTCATTTCATTCATTTGCAGAATGAAGTCCAGAGGATTCTTCGTTTGCACGCCCGCCCACAGCCCAACAAAATCCAGGTATCGGCCGCGCCCATCAGCATCGTGATCAGGAATTTTTCTATGCACAGCACCGCACATGTCAGCCCCGACGAGATCCGCAAGGGCTTTTCCAAGGCCATGTCCGACATGTACCGAGATGAAGTTCCGCTGTATGGCGCACTGATGGAGCTGGTCGCCGCCACCAACGCCCGCGTACTCGCCAGCGAACCGGGCCTGGCGCAACAGCTGCAACGCACCGGCGAGATCCAGCGCCTGGACATGGAACGCCATGGCGCCATCCGCCTCGGCACCGCGGCGGAACTGGCGACCATCGGCCGCCTGTTCGCGGTGATGGGCATGCAGCCGGTGGGTTACTACGACCTGACCCCCGCCGGCGTGCCGGTGCATTCCACGGCGTTCCGCGCCGTGCACGAAAGCGCGCTGCAGACCAGCCCGTTTCGCGTGTTTACCTCATTGCTGCGTCTGGAGCTGATCGAAAACCCCGAGCTGCGCGGGTTTGCCGAAACCGCCCTGGCCAAGCGCTCGATATTCACTCCCGGCGCCCTGGCGCTGATCGAACAAGCGGAGAAGGACGGTGGCCTCAACGCTGCGGATGCCGATGAGTTTGTGCGCCAGGCCCTGGAAACCTTCCGCTGGCACCACACCGCGACCGTGACCGCCGCGCAGTACCAGCAACTCAGCGACCAGCACCGCCTGATCGCCGACGTGGTGGCCTTCAAGGGCCCGCACATCAACCATCTGACCCCGCGCACCCTGGACATCGACCGGGTCCAGGCCGCCATGCCCGGCAAGGGCATCACCCCCAAGGCCGTGATCGAAGGGCCGCCTCGCCGCCAGTGCCCGATCCTGTTGCGCCAGACCAGCTTCAAGGCCCTCGACGAACCCATCGCCTTCACCGATGCCCAGGGCAGCCACAGCGCGCGTTTCGGCGAAATCGAACAGCGTGGCGTGGCGCTGACGCCCAAGGGCCGCGCGCTGTACGACCAACTGCTGAATGCCGCGCGCGACGAACTGGGCGCCTTCCCCAACGAGGGCAATGCCGCGCGCTACATGCAGTTGATGGAGCAGCACTTCCAGGCCTTCCCGGATAACCACGGGCAGATGCGTGAACAGGGCCTCGCCTACTTCCGCTACTTCGCCACGGAGAAAGGCCTGGCGGCACGCGGCCAGGCCGATCAACCGCGCACACTGGAGGCACTGGTCGCCGCCGGCCATGTGGCTGTCGAACCCTTGGTGTATGAGGATTTCCTGCCGGTGAGTGCGGCGGGGATTTTCCAGTCGAACCTGGGGGATGGGGCGCAGAGTCACTACGCGGCCAATTCGAACCAGGCCGAATTCGAGAAGGCCCTGGGGCGCCCGACTGTCGATGAATTGAAGGTGTATGGCGAGACGCAGCAGCGCTCCATAGATGAATGCACCCGGGCACTGCTGGTGTAGAAACGGAAAGTGCCCACCCGGCTCACCGGCGCAATCCTTGCGCCGCAACAGTCCCCAGGGCCGGGTGGGCGAGCGGGATCATAGGCAGGCGGCGCAGAGATGTCTTTCAGGCAATTCTGAAAAAATCTGCGCCCGCCATGGCAGGCGCAGTGTTGCGCTTAACCCAATCGCCCCACGATCTCGTCTTTGACCAACAGGCGTTTCTTCTTCAGCTTCTCCACCTCCTCATCGCTGGCCTTGGCCGATTCCGCCTTCAGCACCTCCCCATCGGCCGCATCGTATTGAGTGAACAGCGAGTCCAGGCGTTTGTCGTTCGCCCTGCGTTCGTGAACGGCTTCCTTGCTCAACCCCAAATCCTGATACAGGTCGTGTTTCACTGGCATGGCGTACCTCCGCATGTTGATCAATGGCTTACCCCCTTGAAGCTAGCCCATTCCAGCCGGTCTTGTCATGTTCAGGGTCAATCCATCCCCGTTCGTCGCGGCGCGGGCAATGGGATCAAACCTTTGCCACACCCCGCCCTCCACTGTAAATCGCCACCCGAGGGAGAACGGTTTCATGACTCATGCTGCCACCGCTGTCGACACCCAATGCATCAACACCCTACGCACCCTGGCCATGGACGCCGTGCAGAAGGCCAACTCCGGCCACCCCGGCACGCCCATGGGCCTGGCTCCGGTGGGGTATACGCTGTGGAGCCGCTTCCTGCGTTACCACCCCGAGCATCCCGACTGGCCCAACCGTGACCGCTTTGTGTTGTCGGTGGGGCATGCGTCGATGCTGCTGTACTCGCTGCTGCACCTGGCCGGTGTGGTCGAGATCGATGCCCACGGCAAACGTTCGGGGCAACCGGCGATCAGCCTGGACGATATCAAGCAGTTCCGCCAGATGAGTTCCAAGACCCCCGGCCACCCCGAGTACCGCATGACCACCGGTGTGGAAACCACCACCGGGCCGCTGGGCCAGGGCTGCGCCAACAGCGTCGGCATGGCCATGGCCGAGCGCTGGCTGGGCAAGCGCTTCAACCGCGACGGCCAGGTGCTGTTCGACTACAACGTCTACACCCTGTGCGGCGACGGCGACATGATGGAAGGCATCAGCAGTGAAGCCGCGTCCATGGCCGGGCACCTGAAGCTGGATAACCTCTGCTGGATCTACGACAACAACACCATCAGCATCGAAGGCCACACCGAGCTGGCCTTCAGCGAAGACGTGATCAAGCGCTTCCAGGCCTATGGCTGGCACACCGTGCACGTCACCGACGCGAATGATTTGCAGGCCTTGAGCGAGGCGCTCAACACCTTCAAGCGCAACACCGGCGCGCCGACCCTGATCGTGGTCGACAGCGTGATCGGCTACGGTTCGCCACACAAACACAACACCGCCGCCGCCCATGGCGAGCCGTTGGGCGATGAGGAAATCCGCCTGACCAAGGCCGCGTATGGCTGGCCGCAGGATTCCAGCTTCCTGGTCCCCGATGAGGCCCGCACGGTGTTGCGTGACGCCCTGCTGGAGCGCAGCCAGCCGTTGTATGACGCCTGGCAGCACAGCCTGGCGCAGCTGCAGCAGCACGAGCCGCAACTGGCCGAAGAGCTGCGCCGCATGCGTGCCGGCGAAATGCCGGAGCATTGGCAGGATGACCTGCCCGGTTTCGACCCCGACGCCAAGGGCGTGGCCAGCCGTGCCGCCGGTGGCGAAGTACTGAATGCCTTTGCCCGGCAGATCCCGTGGCTGCTCGGCGGCTCGGCAGACCTGTCGCCCTCGACCAAGACCAACCTCACCTTCGACGGTGCCGGGCGTTTCAGCGCCGACGACTACAGCGGGCGCAACCTGCACTTCGGCATCCGCGAACACGCCATGGGCGCGATTGCCAACGGCATGGCGCTGTCCTACCTGCGGCCGTACACCTCGACGTTCCTGGTGTTCAGCGACTACATGAAGCCGCCGATCCGCCTGGCCGCGATCATGGAGCTGCCGGTGGTGTTCGTGTTTACCCATGACTCGATTGGCGTGGGCGAAGATGGGCCGACCCACCAGCCCATCGAACACCTGACCCAACTGCGCGCCACGCCGGGGTTGCTGACCCTGCGCCCCGGCGACGCGAATGAAACCCTGGAAGTGTGGAAGGTCGCGCTGGCGCAGACCCACCGGCCAAGTTGCGTGATACTGTCCCGCCAGCCACTGCCGACGCTGGATCGTACGAAGTACGCGGCGGCATCGGGGGCGGCCAAGGGCGCCTATGTGCTGGCGAGGGCAGATGAGCCTCAGGTGATTCTGCTGGCGAGCGGCAGTGAAGTCAGCCTGGCGGTCGCGGCGTATGAGCAGTTGAAAAACGAAGGGATTGCCGCGCAGGTGGTTTCAATGCCCAGCTGGGAACTGTTCGAAGACCAGGACCAGGCCTACCGCGACAGCGTGTTGCCGCCGGCAGTGAAGGCCCGGGTAGTGGTGGAACAGGCCGGGCCACTGGGCTGGGACCGCTATGTCGGCCAGACCGGCGCCAAGGTGGTGATGAACAGCTTCGGCGCGTCGGCACCGCTGGCGAAGTTGCAGGAGCAGTTCGGGTTTACGGTTGAGAATGTGGTGAAGCAGGCCAAAGCGCAGATCCAACTGACGCAACGCTGAGCAAATGTGGGAGGGGGCAAGCCCCTCCCACATTTGGATCTCATCGCTTGTTAGAGCAGCTCTCGGGCCAGGAATGGCGCGGTGCGGCTGGTTTTGTTTTTGGCCACCTTCTGCGGTGTCCCACTGGCAACCACCTTGCCGCCCAGGTCCCCGGCTCCCGGTCCGATGTCGATCACCCAGTCACTCTGGGCCACCACACGCATTTCATGTTCCACCACGACCACCGTATGCCCCCCATCCACCAGTTGATTGAGCTGGCTGAGCAGGCGGTCGACGTCCCGTGGGTGCAGCCCGGTGGTGGGTTCGTCCAGCACATACAAGGTCGCGCCCCGGGCATTGCGTTGCAGTTCGGTGGCCAGTTTGATGCGTTGCGCTTCGCCGCCGGACAGTTCCGTCGCCGGCTGCCCAAGGCGCAGGTAACCCAGGCCGATATCCCGCAGCACGTGCAGTGAACGCAGTACCCCAGGTTGCTCGGCGAACACCTCCACCGCTTGTTCCACGGTCAGCCCCAGCACCTGGGCGATGCTCAGGCCTTGCCATTTGACGGCCAGGGTTTCAGGGTTGTAACGCGCGCCGTGGCAGGTCGGGCACGGTGCGTAGACGCTGGGCATGAACAGCAATTCGACGCTGACAAAGCCCTCGCCTTCGCAGTTCGGGCAACGGCCCTTGGCGACGTTGAAGGAGAACTGCCCGGCGTCGTAATCGCGCTTCTTCGCCGCTGGCGTGGCGGCGAACAACTTGCGCACGTTGTCGAACAAACCGGTGTAGGTCGCCAGGTTGGAACGCGGGGTGCGGCCGATGGGTTTCTGGTCCACCTGCACCAGGCGGCGAATGTGCTCCAGGCCGGCACTGATGCGCCCGCCGCTGATTTGCGGGGCGTCGTCTTCCAGGCTCGGCTCTTCGTCGTTTTCCACCCGGCTGCCGAGGCCGCTGCCCACCAGTTCCAGCAGCGCCTGGCTGACCAGGCTGGACTTGCCCGAGCCGGAAATACCGGTGACCGCCGTAAAGCAGCCCAATGGGACATCCACGCTCAGGTCCTTGAGGTTATTGCGCGTCACGCCTTCCAGGCTCAGCCAGCCGCTGGGTTCACGGCGCGCCGGGTTCCCAGGGCGCTTGTCGGCGAACAGATAGGCCCGGGTCTGCGACGCCTCAACGTCCGCCAGTCCGGCCGGTGGCCCGCTGTACAGCACGTGCCCGCCATGCTCGCCGGCGGCCGGGCCCACATCGATCAACCAGTCGGCGCGGCGCATGGTTTCCAGGTCATGCTCGACCACGAATAACGAATTGCCCGCCGCTTTCAAGCGCTCGAGCGCGGTGAACAAGGCCTCGCCATCCGCCGGGTGCAGGCCTGCCGAGGGCTCATCCAGCACATAGATCACCCCGAACAATTGCGAACCCAATTGCGTGGCCAAGCGCAGGCGCTGCAACTCCCCGGACGACAGGGTCGGCGTGCTGCGCTCCAGGGACAGATAGCCCAACCCCAATTCGATCAAGGTACTGACCCGCTCCAGCAGATCCTCGGCAATGCGCTGGGCCGCCAGGCGTTTTTCCACCGACAGCTTCATCTTGTCCTGCCCCGCCGCCACCGGCCGCAACAACGCGGCCAATTGCGTCAATGACAGTTGCGACAACTCGCCAATGTCCACCCCGGCAAACTTCACCGACAGCGCCGCCCGGGTCAGCCGCTTGCCCTCGCACAACGGGCAGGCGCTGCCCTGCATGAACTGCGACACACGCTTTTTCATCAGCGCGCTTTGGGTGTGGGTGAAGGTGTGCAGGATGTAGCGCCGCGCACCGCTGAAGGTGCCCTGATAGCTAGGCTCCAATTTGCGCTTCAGCGCTTCGCGGGTCTGCTCGGGGGTGAAACCGGCATACACCGGCACGGTGGGGGTTTCTTCGGTGAACAGGATCCAGTCGCGTTGCTTTTTCGGCAGGTCGCGCCAGGGGACATCCACGTCATAGCCCAGGGTCACGAGAATGTCGCGCAGGTTCTGGCCCTGCCACGCCAGGGGCCAGGACGCCACCGCGCGCTGGCGGATGGTCAGGGACGGATCGGGCACCATCAGCGCCTCGGTCACTTCATACACACGGCCCAGGCCATGGCATTGCGGGCACGCGCCCTGGGGCAGGTTCGGCGAAAAGTCCTCGGCATACAGCATCGCCTGTCCCGGCGGGTAGCTGCCGGCACGCGAATACAGCATGCGGATCAGGCTCGACAGGGTGGTCACACTGCCCACTGAGGAGCGCGCACTCGGGGTGCCGCGCTGCTGCTGCAACGCCACGGCGGGCGGCAGGCCTTCGATGCTGTCGACATCGGGCACGCCGACCTGATCGATCAGGCGCCGTGCATAGGGCGCCACCGATTCGAAATAGCGGCGCTGGGCCTCGGCATACACCGTGGAAAACGCCAGGGACGATTTGCCCGAGCCGGAGACGCCGGTAAACACCACCAGGGCATCCCGGGGAATGTCCACGTCGACGTTCTTCAGGTTGTGTTCGCGGGCGCCGCGCACCTTTACGAATCCAAGGTGCTGGGCAGTGATCGGAGGCATGTTGCGTTGTGACGTCATGAACAACCTTGTCTGGCGGTGAGCACGCTGCGCAGCCGTTGCGTCAGGGCCTCGGGGCTGTAGGGTTTGCTCAGCAAATGAATGTCAGCGCTGAGCAGGTGATTGCTGGAGAGGATGTCGCGGGTGTGCCCCGAGGTGAACAGCACCGCCACCGGCGGCGACTGGACGCGGGCCCACTCGGCCAGGTCAGTGCTTTTGATACGGCCGGGCATCACCACATCGGTGAAGATCAGGTCGGGCCGCACGCCGTCCTGCAAGGCTTGCATCGCGCGGTCGCCGTCTTCGGCGGTCAACACCGTGTAGCCTGCCTGTTCGAGCAGGTCCACCACGGTCACCCGCACATCCTCGTTGTCCTCCACCACCAGGATGGTCTCCTGGCCCATGTCGTGGGGCACGGGTTCTGGGTGAGTCTCCTGGGCCTCTTCGCCCAGGCTGCGCGGAAAGTACATTTGCACCACGGTGCCCTTGCCCTCCTCGCTCCACACGTCCACATGCCCACCGCTCTGGCGGACAAAACCAAACACCATGCTCAAGCCAAGGCCGGTGCCGTGGCCATCGCGCTTGGTGGTGAAAAACGGCTCGAACACCCGCGACAGGATCGCCGCCGGCATGCCCACGCCAATGTCGGTGACAGCCAGGCGCACATACTCGCCTGGCTTGATGCTTTTGCCGCGGCAATCCTTGGGGTTGAGGATGATGTTTTCGCCGGTGATGCGAATCACGCCTTCGCCTTTCATGGCGTCGCGGGCGTTGATCGCCAGGTTGAGCAGCGCATTTTCCAACTGGTTGCGATCGACGTTGATGCACCAGGAATCCTGGGGCAGCTGCACGTCGATATGAATGGTTTCACCCAACGCACGTTGCAGCAGTTCGCCCAGCCCGGCGTAGATGCGCTGCGGGTTGTACACGGCCGGTGACAACGGTTGGCGCCGGGCAAAGGCCAGCAGTTGCGAGGACAGTTTGGCGCCCCGCTCCACCGCGGCAATGGCCGCCGTGACCCGCCGCTGCACCTGGGCATTCTCCGGTTCATGGCGGGCCAGCAGGTGCAGGTTGCCGGCGATCACTTGCAGCAGGTTATTGAAGTCGTGGGCCACGCCACCGGTCAGGCCACCAATGGCTTCGAGCTTTTGCGACTGGCGCAGTTGGTCTTCGGCGGCGGAACGCGCCTGGACTTCGGCGGCCACGCGCTGCTCCAGGTTATGGGTCAGTTCCTGTCGCACGCGTTCGGAATGCACGTGGGCGGTGGTCTCCACCACAATCGCCAGCACGCCGGCCGGTTGCTGGTTATCCCCGGCGACGGGGCTGTAATAGAGATCCAGCCACACCGTTTCCGGCTGGCCGTTGCGCAGCAGCACCAGGTCTTTGTTGTTGAACGACAAGGTGCCGCCAGCCAGGCAGGTGTCCACCACATGGCGGTTGAAGTCGGCGACTTCCGGCCAGCCCAGCTCCACCGGCGTGCCGAGCAAATAAGGATGGCGGCCACCGGCAAACACCGAATAGCTGTCGTTGTAGATCATGTACCCCGCCGGCCCCCAGAGCATCACCATGGGCACGGGGGATGCCAGCATCATCTGCACGGTACAGGCGAGGCTGGTGGACCAGCGGTCAAGGGGTCCCAGGTCGGTGGTTGACCAGTCAAATGCGCGAATGCGCTGGGCCATTTCGCCGGCCCAACCTTCACAGCCGTGGGGGTCGGATAAGAATTGCATCGTTCGGCTCTGCGCAGAGAAAGGACGGTCGCAAAATTTGGAGCGTATCAAGGGGCGATGGTTTCATTTTGTATAAATTAGGGGGTAATCATCGCCGGCGCTACCTGCCTCAGTGAAAATCCCGGCTGCGCACCGTGATGCCGTCCAGCAGCGGCGTCAGGTCGGTCAGGCGCCCGGCGATCAGGTGCCGCACCTCGCCCACCGCCTCCCAACGCCCGTCCACCTTGAGCAATCGCGACCCCACCAGGGCCTGGCGCTGACGTTCGGCCAGGTCGCGCCAGACCACCACGTTGAGGTTGCCGAATTCATCTTCGAGGGTGACAAAGGTCACGCCACTGGCCGTGCCGGGGCGCTGGCGACCGGTGACCAGCCCGGCGACGCTGACAGTGCGCCCATGCTCCACCGCCTGCAGTTCATTCGAGCTGCGGCAACGCCGCTTACGCAACTCGGCGCGCAGCAGCGCCAATGGGTGCGGGCCAAGGGTGGTGCCAAGCATGGCGTAGTCGGCGTGCAGATCCTCGCCCACCGTCGGTTTCGGCAGTTCCACCCGCGCCTCATCGGGGCTGGGCAGACCGGCGAACAAGCCAAGCTGCTTATGCACCCCTGCCACGGCCCAGCGCGCCGTATGCCGGTTGCCGGCCAGGGCACGCAAGGCCCCGGCATCCGCCAGCAACGCCTGGGTGCGCGCATCCAGCCCGGCGCGGGCGTCCAGATCGGCAATATCCCTGAACGCCCGGCGCTGACGTGCGGCTTCGATGCGCCGCCCATCCTCTTCGCGAAACCCCGAGATCATGCGCAACCCCATGCGAATCGCCGGTTGCTGGCCATCGATGGGTTCCAGGCTGCAATCCCAGTCGCTGGCCTGCACATCCACCGGGCGGATCTGCAAGCGATGGCGCCGCGCATCCTGCAGGATCTGGTCCGGGCTGTAGAACCCCATGGGCCAGCTGTTGATCAGCGCACAGGCGAAAGCCGCCGGCTCATGGCACTTGAGCCAGCAACTGGCATAGGTCAGCAAGGCGAAACTGGCGGCGTGGGACTCGGGGAAACCATAGCTGCCGAAGCCCTTGATCTGTTCGAAGATCTGCGCGGCAAAAGCCTCGGTGTAGCCGTTTTTCAACATGCCGGTGCGCAGGCGTGCTTGATGCGGTTCCAGGCCACCGTGGCGTTTCCAGGCGGCCATGGAACGGCGCAACTGGTCGGCCTCGCCGGGGCTGTAGTCGGCGGCGACCATGGCGATCTGCATCACCTGTTCCTGGAACAGCGGGATGCCCAGGGTGCGCTCCAGCACGGTTTCCAACTCCGGCGACGGGTAAGTCGTGGGTTCTTCCTTGTTCCGTCGGCGCAGGTACGGATGCACCATGCCACCCTGGATCGGCCCGGGGCGCACAATGGCCACCTCGATCACCAGGTCGTAGAATGTTTGCGGCCGCAATCTGGGCAACATCGACATCTGCGCCCGCGACTCGATCTGGAACACGCCGATGGTGTCGGCCTTGCTGATCATCGCGTAGGTGGCCTGGTCTTCCTTGGGGATCGTCGCTAGCGACAGGTCACGGCCACGATGGCGACGCAGCAGATCGAAACAGCGACGGATCGCGCTGAGCATGCCCAGGGCGAGAATATCCACCTTGAGCAGGCCGACCGCATCGAGGTCATCCTTGTCCCACTGGATGATGGTGCGCTCGGCCATGGCGGCGTTTTCCACCGGCACCAGGGTATCCAGTGGGTATTCGGAAATCACGAAGCCCCCGGGGTGCTGGGACAGGTGCCGGGGAAAACCGATCAGTTGCTGGGTGAGCGTCAGCACACGGCGCAGGATCGGGCTGTCCGGGTCGAAGCCGCCTTCGCGCAGGCGTTCCAGGGGCGGCGCATCGTCACTCCAGCGCCCGCAGCATTCGGCCAGCGCGTTGATCTGGTCCGGCGGCAAGCCCAGGGCCTTGGCCACATCGCGCACTGCGCCGGCGGCGTGGTAACTGCTGACCACCGCCGTCAGCGCCGCGCGGGTACGGCCATAGCGCTGGAACACGTACTGCAGCACTTCTTCGCGACGTTCGTGCTCGAAGTCGACGTCGATGTCCGGCGGCTCGTTGCGCTCCTCTGACAGGAAGCGCTCGAACAACGTACTCGTCAGGCTCGGGTCGATCTCGGTGATGCCCAGGGCAAAACACACCGCCGAGTTGGCTGCCGAACCCCGGCCCTGGCACAGGATCGACCGGCTGCGGGCGAAGCGCACGATGTCATGCACGGTGAGGAAGTAGCTTTCGTAACCCAGTTTGCTGATCAGTGTCAGCTCGTGATGGATCTGCTGCAACGTCTTGGCATCGACCCCGTGGGGCCAGCGCCGGGCGATGCCTTCGTCGGTGACGGCGCGCAACCAGGATTCGGCATCGTGGCCCTCGGGCACCAGCTCGCGCGGGTAGTGATAGCGCAACTGGCCAAGATCGAAGTGACAGCGCTGGGCGATGGCCAGGGTTTCGTCGAGCAGCGCCTGCGGGTACAGCGTGGCCAGGGCGTCGAGGCTGCGCAGATGCCGCTCGCCATTGGGGTGCAGACGCGTGCCGGCGTCGGCCACCGGCACGTGATGGCGGATCGCGGTCATGGTGTCTTGCAGGGCGCGGCGGCCACGGGCATGCATATGCACATCGCCGCAGGCCACCGCCGGGATATGCAGGCTGGCGGCCAGGTGCAGGCGTTGCTCCAGATGCCGCGCATCGTCCTGGCCGCAGTGCAGGTGCACCGCCAGCCACAGGCGTTCGGCGAAGGTACGGCGCAGCCATTGGATGGAGGCCTGGGTGTCGCTGTCTTCGGCGACCCACAGCGCCAGCAGGCCGGGCAACGGCTGCTCGAAGTCTTCCAGCAGCAGGCGGTAGCGACCTTTTTCAGCCCGGCGTCGGGCCACGGTGATCAAGCGGCACAGGTGCTGGTAGCCGCTGAGGTCCTGCACCAGCAGCACCAGTTTCGGGCCGTTTTCGATGCGCACTTCGCTGCCGATAATCAGCTGCAAGCCCACCGCCTTCGCCGCCTGCCAGGCCCGCACGATGCCCGACAAGGTGCATTCATCGGTGATCGCCAGGGCGCTGTAGCCCTGGCGCTTGGCCCGCTCGAACAATTCCAGGGCGCTGGAGGCACCGCGTTGGAAGCTGAAGTTGGACAGGCAGTGCAGCTCGGCATAACTCATGCAAACCAGCCCTGCAGCCACAGCCCATCGCTTTGTCCCACGCAGCGATAGGCCCAGCCTTGCTGGCCGGCGCGGGTCTGGATCAGGTAGTAGTCGCGGCGAATGTCGGCACCGTCCCACCATCCGGATTCGATGCGCTCCGGGCCCATGAGGATCTGCACGCCCTGCTCGGCCAGCAAGGTCGGTTCGTCAAGCAACCAACCGGGACGCCGCACCTTGCTCAAGGTGGCGCACGGGCTTTTATCCGCCGCCATTTGCCAGGCGCATTCGGGCCGATGGTCGGCATGGAAGCGCAGGCCTTGCACCGCCTCATCCCCCAGGCGTGCACGCAGGCGTTCGCGCAGTTGTTCCCACGGCAGGGTCTGTTGCGGGCGATCGTCGAACAGGTCCTGGCGTTGCGGCACGAACACCGGCAGGTCCTGGGCCACCAGGCGAAAACCACGCACCGGCGAGGTGACTTGCACGTGCTCGAGGCGCCCACGGGCCAGTTCGAACAGCATCGCCGGCTCACGCTCGGCGCTCAGCAGGCCGACCTTGATCACACTGTCCGGTGCATCGGCATGTTCCAGGTGCAGGTCGAAACGCTGCACGCCACTGTCACGGCCGCAGAGGAACGCCGAGAGGTCGCCGGTCAGACGGCGCAGGGGGAATAACAAGGCCTGGTGGGATTGCACATCGAAATTCAGTTCGATGCGCACATCGAACTGGTCCGGCGGCTGATAGAACGCCAGGGCCAATGGCCGCTGCCCGGTCAAGGCATCGAGGTGCTTGAGCAGGCTGGCATCAAAGCGCCGCGCCAGGGTGTGCCGGGGCAACGCCTGCACCTGGGCCAGGGTGCGCAGGCCCATGCGCGACAACGCGGTGGTCGCTTGCGGGTCGAGGCCGGCGCGGTCGATGGGCAATGGCGCCAGGGCCTGGAGCAACGCATCCTCATCGGCCACGGCCAAGCCATCGTAGAGATTGGCCAGCACCCGCGCCGCCGCCGGGTTGGGGGCGGCGACGATACGGTGACGAAAGCCCAGCTCGGTCAACTCCTGACGCAGGCGTGCCTCGAACCGAGGCCAGGGCCCGAACAGGCCCAGGCTCGATTCGATCTCGAACAGCAAGGCACGCGGGTAATACACACTGACCTGGGAGCTGAAGCGGTAGGCCCAGGCGGCGAGGAACTGCTGCCAGCGCTCGATCTCCACAGGGTCGTATTCGGCACAGGCAAAGGTCTTGGCCAGGGCATGGGCGGCCGTCAGCGATTGCCCCGGGCGCAGGCCCAATGCGCGGGCGGCGTCATTGACGGTTTGCAGCACGCGCCGCTGCGGGGTGCCGGCCAGCAGCGCCAGGGGTTGGTCGGGCTCGGGGTGCAGGCGCTGCACCCCGTCCAGCGCCAATTGCGGGAAGACAATACACACCCAGCGCATGGCAACCTCAGTGCCCCGCCAGTGCAATCGGCGCCGGATGAGCCAAGCCACCCCGGCACTTGAGCACCCGCACCCGGGCAGGTTTGGCCTCGACGGCCAGGCGCAGGGCGGCGGGCGAAGGGTTGATCGCTTCACTCAAGGCGCGCCAGGCAAACGCCAGGGTCTGCCCGGTTTCCGCAGCCACCTGCAAGCGACGCAAGGCGCGGTCATCCGCCTTGCGTGGCCAGCACAGCACCGCGCCGCAACTGCCGGAGCGCAGGCATTGTTCCACCGCCCACAGCACATCCCGCGCCTCGGCCTGGACCACCGACAGCTGGCGCAAATCCACCCCGGCGTTCTGCCAGGCGTGGGGGTACGGGGTGTAGGGCGGCGCCACCAGCACAATGCGCTCCCCCGCCGCCGATAATCGCGCCAGGGTCGGCAGCACCAGTTGCAGTTCGCCGATACCGTCCCTGGCCATCAGGATTTCGCTCAAGGCCGACTCCGGCCAGCCGCCCGTGGGCAGCACCGCATCCAGCGCCGCCAGCCCCGTAGGCTGCACGCTGGCCGGAGGCGCGACAGGCCGGCCTTTCCAGACGCGGCCGCCATTGAACAGCGTATCCAGTGCAACCACGGCGCCCATCAGCCTTGCCTCACCAGGCCGCAGAACACCCCTTCGATGGCCAGGTCCTGGTCGGGGCCGACCACAATGGGTTGATACGCAGGATTGCGCGGCAGCAGGCGAACACGCTCGCCACTGCGTTCGAAACGCTTGATGGTGACTTCACCGTCCAGGCGCGCCACCACAATCTGCCCGTTCACCGCTTCGGCACTGCGGCGCACGCCCACCAGGTCGCCGTCGAGGATGCCGTCTTCGATCATCGAATCGCCTTGCACCCGCAACAGGTAATCCGGGGTTTTCGCGAAAGTAGCGGGGTCGAGTTGCAGGCGGCTGTGCACGTCGGCATCCGCGCCGATGGGCCGGCCGGCTGCCACTCGGCCGAGCACAGGGACATCCAGCCACTCCGGGCGCGGGGGCTGGTTGAGCAAACGAATGCCGCGCGCCTGGTGGGGGTTGACCTCGATGAAACCGGCTTCGGCCAGGGCCACGACGTGCTTGCGCGCGACGCTGCGGGAGGCAAAGCCGAACGCCTCGGCGATCTCGGCGAGGCTGGGGGGTTGGCCTTGCTGCGCGATACGGTCGCGGATAAAGGTCAGGATGGCGGTGCGGCGGGGGGTCAGGGTCGTCATGGAGTACATTTGTACTCCTCTGGGAAATTTCTTACAAGGGCCGGTAGTCGGGGTTGGGGGGGATGCAGATCAAACTGAGGGAGGCCCAGAAGCCGCCAAGCTCACCCCCCTCCCGCCATATGCTGCGCAATCCTGCCCCTCAACCAGCGCTCCGCCGGGTCATTGTCATGTACCCCACTCCACACCATCGACAACTCCGCCGCGTCGATCGCAAACGGCGGATCCTCTGCCCGCAGCGCCGTGCCCTCGGTCAACGCACACGCCGCATAGTCGGGCACCGTGGCAATAATCTGCGTACCGGCCAGCAGCGCCCGCAGCCCACTGAATTGCGGCACCGCCAGCACCACCCGGCGGGCACGGCCGATACGCGCCAGGTCCAGGTCGATATTGCCGCTCAAGTCTCCCGAGAACGACACCATCGCATGGGGCCGTGCGCAATAATCGTCGAGGGTCAGCGGTTCGACGCCGTCATCCCCGCGCAGCACCTTGCAGGGAATGTCCCGCAGTTTCCTGCGCTTGGCATTCGCCGGCAGTTCAGTGGTGTAGCTAACGCCCACCGAGATCTCGCCACTGGCCAGTAATGCGGACATCAGCAGGTAATTGGCGCGGCGTACCACCACGATAATGCCCGGGGCTTCTTCGCGCAGTTGGCTGAGCAACGGCGGGAACAGGCCAAACTCGGCGTCGTCGGACAGGCCGATGCGGAACACCGCACAGCTGGTGGAAGGGTCGAAATCCTTGGCGCGGCTGACTGCGCCTGAAATAGTGTCCATGGCCGGTTGCAGCTCCTTGAGTATCGCCACGGCGCGTGGCGTGGGCTCCATGCCCCGGCCGTTGCGCAGCAGTAACGGGTCGTCGAACAAATCTCGCAGCCGGCCCAATGCCGCACTCACCGCCGGTTGGCCCATGAAGAGCTTTTCGGCGACCCGGGTCAGATTCTTCTCGAACATCAGCGCTTCGAAAATCACCAACAGGTTCATGTCGACGCGGCGCAGGTCATTGCGGTTCATGGCGGTATCCAAACGGTTAGCAGGCTGCCAGCTAAGCAGACAGGACACTGCCTGGATTGCATACCTGTGCTGTCTTTTCCGCGACCGAACCTGGCGAAATTAACAACGATTAACTCGCCAGCCAGACGGTACCGCGCCAAAAATGTGCCGGTCTACACTGCATCCATTCACCGGGAACGCTCCCATCGACTGCGGATATCCGTCATGGCCCGACCTGCGTATTGTGCTCCTCGCTTATCCGCCACCGGCGGCCTGTGCCCCCGGCGCGAACGAATCGCCAAGCAATTGATCCTCGCCAACCTCGGTGAAAGCCTGGCGATTGCCGACCTGGCCCAGGCCTGCGCCCTGTCGCGCAGCCATTTTTCCCGCGCGTTCAAGTGCACCACCGGGCTGTCGCCCCAGGAATGGATACGCCAGCAACGCATCCAGCGGGCCAAGGAGTTGATCACCGGTTCCTCCTTGAGCCTCACGCAAATCAGCCTGGAGTGCGGCTTTTGCGACCAGGCGCATTTCTGCCATATGTTCACGCGCAGCGAGGGCGTCAACCCGATGACCTGGCGAAATCACCAACTGCGTCACAAGCCTCGGGAGATCGCTGCCTAGTGGTCGGCACGCACCTGGAATATGCTGGCCACTTACTTTTCCCAGAGCATGGCCACCCATGAGTGACCCACGCGACCAGGCCGTGCATTTCGGTCCTTACCGTGTCCACCCGCGCCAGCGCCTGGTGCTGGAGGCCGGTCGCCCATTGCGCTTGGGACGGCGGGCCGTGGACATCCTGCTGATCCTGCTGGAGCAGGCCGGCACGGTGGTGAGCAAGCAGGAACTGATCGCCCGGGTCTGGCCCAAGAGCGTGGTGGAAGACGGCAACCTGCGGGTGCACATGGCGGCGCTGCGCAAGGCCCTGGGCGATGGCCAAGCCGGGCAGCGCTATATCGTTACGGTGGCCCAGCGTGGCTACAGTTTTGTGGCGCCACTGAGCATCGAGCCGATGAGCCTACCGACCGAAGGCGCCCCCCAACGCCCGAGCCACAACCTGCCGCTGCGACGCACGCGCATGCTTGGCCGCCAGGCCCTGATCGACAGCCTGGTACAGCAGCTGCCCGAGCAGCGTTTTATCACCCTGACCGGCGCCGGCGGCATCGGCAAGACCACCGTCGCCTTGCGCGTGGCGGAATTGTTGATCGGACATTACCGCGACGGTATTCGCCTGCTGGACCTGGCGCCTCTCAGCGCGCCGTCGATGATCCTGCCCAATCTCGCCGCGCTCCTCGACCTCACCCACACCGAGCACGAACCGTTGCCCGTGTTTGCGCGCCGCCTGCAGGAGCACCAGTTGCTGCTGGTGATCGACAACTGCGAACACCTGCTGGACGACATCGCGCTGATCAGCGAGACCCTGCTGCGCCACGCGCCCCAATTGCACATCCTCGCCACCAGCCGCGAGGCCTTGCGCGCCGAGGGCGAGTCGGTGCAGCGCCTGGAACCCCTGGCCTGCCCGCCCGCCACCGGGAACCGCGCCCAGGCCCTGGGTTATCCGGCCCTGCAACTGCTGATCGAGCGAGCCATGTCCCATCAGGACAGCTTCGAACTGAGCGAAGCCGAACTGCCCCTGGCCATTGATATCTGCCAACGCCTGGACGGCATTCCCCTGGCAATCGAGTTGGTGGCCGCGCAGATCGAGCGCTTCGGCCTGTCCGGCCTGCTGGTGCAGATGGAAGACAACTTTCGCCTGCTCACCCGTGGCCGACGCAGCGCCCTGCCCCGCCATCAAACCTTGCGTGCCACCCTGGACTGGAGCTTCGAATTGCTCACCGGCTGCGAGCAAATCTGCCTGCGTCGCCTTGCGGTGTTCCGCGGTGGTTTCAGCCTGGCCAGTGCGGCGGCGGTGATCGCCGGGCAACAGGTTGCGCCGGCCGAGGTGCTGGGTTCGATCACCCAGCTGGTGGCGAAATCCTTGCTCACAGTGGAAGCCGGGGATGACGAGGTGGTCTACCGCCTGCTGGACATCACCCGCACCTATGCCCTGGAAAAACTCAGCGTCGCCAATGAACTCGACGCCACCCGTGAACACCACGCCAAGCGCTGCCTGGTGCTGATGAACCAGGCGCAGGACGATTGGGAACAGACCGCCACCCAAACCTGGATCGACCGCTATGCCCCGCTGCGCGAAGACATTCGTGCCGCCCTCGACTGGGGCCTGGGCGACCAGGGCGTGCACCTGCTGGGCATTCGTCTCACCGTCAGCGCCATGCCGTTGTGGCAGGAGCTGTCGCTGCTGCGCGAACACGGGCTGTACGTGGGCAAGGCCCTGGCGCGGCTGGGGCAATCGAGCACGCCGAGCCCGCACTTGAACATGGCCTTGCAGTTGGCCTTCGGCAGTTTTTCCTATCACACCCAGGGCGGTACGCCGCAGACCATCGAAGCCTTTGCCCATGCACGGCGCCTGGCCGAAGCCGACAGCAACCTGGTCGGCCAACTGCGCGCGGTGTCGGGGCAAATGGCGGTCAGCCTGTGTGGCGGCAACTACCGCGAGGCCCTGGAGCAAAGCCTGCATTTCGACCGGTTGGGGCCGCAGGCCGAGCCGTTGCTGGCCCTCAGCGCCCAACGCCTGAGGGTGCTGGCGCAGCACTTCGCCGGCAACCAGGTGCTGGCGCAGCAGAATGCCGAACAGGTGATCCAGCGCATGGCCCAGAGCGGCCATCTCAATCGGTTTACCCACGGCTTTGGCGTGCAGTACGACCAGAGCGTGGCCTCGTTGACCATCCTCGCGCGCATCCTGTGGCTGCGCGGTTTTCCCGAACGTGCGTGGCGCACCGCCAGCCAGGCGCTGGAGCTGGCGTTGCAGATCAACCACGGCACGTCGATTTGCTACACCCTGGCCCTGGCCGGGGTGGTCATCGCCCATTGCAACGGCGACACCCTCACGGCCCGCGACCGCTTGGACCTCCTCCTGCAACAGGCGCAAAAGCATTCGGTGCAGTTGTTCCACACCTGGGCGCAATGCTACGAAGGCACGGCGCAAATCGCTGATATGCAGGGATTGGGGCTGGTCGCAGACATCCTGGTGACCTTCAACGCCCGTGCCGTGGATGATGCCTTGTTCGAACGCGCCCGGAGCGGTGCGGCCGGCTGGTGCAGCCCGGAAATCCTGCGCGTGCGCGCCGAGGCCATGCCCGACATCCACCGGGCTGAGGCGCTGCTGCTCGAAGCCCTGGGCCTGGCACACCAGCAAGGCGCGCTGGCCTGGGAGCTGCGCTGTGCAGACTCCTTGGCGCGGCTGTGGCAACAGCAGGGTCGTGTGCAGGCCGCCCGCGACCTGCTGGGTTCGGTCTACGCGCGATTTACCGAAGGCTTCGCCACCCAGGACCTAGTCCGCGTACGCCGCCTGCTCGACGAGTTGCAGGACAAACGGCCGGCCTGAGAACGTCCCCAGGTAATGCCCATAGCCCTGCTGCAAACGCGCCACCTGCTGCGGGTTGCGCAGGAGTGCCAGGCCATAGCTGCGCATGCTGTTGAGCAGACGATAGCGCGGATAACCCGGACCGGGTTCGAGGCTCAACAGCGAGGTGCCGACCAGCCGCCCGAGCAGGTACGACAAATCGGCGTGTTCCAGCTCGGTGCCGGCCACCAGCTTACCCAGGGTGGGCAAGGTCACGGCCATCTTGAACAGGCTCAGTTGCAGGAACAGCCAGCGCTCCGGCAGGCTCAGGCGCTCGTAGGTCCAGTCCAGGGCGGCGGTCAGGGATTGGTGGCGCTCCACCGCTGTGCGGCGCCCCCGGGTCAGTACCTGCACTCCACTGTGCAACTGCGCCTGTAGACCGCGCACGCCCAGCGCATCCACCTGGGCGGCCGCCAGTTCAAGGGCCAGGGGAATACCGTCGAGGCGCCGGCAGATGTCCCGCAACGGCGCCAGGTCCTGTCGGCGCAACACAAAGCCCTGTTGGCCGGCACACGCTCGGGCGACGAACAGTTGCACGGCGGGGAACGCCATCGCCTGTTCAACACTGCCCAGCGCCGACGGTGCCGGCACGCCCAGCGGGGGCACGCGCAGCACCCATTCGCCTGGGGCCTGCAACGCTTCGCGACTGCTGACCAGCACGCTGACCTGGGGCGCATTTTCGCGCAGCGCCCGCAAAAGATGTCGACAGGCACCGAGCAGCAGGTCGGCGCCGTCGAGTACCAGCAGCAATTGCCGGGAGACCAGCTGGCGGCACAACTGCGTGACACTGCCGCCGGGTTCCAGGTGCAGGGCCGTGGCCAGGTGGCGCAGCATCATCAACGGCGCCTCCACCGTGGCCAGGTCGATCCACCACACACCGTCGCGATAGCGCGGCAACACCCGCTCGGCCAGCGCCAGGGCCAGGCTGCTCTTGCCCACGCCGGCGCACCCGGTGAGGGTCATCAGGCGCTGCCCGGACACCCGCCGCACCAGCACGCCCAGCAGTTCATCGCGACCGATCAGCGGGCTGAGCCGGGGGGCAAGGTTATGCCGGGGCAGCACCGCGGCAGCCGCGACCCGCACGGGGGCGGCGAAGCAGTAACCGCGCTGGGGGTCGTTGATAATCAAGCGTTGCCCGTCAAGGGCACGGCGCAGTGCAGCGATGTGCACCCGCAGGTTGTTCTCTTCCACCACGCTGCACGGCCAGACCCGCTCGATCAGGGTGGCCTTGCTGATAAATTGCCCTGGCGACTCCAGCAGCACCGCCAGAATATCCAATGCCCGCCCGCCCAACGGCACCGGCCAACCCGCCTTGCTCACCAGCCGCTGCTGCCGATGAAAGGCATAGTCACCGAAGCGCACCGTGCTATCCGCGTCAATCGCCTGAGGCATATTCATGTCTGCAATCGCGCTGAAACACCCGGTCTTGGGCGTCCGCGCATCCTTTTCCATGGGCTCGACCTTATCTTGCCAGCTACCTGTAACAGGGCAATGCTGGCACAGGGAGCGATACGGACAATCGGGTGCGCGAGACGGACATCCTGTCGTTAACTGAACTGCTGGCGATATTGGGTCGGGTTGAGGCCGAGTTTTTCACTGAATAGAAAGCGCATGTGCCGCACACTGCCGAAGCCTGCGTGGAACGCCACAGTCTTGAGCGGCAGGTCGGTGGTTTCCAGCAGTTGCCGGGCGCGGTCGATGCGCGCGCCCTGCAGGAAGGCCATGGGCGTCATCTGCACGTCCTTGGCGAACAACCGGGCAAAGTGGCGCGGGCTCATGCCGGCCAGTTCGGCCATGGACTCGATGGTGAAGGGCTGGTCCAGATGGGCGAGCACATGGTTCTGCACCCGGGTGATCGGGGTTTCCTGGGGCGCCACGGACGCGGTCATCGGGCTGAACTGGGCCTGGCCGCCCTGGCGCTTCATCACCACCAGCAGCACCTTGGCCACATCCACCGCCACTTGCTTGCCATGGTCCTGGGCGACGATCGACAGCGCCAGGTCGATACCGGCGGTGACCCCGCCCGAGGTAATCAACCGCCCGTCCTGCAGGTAGATACGATCCGTCTCGACGATGGCCTTGGGGAAGGCCTTGATCAGGCGCTCGGTATAGTGCCAGTGGGTGGTCACGCGGCGTTCGTCGAGCAGCCCGGCGTGGCCCAGCACAAAGGCGCCGGTGCAGATCGAGCCGAAGCGCCGCGCCCGTGGCGCCGCCGCCTTGAGCCAGGGCAGCAGCGCCGGATGGCATTCGTTATAGGCACCCGGGCCGCCGGGCACCAGCAGCAGGTCATAAGCCGCCTGGGCCTGGTCCAGCAGCAGGTCAGTCTGGACCAGCACCCCATTGGAGGCGCGCAACGGCCCGGGCTCGGTGCCCAGGGTGAGGATCTGGTAATGCTCCGCCGCCGGCAGGTAGCGGTTGGCAATGGAAAACACTTCGAGCGGCCCGGCCATGTCAAGCAGGAGGAAGTCCGGGAACAGCGCCATGGCCACGGTTTTCATACGGGAAGCATCCATCGAGGGTAAGAAAGCGAAAGGCATTATGGCATGCCCTTAACTGTCAATCTAAAGGAGACAGTTATTCAGATTTCATCTTCTTAATGAATATTTCGGTTACCAGTAACCTTCTTCTCAACGCAAGCGCCCTGCATCTCGCAGCCCGCGCTCACTTGAGGACAAGACCATGCTGACCCTTCGCAAAGCTTCCGAACGCGGCGCCGCCAATCACGGTTGGTTGAAGTCGTTCCACACCTTCTCGTTCGCCAACTATTGGAACCCCGATGAACAGGGCTTTTCCGACCTGCTGGTGATCAACGACGACCGCGTCGCGGCCGGCAAAGGCTTCGGCCAACACCCGCACCGCGACATGGAGATTTTCTCCTATGTGCTTGAAGGCGCCCTGGAACACAAGGACACCCTGGGCACCGGCTCGGTGATTCGCCCCGGCGATGTGCAACTGATGAGCGCCGGCAGCGGCGTGGCCCACAGCGAGTTCAACCACAGCCAGACCCGTGGCGTGCACTTCCTGCAAATCTGGATCGTACCCGCCGTGGCCGGTGTCGAGCCGCGCTATCAACAGGAGCACTTCAGCGCAGCGCAGAAACAAGGGCGCCTGCAACTGATCATCTCGCCGGACGGCAGCGACGGCTCCCTGACCGTGCGCCAGGACGCCAGGGTGTACGCCGGACTGTTCAATGGCGACGAAGCCGCGACCCTCGACCTGCCGCCGGATCGCCACGTGTACATCCATGTGGCTCGGGGCAGCGTGGACATCAACGGCCAGCGCTTGCAGGAAGGCGACGGTGCCCGAGTGCGCGATGAGCGGCAAATCCGCCTGAGCCAGGGCCAGGATGCCGAGGTGCTGGTGTTCGACCTGCGCCCCCAGGAACGGCCACAGATGCCGTGACCGGCTCAGCGATGGCCCTTTGAAACGGGCCATCGCTGGCATCGATAGTCACCATCAGCCCAATGAAGTTCTCTTAAAAAATGCAACGCGTAACATCAAACCCATACCAGGCAACACCCAACTAAAACACTCGGAGCACACCATCATGAAACGCCAAATCTTGCTTAGCCTCGCTTTCTCGGTACTCGCTGCAAACGCATTTGCCCACCCTGTCGTTGCTGAAGGCGGCGCGGATCGCCTGATCGAAAGTCGTGTTGCCGAAGGCGGTGCTGACCGTCTGCAAGGCAATCGTGTAGCCGAAGACGGTGCCGATCGTCTGCAAGGCAATCGTGTAGCCGAAGGCGGTGCCGATCGCTTGCAGGAACGTGGCCTGGCCGAAGGCGGTGCCGACCGTCTGCAGGAACGTGGTCTGGCCGAAGGCGGTGCCGACCGTCTGCAGGAACGTGGTCTGGCCGAAGGCGGTGCCGACCGTCTGCTGGACAACCACGCTTGATACCGCAGCGTTTGCGAGATCCCCAAACCGGCCTGATCAGCCGGTTTTTTTTCGTCTGCATCATCAGAGAAGTCACCGAATTGCGCTTTCCTGCGCAAATAAGTCATTTACGGACCTACCATGGCCGACTCCAGGTCCTTAAAGTGCTGCCACTGAGCAATTGACGGGCGTACTTATGAATCTCTGGCTGCGTTTGCTGTACATGCTCTGCCGCCGCCCATGGCGAACTCCCGCCCACGGCCTGGCCACCACGGTGGTGCGCATGCGGGTATGGCCCCTGGACCTGGATATCAACCGGCATGTCACCAATGGCCGTTACTTTTCACTGGCGGATGTCGCGCGCATGGATTTCGTCTTGCGTACCGGTGCCTTTCGCGTCGCACTGCGCCACAAGGCCCTGCCCATCGTTGGCGACACCTGGGGCAAGTTTCGACGGGAGTTGAAGCTGTTCGAGGTGTTCGAGGTGCACACCCGTATGCTGGGCTGGGACGCGAAGTGGAGCCTGATGGAACACCGTTTTATCAGTCGCGATCGCGTAGTCGGCGTGGTGGTGATGCGCGGGCTGTTCCGCTCGGCCAAGGGCACTTTGCCTCCGGGTGAGTTCGTGCGGGAACTGGGTCTGGACGAGGCATCACCGCCGATGCCGCAATGGTTGATCGACTGGGCGCAGAGTTGCGATGACATGAGCGTGCAGTTGCGGGAAGAGGAATTGACCTGAGGATGCCACCGTCCCAGCCCCTGTTAGCGCCGCATAAATGGGCAAGGCTTAAACCCCGCCCCGCTCAAAAAATCGTTAGGGCTAAAATACTTACCGCGCATTACAAATTTGCACTAGCCTATGTGTAAGTTCAGGTAAAGATCCTCGAAACAACCGCCTCCCCCCTCGCTTCGCCATCAAAAATAACGTGATGAATGTTAAAATTTGTCACGTTTGAGCGTATTCAATTCGATTAGTATCTAAATGCTAGCGGCGATTGAACTGATGGCCTTGCATGCCAGAAAAGGGAGTAGGTGATGCATTTTTCCAATGTCCTCGCTATTGCACGGACCCCATCGAAGTCGGAGGACTTTCGGGCGCTGATAGTTCGCACTGTACCGAATGATTTAAAAATCGATACACGATGCTACGGACAACTAACCGAGTCCCTGGAAAGTCATAAGCATTACCGCGCCATTATTATAGAAATTGATACACCCTCTGCCAGCAATCAGACCCTGGACATTATCAGAAAGACCCGCAGCGATAATCCGGGCTGCACGATATTCGTTGTCGTGACCTTTGCCTCCACACTGAGCAAGACAAAATATTATCTGGCCGGTGCTGACTATTGCATCAAAGCGCTGGAAACCTCAGCCGAAAAAGAACTAAGCCTGTTTGATGCTTTTTTGAGTGAAAGCGCTCGACTGAAACGTTGTGGCCTGGTGCTGGATCAGGATCGCATGTGCATCTATGGCGAAGGTAAAAAACTGGAAATATCCTTCGTCGAGATGAAAGTTCTCGAAGCCCTTATTCAGAACAGACTGCTGAGTCACAATGAAATTGCGGCGGTCATGGGACTTAACACCAAGTACTACGACTCCAGGGCACTGGAAAAGTCTATCAGTCGACTGCGCAGTAAGATCAAGGCGCACTACGGCGACAATATCATCCAGAACATCCGCGGCTACGGCTACAAACTCAGCAGCGGTCTTATTTGCGCCAGCCATTTCCAACGTTCCAGGGAGCGGTCGGACCGTGAATAACGAGCAACTATCACCCGCATACACGGTGGACTTCACACTGGCCCGGCAGGCCATCGTCGAGCGTACGCATGCTCTATGGGGCAGCGAAATCAGCGTAGTGGGCAGCGGCCACCGCGAGCAACTCGAGGTTGCTTACCGTGAGGCGCTGCAACTCAGCTACCCACGCCACAAAGCCCTCCAGCAGGTGGGCCACCGGCTTGTGAATATAGATCAGGCTGCCTTGATGAACGAGCCTCTGGTCAAGGACATCATTGCAGCCGCCCACGTCCTGAAAACACACGGCCAGACCTTGACACTCAGCCTCCACAACCCGCTGGGCGCACTCCCGGATCCTGCAGAACGCCGGGGCATGGTGCGCCAACTGTATAAGCTCAAAGACCAGGGTTGTATCAAGCTGGCCTACAGTGGCTACACACTCGATACAACACGTGGCGACCTGTTGATCGAGCTGGACCTCTACGACTACATAAAAATGCCTTTCCCCGACTCCGCCCTCCGGCTGAGCCTGAACACGCGGTCGGGCCTGTTCGATCGGCTCTACGACCACATGCTTGAGCTGATCAATGCCACGGGGGTACGTTTCATTGCCGACCATGTCGAGTTTTGCGACAGCGCAATGTTGGCTAAAAACCTGCCATTCAAATACTTTCAGGGCGGGTATTACGCCCCAGCTGATCGCTTATAAAAACCTGCCTCTCACTGATCTCGGTGGACACTATGAGCTCCCTCAAGAAATACGCCTTCACTCCGACACTCCCGGCTATCGCACTGCAGGACTTCACCCCCAGTGCAGAGACGTTCCACTACGATTTGAACGCGCTGGCGACGCACTCCATCACCTTGCTCTCACACCCTTTTAACGCCGCGCGGCAAGAAGCAAGAATGCCTACGCCCAAGACTGCCGACGACCTGGGGGATCCCCACTCTCGTTCCATGGACATCGGCCTGGAAAGAACTCAACTGTATCCCCAGGATTTCTGGTTACTTACCCAGCATGACCGAACGCTGGTCAAAGGCGGCCTGCGCATTTCGCTGACCGCCATTGAGTCGGCCTTGATTAAAAAGATGCTGAACCACGAAGACCGTGTGGTCAGCAAAGAAGAACTGATCCGTAATATCGGGCGCGAGCCGGAATACTATCGCGGCTTGGAGATGTGCTTGAGTCGCCTGCAGGAAAAGTTCAAGCGGGCCAACGAAGGCGAACGTTTATTTCGCGCCGTCAGAAATCGCGGTTATTGCCTGACACAGAAAATCAAGAAGCCATTAGAGCCGACCCAGACGCGCCGCTAAAATAATAAATATATCAGACCTTATCATGCACCCTGCCTACTACCACCCTCTTCTATCTGCCTTTTTATAACATCAGTGCCATAACAACATCCTCGCGACCTTGTTATAAGTCGTCAGCCACTGCCCCCCGCCGTTCATTACTATCCAAGGGTACGCGCGTGCGCGTGCCCGCCTGTTGATTAAACCCTGCCACCACGTGCGTGGTCACCACCGGGAGCAGAACTATGTTGAACAATACTAGAATGCATCGCAATTTGACCCCCAAGGGTTTAACGTTTTGGGGCCAGTGGACATTGGCATCGGGATTGGTGGTTACAGTGTTATTCATGTTGGTCTTTTTAAAGACCGGCCAACTTGAATACAACTACCGAGCGCTGGCCGCATTTACCATATTGGCATCTCTTCCGGCGTATAGCCTGTGTGACGTTTACAGTAAAAAAGATGACTACGGCGTGGGCCTTGGACGACTGTTCATGGGCTGGCTGCTGACCGTCGCAATAGTGTTTATCGTGGGCATGGCGTGCAATGCAAGTTCATTATTTCCTTGGGAAACCCTATTACTCTGGGCGGCAATCAGTTATCCGTTACTGGCCCTGTGTTATATCCCTTTACATAGCCTGTCCCGGTATTACCACCGCCAACTTCACGAGCGCCAAAAGTCATTGATCGTGGGTACCGGCAAACTTGCCGTGGACCTGGCCAGAACCCTCTCCCGTCAAAAGCGTTCGCCCCTGGTGGGGCTCGTCGGCAACCCTGCCGGCGCCGCGGAGGGTGCACAATCGCAGATCCTGGGCGAGCTGCCGCAACTGCCCCAATTGATCCGGCAACACGGTATCCGTCGGCTCTACATCACCCATTCATTGCAGGACGCCACCCACATTGAGGCGTTGTACCTCAACCTGCTGGAGATCAGCGTGGATGTGATCTGGGTGCCCGACCTCAATAACATGCTGCTGCTCAACCATTGCGTGGCCGAAGTGGATGGGCTGCCGGCGATCTACCTCAACGAAAGCCCGCTGACCAGCCGCCCCACCGCTGCGCTGAGCAAGTCGCTGCTGGACAAGAGCCTGGCGCTGCTGGCGATCATCGTGCTGAGCCCGTTGCTGCTGCTGGTCGCGCTGCTGATCAAGCTCACCTCCCCCGGCCCGGTGATCTTCAAGCAGGACCGCCACGGCTGGAATGGCGAGGTGATCAAGGTGTGGAAATTCCGCTCCATGCGTGTGCATGACGACCATGAGGTACGCCAGGCCAGTCGCAACGATTCGCGCATTACGCCGGTCGGCCGGTTTATCCGGCGTACCTCCATCGATGAACTGCCGCAGCTGTTCAACGTGCTGCAAGGGCACATGGCACTGGTCGGCCCACGCCCCCATGCGATTGCACACAACGACTACTACTCGGGGAAAATCCGCGCCTACATGGCCCGCCATCGGATCAAACCCGGCATCACCGGCCTGGCCCAGGTCAATGGCTGCCGGGGCGAGACCGAGACCCTGGAGAAGATGCAACAGCGCGTCGACATCGATCTGCGCTACATCAACACCTGGTCGCTGTGGCTGGACATCAAGATCCTGTTGAAGACGCCGTTTACGCTGCTGTCCAAGGACATCTACTGATAGCCGACAATCAATACAGTTCAAATGTGGGAGGGGCTGCGCGGCAGCCCCAAAACCAGGCCCAAAGGAGTGCCTGATACACCGCATTCGTCTTCATCGGGGGCGCTTCGCACCCCAACGAGGGCGGTGCGACGATTCGCCAAGCCCGCTCACCACAAAGGTCCCAGTTTGCTGCACGACAGCGCTACGTCGAAGAGGTAGCGGGGTCTATTCAATGATCTTGTCGATGTTCTTGTAGAACAGCTCACTGTCGCGCCCATCGGTCATCGAATGCAGTGAGTAGGCGCGGTTCAAGCGTGCGCCGCCATCGCGGGTCAGCGGTGCCCATACCAGGTTGGCGCGCCGCATCGTCGACAGGCTCATCAACTCATCGAACGGAATGGACAGGTACAGGCCTTTGTCGAAGCTGCCTTCGCCGTACTCTGCGCTGGATGCAGTGGTGCGGGTGATCCACGCGCCAATCCGCACACCATTGTTGAATTCCCGCGACAGGTCCAGGGTCGCGCCCCAGTCCCTGGCCAGGTAGCGCCCCACACTCAAGGCGCCCTGAATGTTGAACGGCAGATCGGTATAGCCGGTGATATGCCCGGTGAGGGTGCGGTAATCGCGCAAGCTGAAATCCTGCTCGAAACCACGCTGACGCACGTAGTTCAGGTCGGCCCCCAACGCCCAGCCTTGGCCCATCGGGCGGTACAGCACTTCACTGCCGACACCGGCGTACATCGACTCCAGCAAACCACCGTAGACCATGCCGTAGAGGTCCTGGTCCAACTGCTGCGCATGGTTGAGCTGAAAGGTCGGCAGGGTCACATCGGAGGAGGTCATGTACCGGCGCAGGTCGGTCCGCACCCGGGGCAAGCCACTGGGCGCATCGTAGGTAAACCCGTCGTAGTTGTTCAGCAGGTTGACGCTGAGCAGGCCGCTCCACCAGGTATTGCGGGTGAAACGATACTCGCCGTCGAGGTCGGCGGACACCTGGTAGAGCAAACCATCCGGCCCGCCGACGTTCTGCTTGTAGCCCAGCCCCACACCATAGGTGAAGGGTTTGGGCGGCTGGGTGTACAGCACTGTCTGGCTGCGGTTGCTGGCACGATTGACCTCGACCTGGCGGTGCAGGTTCTGCAGGTCCTCGCGGTGGTTGACCACCTCGCGAAAGGTCTCGCGCGGCACGCTGGTTTCTTCGATCGGCATGGCGTAGCGCTCGCTCACGAGGGTGAACCAATCGATCTGATCATTCACGCTGCCATCCAGAATCCGACTGGCGCGGCCCACCGCCTTGGCGCTGTAGAAGTAGCGCTGCTGTTCGCCGTACACCAACAACTCCGGCCCGCGCTGGGTAATGCGCTGCACGTTGTAGCCGGCATTATCGTGCAGGCGCTGGGATACGGCGGCCCAATCCACCTGGTCCATCGGCGTGGTCGGGGCCCTGGCAGGCAGCTTGGGGGCCGGTGGGTCGTAGGTTTTTACCGGGGCTTTGCGGCTGACGAAATTGGTGTGCAGGGTGATGCCGAACATGGCGGTGTTGCCACGTTCCCAGGCGGCACTCACATCGATGGAGTCGGCCAGCTTGTAGACCAGGCCCAGGTTGATGGGCGAGTCCTGGCGCTGGTTGTTGTCGCGGGGTTCGTTCTGATAGTCGTTGCCCTCGTATTCCAGCTTGAGGCTCAGCGGTGCCCAGGGTGTCTGATAGGCAATCCCGCCGAACAACGCGGGCCGGCCGCGAAAGTAGCCGTTGGAAAAACTGCCGGAGCCTTCGGCGGTGGGCCGCTGGTTGAAACGATCATCCAAGGCGCCCAACGGGTTGCCGAAATCACCGCGGCTGCCCAGGTACCCCCAGGCGATGCCGGCACTGAAATCCACGGCACCGTAGCGCTTGTTGGCTACCAGGTACTCGCTGGAAAACAACCCGGTGCCACCCAGGTCCATGAACCCCAGCGCCACCTCGGGCAGCCAGTGGCTTTCCTGATACAGGCGCACTTTGGCGTCGACCGCCTTGTCCTTATAGCTCTGGCCGCCGCTGAAGGACTCGGCGCCATAGGGGCGGTTGGTGATCGCGGTGTAGCGAAAGGTGCCCTCCAGCCAGTCCAGGGGTTGCGCCGAAAAACTGTAGCGGCTGTAGGGTTCGGTGCGGTTGGCATTCACGCTGAGTTCGCCGGCGGGCGCCATGCGGGCGGTGGGGGTTTGCAGCAGCCCGACGCCGCCGAAATCGCTTTGGGTGTAACGGGGATCGCCATGGGCGACGCCACAGGGCACCAGCAGCACCGCTGCAATACATAATTTCAAGGCGTGACCTCGGCCAGGGGTTGGGTGGCAAGAAACTCGGCCAGTTGCTGATTGAGTTCGGGGGTGAGCGGGTCCAGGTCGTCGCTGCGGATCGGCACCAGCAACGTGCTGCCCGGTGCGGGAGGCGTACCCTCCTCGCGATTCCATGCCGCGATACCCAGGCGCGTGACATGGCCGTCGGGCTGGATCAGCCACAGGTAATCGCGGTCCGCTTCCGCCAGGGCCGGACAGGCGTGGAGGTAATCGAGGGGCCGCTGCAGCGGCTGGAATGCCAACGTGCAGGCCGCGGCGACGGCACCCACGACACGCACGCTGTGCGGCCTCGGCGGATAAACCAGGCGGTCGCCCTCACTGACCAGCGGGTTCGGCGCAAAGCCGACTTCCACCGCCACCGGATCCAGCATCGCCTGTTGGCGGCCGGTCACCGGCAAGGCCTGCACCTGTTGATAGAGCCGAGCCGCCGCATGCGCGCGACCTTCGCGACCGGCCGCCAACGCCGCACGCTGCAGGGTTTGCAGGTCAAACAGCACACCGGCCTTGAGCCGTGCCTGCTGTGCCAGCAAGGGTTGGCGCAGCCAGGCCGCACCGAGCCAATAGCCCTGGGCATCCGGTTGCGACGCGGTGATCACATCCAGCAAGCGCGCCTCGGGCGCCAAGGGGATCGGCCCCGGATTGCGCACCTCGCCGCTGACGGTCATCGCCGCCTGGGACACACTGGCGCCACTGCACAACAGCACCAGCGCGGCCAATTTTCGCAGCATCATGGGGCATCCTTGCGGGTCGGTTGCAGTTGGGTAATGGTGAGCGTCAGGTCGGGCGTCAGGTGCTGCTCGCTCTGCACGATAAAACCGTCGGTGGGGTCGACCCAGTAACGGTTACGCGCGTGAAAGCCGGCGGCCTCGATGTCTTCATCCACCCGCAGCAAGGCATAGGATTTGTCGAGAATCTCGACGCTCTCCAGCCCATGGCGCGTTATGTGGCTGTTGACCGTAACGCCCAGGCGATAGCCGTCGACCACGTCGATCTGGCGCGTGCTGCGATAGCCGTCCGGGACACGATGCAACCCTTGCTGGAACGGTGACCGGCCTTGCCAGCGCGTGCCATCCAGGTCGGTGCCCAGGCCCACCGTGCGCACCACCAGACCGTCGCGCAGCAGCAGCACCTGTTTGCCGGACGCCACCCAGAACTGCAGGTCGTCACGCTGGCGGATCAACGCCATCACCCCAGCGCCGGACACCGTGGTGACCTTGATCTGTGGGAACGGCACCGCATCCACCTGGGCCTGGCTCAACACCAACGGCGGCGGGCCGCCGACGGCAGCCTTGAAGGTATCCAGCGAGGCCTGCATCAGCGGATTGCAGCCAGCCAACAGCCACGCCAACCCCGCGTACGTACCGATTTTCAGACTGTTCACGCAGGTACCACCCTATCGGCTGCTGGCTTCGCTCAGGTTGTTCTGGGTGGATGCACCAATGCCGATGATCGACGCGGACGGTACCAGTTGGCTGATAAAGCGGTTCCAGCGCGTGATATTCGCCGGGCCGACAAACACCACGTCCTGGGGCTGCACATCAAAACGGGTGGCCAGGGCCATGGCCGAGGGGGAGCCGGCTTCCAGCTGGAACACCTTGGCCGGTTCCACATCGATGTTCTGCGCGCCGCGAATCACGTAGATGGCATCGGCGTTGGAGGTGTTCTGGTTGACCCCGCCCACTGAACCCAGCACGTCGGAGAGGTTCATGCTGCGGGTCTTGAAACTCAGCGCGCGGGGTTGCATCACCTCGCCCATCACGTAGATGCGCTTGCGGTCGTTGTAGGCCAGGTACAGCTGGTCGCCGTCCTTGAGGTAGATGTCATTCAGGCGCGACTGCTCAAGGTTGAGCGTGTCGAGGTCCAGGGTGTAGCGCTTGCCGCCACGGGTGAGGGTGAGGTTCGACAGGTCGGCGTTGATCGGGTCGATCCCGGCGGCGCCAAGGGCCTCGCTGACGTTCATCGCAATGGTGGTCAGGGGCACCGGCCCGGCCTTGATCACCGCGCCGCTGATCACCACTTTCTGGCTGGCAAAACGCAATACGCTGACATCCACCTGGGGGCTGTCGATGTACTGGCGCAGCTTGTCGGTGATCTCGCTGCGCAGCGCTTCAATGCTGCGACCCTTGGCAACCACCTCGCCGACGTAGGGGTAAAACAGGTTGCCCTCGGGGCTGACCAAGCGACCGTTGGCATCGATCTGCTGCTGCGGGCCGGACGGCGCGGTGAGTTCAGGGTGATCCCACACCGTGATATACAGCGCGTCATTGGCGCCGATCAAATACGGCCCGGGTTTATAACTCAAGAGTTCTGCAGGAATGGAATAAGGCACATGACTTGCCGCGTCCATGGCCAATAACTTCGGGGTAATCGGAATTAAATCCACGCGACTGTTTTCAGGCCCGCCCTCTTCGGTCAGGGCGGCCGTGTCCATATATTGACCTGGGGAAAACATGCAGCCTTGCAATAATGCAGCGGCCACGGCTGCAATAGAAAAAATACGCATCATAGTGCTAGGACACTCGCGATAGACGACAAGAAAAAAAGACCACTTGGGCGGGGATTCCAAGCGGTCTTAAAAGCGGAAGGTGTACGACTAGTTGCTGGTACCCGTAGTGCCGGTGGTGCCGGTAGTACCCGTGGTGGTGCCGCCATTGGAGCTGCCGCCGCTGTTTGAAACAGCGGCAACACCGGCAACCAGGGCAGTGCCGACCAACAACGTTTGCCCCACCGTAACGGTTCCGGCCACTGTGGTATCAAGCCCCAACGGTAACTCGTCGGCCATCGCCGAAGTACTCAAGACACTGAGTACCAGAATAGCCAGTGATTTTCTCATTTCAGACTCCTTATCATCAGTGAGCAGGCAAACCGATAGTGCCATTCAACTAAACAGCACACCAGACAGATAATATTCAGCCGGCTTAGTTGAAAATAACGTTTTCCCGGCAACCCCCCGGCCTTCAATGCATTGCGCCCGGTAAAGTTATTAAAAACGTTATTAATTGTCGGAAAACCTCAGGCCCTGCCGTACTTGTCTTCGAAGCGCACAATATCGTCCTCGCCCAGATAAGAGCCCGACTGCACTTCGATCAACTCCAACGGGATCACCCCCGGGTTTTCCAGGGCGTGCACCTGGCCGATGGGGATATAGGTCGACTGGTTTTCCGACACCAGGTAAGTCTGTTCGCCATTGGTCACCCGCGCCGTACCGCTGACCACGATCCAGTGCTCGGCGCGATGGTGGTGCATCTGCACCGACAACTTGGCCCCCGGCTTCACCGTGATGCGCTTGACCTGATAGCGCTGGCCGTTGTCCACCGAGTCGTACATGCCCCATGGCCGATACACCTCGCGGTGGTTGAGATGCTCATGGCGCCCGGCCTGCTTGAGCAGGTCGACGATGGCCTTGACCTGCTGCACCTGGTCCTTGTGGGCCACCAATACCGCGTCCTTGGTCTCGACAATGATCAGGTCCTGCACCCCAACCGTGGCCACCAGCCGACTGTCGGCGTGGACGTAGGTGTCACGGGTGTCCAGGCTCAGCCCATCGCCGCGTATCACATTGCCGCTGGCATCTTTTTCGCTGGCCTCCCACAACGCCGACCACGAGCCGATATCACTCCAGCCGGCCTGCAACGGCACCATCACCGCGTCATGAGTGTTTTCCATCACCGCGTAATCGATGGAATCGTCCGGGCAAGCGGCAAAGGTCGCGGCATGCACGCGGGTGAAGGGTTGATCCTGGCTGCCCCCTTCCAGGGCCACGCGACAGGCCTCGAGGATGGCCGGCTGGAAGCGTTCCAGCTCCTCCAGGTAACGGCTGGCGCGGAACATGAACATGCCGCTGTTCCAGTAATACCCGCCGCTGGCCAGGTACGCCGCAGCGGTGGCGGCGTCCGGCTTTTCCACAAAGCGCTTGACCCGATAACCGCCCTCGCCCGCCGCCGCGCCTTGTTCGATATAGCCGTAGCCGGTATGGGCGCAAGTGGGCGTGATGCCGAAGGTCACCAGCTTGCCGTCGCGGGCCAGCGGCAGCGCCACTTCCAGGCTGGCATGAAACGCCGGGACGTCTTCGATCAAATGGTCCGCCGCCAGCACCAGCAGGATCGGGTCCTGGTGCTCGGCCAGCGCCTTGCACGCCGCCAGCGCGATGGCCGGCGCCGTGTTGCGCCCCACCGGTTCCAACAGGATGCTGGCCTGTTCCATGTCCAACTGGCGCAATTGCTCGGCCACCAGGAAGCGATGCTGCTCATTGCAGATCAACTGCGGCAGCGCGACGTTGGCGCCTTCCAGTCGCGTGATGGTCTGCTGCAGCATCGACAGGTGCGCGTCGGTCAGGCGCAGGAACTGCTTGGGGTTCAGCTGCCGCGAAAGCGGCCACAGGCGCGACCCCGAACCGCCTGCCATGATCACCGGTAACAACATGAGAGCGTCCTCGGGAGAGAGAGTCAGAAATAGGCCCGCGTGTGTTCATGCACCCGCGGGCTGATGCGCAGTTCGTCCTCGGACCACCAGCGGTAATGCTGGTGTTGCTCCGTGGGCGGCTGCAGGGTCTGGCCTTCCACCAGGTCCAGGCAATAGCCGAGCACCACGTAATGGGTGTTCGGCCCGGCCCCGGCGTTGGCGAACACGCTGTCGTCGTAGAAGTGCTCGTACACTCCCAGCAGCCGCGCCTCGGCGCGCTCGAACGGCTGTCCCAGTTCGTCGCGGGTGATGCGCCGGAAGGCGTTGTCGAGGTGTTCGTTTTTCTGGATACGCCCGCCGGGCACGAACCAGAAACCATAGGCCGGCCGATTGACGCGCAGGCCCAACAGGACCTCGCCACGGGCGTTTCTCACCACCAGGTCGATCGCCACCAGCGGCGTCGATGCCACGACCGTATTGAAGGTCGGTAAATCAAGCCACATACCCATCAGACCTGTGCCATAAAGCGTTGCAGAATACGTTCCTTGTCGAGGAACTCCTTGGCGTAGTCCAGCGCCACCTCATTGCGCGCGGGCAATGCCAGTGCCCGCTCGATCCCGATGTTCAGCGCCGCGACGGACTCCGGTTCAGCCAGCACCGCAATGCCCGGGTGTTCCTCGCACAGGCGGCCGAGGGTGGTGCCGGGGTCGGCGGTGATGATGGCGTGGCCGCCCACCGCGAGGATATTGGTCAGCTTGGAAGGCAGCACCGCGTCCGCCACCCCGCGCTTCTGGATCACCAGGTGCACGTCGGCCGAGGCCAGCAGCACCGGCAGATCCTCGTAGGGCTGCAGCGGCGCAAACAGCACGTTGCGCAGGCCATCGCGCTGCACACGCTCGAGCAAGCGGGCCTTGCCGGTGCCCTGGCCGACGATCAGGAACACCAGCTCCGGGCGATCGGCATAGGCCTGGGCGGCGTCGAGGATCAGTTCCAGGCCCTGCTTTTCGCCGATATTGCCGGCGTACAACAACACCCTTTGGCCTGGCGCCACACCCAGGCGCTGCAGCAGCCCGTGGCTGCGGGGCACCTGGCGAAAGCGGGCGGTTTCCGACCAATTGGGAAAGAACAGCAGGCGCTTGCTGTTCACGCCTTTGCCCCGGGCCTTGTCGAGCATGCCGCTGGAAATCGTCGAGACCCGGTCAAAGCGCCGCAACAGCCAGCGTTCAAGCCCAAACGCCAGGCGCCGCACAAGGGAGCCGCCACCGATGCCGAGGCCGAACATCGCGTCCACTTCGTAATCCTGGATATGCAGCACCGAGCGCGCGCCACTGAGCTTGGCCAACAACAGTGCCTGGGGCGCACAAAACAGCGTGGGCACCACCAGGATCACCAGGTCCGGTTTCCAGCGCCACTGCCCCATGACCGCCAAAAACGAACTGGCGGAAAAGCTCATCAGGTGCAGCAGGCGCGTCAACGCCGTGGGCTGGCGTGGCACATACAGCGGGCAGCGAATCACCGTCACGCCGTCGTCCTGCTCGGTGCGAAAGCGCCACGGCGAATAGCCCTCGCCCACCTGCCACTGCGGGTAATACGGCGGCGCCGTCACCACTCGCACCTCATGGCCCTGGCCCGCCAGCCAGCGCGCCTGTTCACCGCTGTACTTGCCGATGCCGGTGAGCTCCGGGCTGTAGTTGATGCCGTACAGGAGGATCTTCATCAGTGGCCCCGAGGCTGTTCGAGGGCCGCGAGGTAGGCGTTGTAGGCGTCGCGCAGGCCCTCTTCCAGCGGCACATAGGCTTCCCAGCCGAGGGCGTTGATCCGGCTCACATCCAGCAGCTTGCGCGGTGCGCCGTCGGGCTTGCTGGCGTCGAAGCGCAACTGCCCCTTGAAGCCGGTGACCCGCACCAGCGCCTGGGCCAGTTCGGCGATGGTGCAATCCACCCCGGTGCCGACGTTCAAATGCGAACGCATCGGCTGGGTCTGCTCGCGGTAGCGTTCCTGGCTGAGCTCCATCACATGCACGCTGGCCGCCGCCATGTCATCCACATGCAGGAACTCGCGCCGTGGCTTGCCACTGCCCCAGATCACCACTTCCTCATCGCCGCGCTGGGTCGCCTCATGGAAGCGCCGCAGCAAGGCGGCGATCACATGGCTGTTCTGCGGGTGGTAGTTGTCGCCCGGCCCGTACAGGTTGGTGGGCATCACGCTGCGGTAATCGCGGCCATGCTGGCGGTTGTAGCTTTCGCACAGCTTGATCCCGGCGATCTTGGCCACCGCGTAGGGTTCGTTGGTGGGTTCCAGCGCGCCGTCGAGCAACACCGCTTCGATCATCGGTTGCGGGGCATGCACCGGGTAGATGCATGACGAGCCCAGGAACAACAGTTTCTCCACGCCATGGCTGTGGGCGGCGTGGATCACGTTGGCCTGGATCATCAGGTTCTGGTAGATGAAATCGGCCGGGTACGTCGCGTTGGCGTGAATCCCGCCGACCTTGGCGGCCGCCAGGTACACCTGGTCCACACGGTGCCGGGCGAAGTACGCCTGCACCGCGGCCGGGTCGAGCAGGTCCAGTTCGTCACGACCGGCCGTGAGCAACTGTGTGTAGCCCAAGGCCCACAGGCGCCGCACGATGGCCGAGCCGACCATGCCGCGATGGCCGGCCACGAAGATCCGCGCATCAAAGTCACGTGCCATGCTCAGTTCTCCACGGCAATCGGTGCGTCATGCCCGTGCAGGCGCAACAAGGCGTGGCGCTGGGCGACCTTGAGGTCTTCGCGGACCATCTCCGCGCACATCTCCTGGGCGCTGATTTCCGGCACCCAGCCGAGCAGGCGCTTGGCCTTGGACGGGTCGCCCAACAGCGTCTCGACTTCGGCCGGGCGGAAGTAACGCGGGTCGACGCGCACAATCACATCGCCCACCAGGATGCCCGGCGCCAGGTCGCCGTCGATCCGCTCGACCACCGCCACCTCTTCCACGCCCTCGCCGACAAAGCGCAGATGCAGCCCCAGTTCCGCCGCCGACCAGCGAATAAAGTCGCGCACCGAATACTGCACACCAGTGGCGATGACAAAGTCCTCGGGGTGTTCCTGTTGCAGCATCATCCACTGCATGCGCACGTAGTCCTTGGCGTGGCCCCAGTCGCGCAGTGCATCCATGTTGCCCATGTACAGGCACTGTTCCAGGCCCAGGGCGATATTGCTCAGGGCGCGGGTGATCTTGCGGGTCACGAAGGTTTCACCGCGACGCGGTGACTCGTGGTTGAACAGGATGCCGTTGCACGCATACAGCCCATAGGCTTCGCGGAAGTTCACGGTGATCCAGTAGGCGTATAGCTTGGCCACCGCATAGGGCGAACGCGGGTAGAACGGCGTGGTTTCCTTCTGCGGGGTTTCCTGCACCAGCCCGTACAGCTCGGAGGTCGAGGCCTGGTAGAAACGGGTCTTCTTTTCCAGGCCCAGCAGGCGGATCGCTTCAAGGATGCGCAAGGTGCCGAGGGCATCCACATCGGCGGTGTATTCCGGCGAATCGAAGCTCACCGCCACGTGGGATTGGGCGCCGAGGTTGTAGATTTCGTCGGGCTGGATCTGCTGGATGATGCGGGTCAGGTTCGACGAGTCCGCCAGGTCGCCATAGTGCAGGATCAGATTTTTACGCAGGGCCTGGGGGTCCTGGTAAATATGATCGATGCGCTGGGTATTGAACGACGAAGAACGGCGCTTGAGGCCGTGCACGGTATAGCCTTTTTCCAGCAGCAGCTCGGCCAGGTACGAGCCATCCTGACCGGTGATCCCGGTAATAAGCGCGACTTTATTCATGTCTGTCTCCCAATTGATAGGCGAGCGAAGGCCGACACCCAAACTTGGGTGTTTGTTAAAAACGCTCAGTTACTTCGGTGTGGGCAGGTTCAAGTTATGTCCGGTCAACTTTGAGAGTTCCCGGACAATGGCTTCCTTATCGTTTAAGTGCGCAATCGCGGTTTCCAGTTCGAGCACTTTGGCGCCCACCAGAAAGCGGTACCAATAGCCCTGGAGCAGGTGATAGACCAGGCCGCTGCGGCCATCGAGAAACCCCAGCTGAATGATGTAGCGCCACAGGAAATACGCGGTGGAACTGAGGGTGAACGGCACGCGGTTGTACACGCGGTTCTTGACCAGGCGCTTGGCCTTGGCCTGGAACGAACTCTGCCCGGCATGCAGTTCATCGCGTATCGCAAACAGCCCCAGCCGCGCGTTAAGCACTTCAATCGCTTCGCGGGTGGCGTACTGGTTGTGCTTGTGGGTGAAGAAGGTCAAGTCATGCAGGTTATGGTCGGCAAACCCACCGTCGAGGGTGATGGTGCGGCCCTCGGCGACCGAGATGTGCTCGTCCATCCAACGGTCCTCCATGCGCCCCTGGCCAGTGCGCCACAGCCGCAGCATCTTCAACGGGTAGCGACCGCCATGGCGCACCCAGCGCCCCATGAAGATATGCTTGCGCTTGAAGTTGATGCCGGTGATGTCGCGGGCCAGGGTCGGCAGCCGGGTATTGATCGCGGCGGCAAGGTCGGCCTCGATGATTTCGTCGGCGTCCAGGCGCATCGTCCAGTTGCCGGTAATCGGCAGGTGATCCAGCGCCCACTGGAACTGCTTGGCCTGGTTGACGAAGGCATGCTGCACCACCAGCGCGCCATGGCGCCGGGCGATGTCGCAGGTGTCGTCGGTGGAAAACGAATCGACCACCAGCACTTCGTCGCTGAAGGCCCGTACCGACTCGATGGCGCGGGCGATATGCAGGCTTTCGTTGTAGGTAAGGATGATCACACTGACGGTTTCGCGCTTCATATCAGCCACCGTGCATCTGCAGGACTTCGGTGGTGAGCCGGCGCGGTGAACGCGCGGCCCGGAAGTGGCTTTCCAGGGGCAGCCCCACGGCGATCATCATGATTAACCGCTCGCTGGCCGGGATGGCGCCGATGCCACGGATCTTCTTTTCCACCGAATTGAGGATCGCCAGGTTCAGCGGGCACGCGCCCAGGCCATTGGCGTGGCAGGCCAGCAGCAGGCCCATGGAAAACAACGCACCGTCGACGTAAAGCTGGTTGCGCTGCCCGGCGCCGCCCCAGGCGGTGACTTCGGACGTGACCACAAACAGGTTGTCCACCGACTGCGCAAACCCGCGCGAGCCGCCTTGCAGCTCCAGCAGCTGCGCGATCACCGCGCGGTCCTGATACACATGCACCCGCGACGACTGGCGGTTGCATTGGGAGGGTGACGACTGCGCCAACTCCACCAGGGACGTCAGCAGGCCACTGTCGATCTTGCCGGCCTGGAACATGCGGCAACTGGAGCGCGATTGCAGGAACGCCTTGGCATCCAGCCCGCCGTTGCCCAGCCACGGCGCCGCACGCTTGATACCACCGCTGCCGGCGGTGCCGTCGCGCTTGAGGTGCTCCACATAGGCATCCAGGTAAAACACGAAGTCGTCGCTGATGCCGAGGGTGCGGTGCAGCTCGAGGTAACCCTGGAACGCGCCGAGGGCCATCTCTACCGGCAGCGCCGAATACGAGCGGTCGTATTCGTTGAGCATATGGATGATGCCGTTGATCTTGTCCTTGCCGAACAGCGGCTTGGGTTCCTTGAGGGACAGGCCCTTTTCCACGGTGTGGGTTTCGATGAGGATTTTGTAGAACAGCTTCTTGTTGCGGCTTTCCAACGGCGAATAACCGTTGTGGCGAATAAACGTGAGCATGTCGCGAAAAAACTCGCTGACGAAATACATCAACTTCCATGCCTTATCCATCATGGGTTTCACCTGTTTCATAGTGCGATGTCTCTCGTTTTGAGGGGGCGGCACGGCGCACCGACGCAAATCATCCAGGCCGGCTGGCTGGCCGTGACCACCGAGCGCGCGCCGACCACGCAGCCCTCCTCCAACACGCAACCGGGGTGGATAAAGGCCTCGGCGGCGACCCACACGTGGTCCTTGATCACAATCTCGCGAGTCACCAGGGGCCGCAGCAGGCTGCGGGTGTCGTGGCTGCCGGTGCACAGGAAGCTGCGTTGGCTGATGGTGACTTTGGAGCCCAGGGTGATTTTGGCCATGGCGTACACATCGACCCCATCGCCGATGGCGGTGTAGTCGCCGATCTCCAGGTTCCACGGCGCCCAGATGCTGCACGTGGGCGCGATGCGGCAGCCCACGCCGACCTTGGCGCCAAAGCAGCGCAGCAACCAACGCCGCCAGTTGTGCAGCATCCAGCGCGGCGTGGGACGAAACAGCAGCTGGTAGACGATGCCCCACAACAGCCGGCGTGCCTTGTTGCTGCGCGGCAGGGTGTCGACGTACTTGAGTTGCGCGAAGTCGCTCATGGCCGCAGCGCCGCCAGTTGTTCCAGCAGGTAGCGCTCGCCCACCTGTTGCAGGGCCTGGCGCCGGGCCCGCACCGCCACCCAGTCGATGGGCGCCGCGATCAAGGCGTGCACCTGGTCGGCATCGTCTGCCGGCAGGAAGCGTTGCGACAGCTCCAGCTTTTCCAGCAGGTTGCGCACACGGGCGTTCAGCGAGGCCTTGTTGCCCGGCAACCCCACGGCGATAAACGGCTTCTCGAAAATGATCGCGAACACCGTGGCGTGGAAGGAGTTGGTCACCACGTAGGCGCTCTCCTTGAGCAACTTGAGCCAATCCTGCGGGCCCACCTGTACGGTCTCGCCGATCTGCCGCCAGCGCCGGTGCGCGTTGTACGGCGAGACAATCGGCCCGGCCACCTGCCGTGACAACGCCTGGGCCACTTCGCGCACGCCCACGCCGGTGCGCAGCGCATAGCAGAACACGTGGCCGGTGCGGGTCTGGGTGGACGTGGCGAGCAGCGCCGAATAGTCGCGGTGCAGCAGCGTCGGGTCCGGCACGCACTGGGCAGCCAGCCCCGAGACCTGCTGCACGATGCTCACTCCGCTCTCCTCGCGCACACTGATCGCCGACAGTTGCTTGAGCAGGCCCTCGGCTTCGGCGTGGTACTGCGGCTCCAGGTATTCCTTGCCGAAACTCGCGGCGTAGGAGATGCGCCGGATCGCCTTGTCGCAGTCGAAGGCCAGGAAGTACGCCGGGTCAAGGCCGGTCTGGCCCGAGGGGTTCCAGATCTGGTCACTGCCGGCCACCAGCAACTGCTGGCCGGCCACCGCCTGGTTGAGCTGGTGGGCGTGGGCGTAGCGCGGCGCCTGGATATTCAGGAAACGCGTCTTGAACGCCTGGAACTGGCGCGACTGGGCATTCGGCCCCAGCACCCGGGTTTTCAACGCCAGGGCCTTGAGGTACAGGGCCTTGAGGTTGGCCTTGAGCTGGCGCGGGTTGAACAACTGGCGAATCTCGCTGCCATCCTCCACGTAGGCCGGGTGGTAGTTGATCAGGCTTACCTGCAAGCCCTGTTGCTGCAACCAGCGCTGCAGGGCATAGGCTTGCAGCACCGCGCCGAAGTTTTCGCTGAAGTGGTACGTCAGTATCCCGGCCCTGATGGGGCTAGCAGGTGCGTTCATGATCCAGCCTGTTTCAGTAAGTAATTGGGGTAAACCGCCTGGCGTGCAGGCGCAGCCTTGTTGAGCAGGCCGATGAACATCGACCACACCAGCAGGTAGCTGCCATCGAAGGTGGTGAAGAACTGGTAGCTGGTCTTGAACGAGAAAATCAGCAGGATCGCCACCACGGCCAGGGATACCGGGCTGCGCGGCAACCCGCTGAACAGCAGGCAAAACAGCGCCACGCCGAGCACTCCCAGCTTGGCGGTCACGCCCCAGTAGCCGTTCTCGATATCGAACTTGGAGTTCTCGAACCAGCGCTCGTCATTGGTGGGCACGCCGGGGGTCAATTGCTTGGCCAGGCCATTGCCCAGGAACACCGTGGCCGGGTTGTCGAGAAACGATTCCTTGGCATGGGCGATCTCGAACGCACGGGTCACGTCCTCGCCCTTCTCCTCGAACAGGTAAGTGGCAAAGCGCGACACCGCCAAGGGGCTGGCATAGAACGTCAGCGTGCCCAGCGCGCCGATGGCCACCACCAGTACCGCCAGCGACTTGAGCTTGCGCTGGGTGATCGCCGACAACAGGATCATCACCGCCATCGCCGCGAGGATGGTCTTGGACCCGGCCGCCAGCAGCGTGACCGCGAGGATCAGCATCAAGCCGACCCTGCGCTGGCAACAGGCATAGAAAAACAGCAGCACCGCCGAGCTGGTGGGGAACAACATGATCCGCCCGACTTCGTCGCTGGACTTGGACGCGGCGTTGGTCAGGTCGATGCCCACGCCATACAGGCTGACCTGCAGCAACTGGCCAAGGGCGAAGATGTAGATGATGCGTTCGAGGATGCGCCGGTAGTTGACGCTATGGGCCAGCGCGATTTTTTCCACATTGGCCAACACATAGCTGTACCCGGCCAGCAGCAGCACAAAATAGAAAAACGGAATGCCGGAACGCAGGAACTGGTACAGCGAGATGTTCGCGCCACTGCTCACCAATACCTGCAACACACTGGACGCGATCACCAGCGCCAGCAATGGCAGCGCGCGGGTAAAGCCACGCGCCGCGTACACCACGAACGGCAGCAACAGCAGCAGCGCCAACGGTTGCGAGAGGTTGTTGCTCAGCGCCAGGGGCAAGGCGAAGAACGTCAGCGGCAGGTAGAGGGTCAGGCGCGCCTGGGACAGCATCATGGACCGACCTCCCCCACGCGAATCACCCGCAGGTACACCAACACCACCAGTTCCGGCAGCGACAGCAACAGCGACGCGCCCAGCAGCGGATCGATGCGCTCCTTGCATGCCAGCCACAGCAGCAAGGCCATCACGCTGCTTACGGCATAGATCACTGAGGTGAGGGTGTGGCGATTGGTGGAAATCAGCATCGCCGCGAGGATGAACCAGGCCACATTCAAAATCGTATGGGAGCCGATCAGCGCCAATGACAGGCGATCGACCTGCACCAGGCCATGGCTCCACAGCAGGATGACCTGCGGCCCGGCCCAGATCCCGGCGACATACACCAGCAGGCACAGGCCCAGTACCAGGGAGCTGGCGCGCTGGGTAAAGCGTCGCGCCTGCTCGAACTCGCCGCGCCCGGCCAGCCGTGAGATTTCCGGGGTCAGGGCGTTGCTGCAGGTGATGCCCAACTGGATGATCAGGCGCATCAGGGTGCGCGCCATGGTGTAACCCACCACCACCGCCGGGCCGGCGATCTGGTTGAGCACTTGCAGGCCGCCTTGCAGGGTGATCGCCTGCGCCAGCGGGATCGCCGCGCTGCCCAGCGCCGGTTTCCAGATACCACGGAACTCGGCCCAGGACGCCGACGCCAGCCCCAGCAGCGGCCAGGGTGAAATCCGCCGCACAAACAGGGTCACCAGCACCAGGAACAGCACCTGGCTGAAAAACATGCCCTGGGCCAATTGCAGTTCGGAGCCACCCAGCAGCAGTACGACGATGGACAGCACAATGTCCAGGGTCCTGCGGTTGGCCATGATGAAGACGCCGCCGACCGTTCTGTCGATGGTCCGAAACCAGGCGTCGATCGGCCCACCCAGCAAGCGTGTGCACAGGTAACCGGACATGAACACCACCACCAGGCCGGCCTGTTCGGGTGTCAGTGTCTTGAGCCCGAGCAATGACACCCAGTCGAGCCACTGGCCCAAGGTCAGGGCGAATACCAGCACCAGCGCGACCACCGCCAGGGTAAAGGCCAGCGCGGTCTGCACACTGCGTCGCGCCCCCGGCACATCGCCCTGGCTCGCACGCAGCGTGGCGCTGGTGGCCGACGCCTGGGCCACCCCCAGGTCCAGCAGGCTGAGCATCGACGGAATACCGGTGAGCACCAGCCAATCGGCATAGCGCCCGGTGCCCCAGGCGTGCAGGAAAAACGGCACCAGCACCAGTTGCGCCGCCAGCGTCACCAGTTGGGTGTAGCCGTAGCTCAGCACGTTGAGGCGAAACCGTCGCGACAACGAGCGCGGCATTTCAAGCACTTTGCTCATGGTCATCAGGCCTTGTCGGACTGATAGGCGTAGCTGTAGTAGCCGTAGTCGCCATAGCCGTAGCTGGCGGACCGGCGTTTTTCCACACCATTGAAGATCGCACCCTTGAGCTCGATGCCGTTCTGATGGAAGCGGCGCAGGGTCAACTCGATCTCCTTCGCCGAGTTCACGCCAAAACGGGTGACCATCAGGCTGGTGCCGGCCTGGCGCCCGACAATCGCGGCATCGGTCACCGCCAGCAATGGCGGCGTGTCGATGATCACCAGGTCATAGCGCTCGCTGACTTCGGCCAGCAACGCAGCAAAGTTGGGGTGCATCAGCAGTTCCGACGGGTTGGGCGGGATCTGCCCACGGCCGATGAAATCGAAGCGCTCCACGGCGGTCGGGTGAATCGCTTCCTGCAGATCACAGCGCTTGGCGAGCAGGTCGGACAACCCCGCCTCCACCGCCTTGCCGAGCATCTTGTGCAAGTAGCCCTTGCGCATGTCGGCATCAATCAACAGCACGCGTTGGCCCGACTGCGCGACAATCGCCGCCAGGTTGGCCGAGACAAACGTCTTGCCCACCTCGGGGCTCGGGCCGGTGATCATCAGGCGGTTGTTCCTGGCCTCGAGCATGGCGAAGTGCAGGCTGGTGCGCAGGCTGCGCATGGCTTCCATCACCAGGTCATGGGGGTGATTGACCGCCAGCAGCGACGGCGCGGCGGAGCGGCCCTTGGCGGCGTTGGTTTCCTCGGCCTTTTGCAACAGGCTGAAGGGGATCGAGGCGTACACCGGCAGGCCGAGTTTCTCGATCTCATCCGGGCTTTCCAGGCCACGGTTGAGCAGGCTGCGCACCAGCACGATGCCCACCGAGAGCATGCCGCCGAGCAGCATCGCCAGCAGCACCACGATGACCTTGCGCGGCGCCACAGGCTTGGCCAGGTTGACATCGGCACTGTCGATCAGGCGCACGTTACCCACGGTGCCGGCGCGCATCACGTCGAGTTCCTGGGAGCGGTTGAGCAACTGGGTGTAGATCTCGGTGCCCACTTGCACGTCGCGGGTCAGGCTGAGCAATTCCTGCTGGGTCGTGGGCAAGCCTTCGACACGCTTGGTCATCTGCGCCTGCTTGGCGTTGAGTTCCGCCAGCTTGGCGATCAAGGCGCGATAAGCCGGGTGCTGGGGGGTGAACTTGCGGTCCATCTCGGCCTGTTGCAGCTTGAGTTCGGAGATGCCGGTGTCCAGGGCCACCACCTGGTCGAGCACGGCCTTGGCTTCGAGGCTGATGTCGATGGATTTGCTGCGGGTCTGGAAGCGGTTCAAGGCGTTCTCGGCCTTCTCCAGGTCGCGACGCACCTGGGGCAACTGGTCATTGAGGAACGACAGGCTCTGCGCCGCCTCGGCCGAGGTGCGGTCGACGTTCTGCTTCACATACAGGTTGGCGATTTCATTCAGCGTCCGCACCGCCAGGGCCGGGCGCGTGCTCTCCAGGGACAGGCTGATGATGCCCGACTCCTTGCCGCGTTCGATCACGGTGAGCAGGTCCTGGTAGTCGGCCACCGCGTCCAGGCGCGGCTTGCGCACGATCTTGAAATGCGCGCCCGGATTGGCCCGCAGCTCCTTGACCAGCACCTCGACGCCGTCGGCGGCAAACGGCACGCCGACGCTTCCTGCGGCGATCTCGATGCCGTCCTCATCAAATAACGTGTAGGCCTGGGCCTCGCCGGCCACCAGTACCAGGGTGGTCCCGAGCAACGCCGTCGGCAGGTTCAAGCGGCTCAGCGCCAGGGCCTCGCCCCCTGCCGACCAGCGGCTGAAACCGAACAGCGGCGGCGCAATATCGCCCTTGTGTTCAGGCGCATAGCGCCGCGCGAGGAAGCCACCGATCAACGGAAAATGCTGCGGCGTGACAGTGATGTCCAACGCCAGGGTATCGACGGTCTTGCCAATGATGGTGCGCGACTTGATCAGCTCGATCTCGGTCACCGCCGGCGATTCCTTGCCCAGCAGGCTGCTGACGTCGGAGAAACCGAGCATGTCGTTCTTCTTCGGCTCCACCTGGATCAACGCATTCGCCTGGAACACCGGCGCCGCCAGAATCGCGTAGGCGGCGCCGATCAGCATGCAGGTGCCGGTGATCCCGGCGATCAGCCATTTGTGATCGATCAGGGTGCCAAGCATGCCGAGCACATCGATCTCGTCACGGTGAGGGCTTTCAGGGGAAGCGTTCTGGGGTGAATGCATAAATCGCGTCTTCGTCCTTGCAATCGTTTAAAGAGAGAGCGTCAGCGCGCCAGGCGCTGGGCCCAGGCCTGTGCGGCCTGTTCGATCAAGGCATAGGCCTGCACAAAGGCGGGCTTGCCCTGGCGATAGGGGTCGGTGATCTCGCGATCGTGCTGCCACTTGCCCAACAGGAACACCTTGCCCCGCGCCTCGGGGGCGAGGTCGAGCACGCCGTCGATGTGCCGTTGTTCCATCACCAGGATCAGGTCGGCCTCACTCACGGCTTCAACGCTGAGTTGCCGCGCCTTGTGCGCCCGGGGAACGTGCCCATGCTCCTGCAGCACTTGCCCGGCCGTCGGCTCCAGCGGATGGTCACGCAACGCCGCCAAGCCGGCGGAACTCACCGTGATCTCGGAGGACGTAAGCGCGGCCCCCAGCAAGTGTTCCGCCGTGGGGCTGCGGCAGATGTTGCCGATGCACACAATCAATATCTTTTTGAACAAGGCAACCTCCCACGCACCGCACACTTATTCTTCGGCAAAAGGGACGACCTTATTTAATGAGTTGCAACTAACGACCGACTAATTATGACCACAGCCTACAAACCGAGACCATCTATCGCGCAAGACAAAAAATAACAATCCCGGTATTGACCGACTAAAACTAACATTCCGGTATTTTTTCACCATCCCATAATAAAGTGCGATTTGAATGCACCAGACAGGGGACGGCCATGAACACGTCAAAGTTATTGGTAGAGCGTATTGGCCTATTTCCTTCTTCGGGAAATATTCAAGTGGAAGTGCATGATTCATCCCATGTCGTCGAACGCCTGCAGGTGTTGTATGCCGATTACTCACTGGACAGCGACGCGTCCGGTGCCGGGTTTTCCATGGTGTTCGCCGACTGGCGCTTCAAGTTGCAGGTCAGTGACCCGTTGTCGGTATGCCTGTGCGTGGAAAGTCGCGGCGACAGCCAGTTCATGCAGGTCAAGACAGCCGAACTGCTGGCCAATATCTGCGGCACCGAGGAGCGGCCATGAGCCTGTGGGCGGGCTTGAGACGCGGCTATGCGTTGCGCAGGCTGACGGGGATGTTCGAGGGGTTTGCCGAACCGGTGCAGGGCGCGCAGTACCAGCGCAACACCCGGGCCATCGGCCATTGGCTGGACCTGTTGCGCGGCAGCTCCCCCCAGCAGATCACCCATGCGCTGTTCCAGCAGATGAAACGCGCGCGGCGCCGTGGCAATGCGCAACGGTTCAACGCGCAGACGACCCTGCTGGCGCTGATGGTGGAAAGCAACCTGGCGCTGGACCTGGCGACCTACTCGGCCTTCCTGTGCGCGGTTTCCAGGCGCCAGGCAGGCTCCTGATGGGCCTGGTCGGCACCTGAGAGGGTCACTGCGACGCGGTTGAGCAGCCACTCCGCGTTGTACTTGGGCACCAGCCCACAGACCAGCAAAAACACCAGCCCGCCGCCGATGAACACGGGGGATACCTTGATGGGCGCGGCATCAATACGCCACAGAAACACACTGGCCGCTGTCGCACCCAGTGCGGCACCGGCCAGGGCTTCATTCAGTGGATGTATATAAGGCGCTACACAATAAGCACTGAACCCGATACTTATCACTAACCCCACCAACGCCGCCGGCCAGCGCCAGGCCAGGTTGAACTGGCGAGCCAGCAAACTCGTTGCCACCGTGACCATCAAACAGGTGTTCATGGCATGGCCACTTATTACAGCAATATCCAAGTGCTGGAAGGATAAGCCCCAACCTTTAAACAGCAACTTGCTGGCCGCCACGATCGAATAAGTAATACCCAACGTTATTATCCAGGCCCGCAATGCCCACGGCGTGGAATACCTTAACCAGACAGCAATCATCAGTGCGGCCGGAATCATGACGGTAATGCCGCCATATTGCGCAAGTTCTGCCCGCATCACTGCTTAACCTTCGACGTGCCATTTTCGGCGCTCATCAGACCTCAGGCCCGGAAAAAACACAACGTTATCTAGCGTCAGCAACGCCTTCAAAATGCAATTTACTGATCACCACATACAAATATGATTCTATATTTTAATAATTAGGTTAGAACCAAACGGCATTTTACAGCGGCTGTCGCGGCCCCTACCGTGGACGAGCATGACCGACCCCCTGCCCGGCGGAGGTATTCACCCCTACTCGACAAGGACAGACCATGAGCATTGAATTCATCGGCTATATCGGCGGTCACCACGCTTCCGAGATCCACCCACGCAGCGGCCCTACCCTGCAACCGGACTACGTGGAAACCGTGGCCCGCGCCCACGAAGACGCCGGCTTCGACCGCGCGCTGGTGGCGTTCCATTCCAACAGTCCGGACAGCACGCTGATCGCCGCCCATGCCGCCAGCGTGACGAAAAAACTGCAGTTCCTGATCGCCCACCGTCCGGGCTTCGCCCAACCGACCCTGGCCGCCCGCCAGTTCGCCACCCTTGATGTGTTCAATGGCGGGCGCACCGCCGTGCATATCATCACCGGCGGCGACGACCGCGAACTGCGCGCCGATGGCAGCCATATCGGCAAGGACGAACGCTACGCGCGCACCGATGAATACCTGAGCGTGGTCCGCCAGGAATGGACCAGCGATCAGCCCTTCGACTTTGCCGGCACCTACTACCAGGTCGAAGGCGCGCACTCCGCGGTGAAGTCGCCGCAGCAGCCGCATATCCCGCTGTATTTTGGCGGCTCTTCCAAGGCTGCGATTGAAGTAGCGGGCAAGCATGCCGATGTGTATGCGCTGTGGGGCGAAACCTATGAGCAGGTCCGCGAGATCGTGACCCAGGTGCGCGCCGAAGCGGCCAGGCATGGGCGTACGATTCGTTTCAGCCTGTCGCTGCGACCGATCCTCGCCGCGACCGAAGAACAGGCGTGGGCCCGTGCCGACAGCATCCTGCAACAGGCCACCGAGTTGGCGCAGAAGCATGGCTTTGTGCGGCGTGAACCGCCGAATGAAGGCTCGCGCCGGTTGCTGGCGGCGGCAGCCCAAGGCTCGCGGCTGGACAAGCGTTTGTGGACGGGGATTGCGGGGTTGCTGGGGGCGCAGGGCAACTCCACCTCGTTGGTGGGGACCGCCGAACAGGTGGCAGAGGCATTGGTCGATTATTACGACCTCGGCATCACCACCTTCCTGATCCGTGGGTTTGATCCGCTCAATGATGCGATCGACTATGGCAAGCGGTTGATCCCCCTCACCCGGCAGTTGATTGCTGAACGCGAGCAGAAAGTCGCCTGACCAAACACCACAAACCCCGTATGGGAGAGGCTTGCCCCCGATGGCAGAGTGTCAGTCAAAGATAATTGACTGATCCACCGCCATCGGGGGCAAGCCCCCTCCCACATTTTGATCTTCATCTGGCCCGGCATCAGTTCTTGTAGTCGGTATCGTTGCGCTCCAACTGCCGAATCAGCGCATTCCAATGCCGCGCCACCCCCGGTCCTTCGCCACTGGCAAACACCTTGGCCTGTTGTTCGACTTTCTCCACCACTTCGGCCGGCGGGAAGATCAACTCCACATTCCCCGCCGCCTGCGCCGCCACCTGGATATTGCACGCGCGCTCCAACTGTTGCAGCTGCACAAATGCATGTTCAACGCTGACGCCGGCGGTCAACAAGCCATGGTTGCGCAGGATCATCACGCTCTTGTCGCCCAGGTCCGCCACCAGCCGCTGGCGTTCGTCCAGGTCGAGGGCCACGCCTTCATACCCGTGGTACGCCACGCGCCCGGAAAAACCAATGGAATGCTGGGAGATCGGCAGCAGGCCGTCTTTCTGCGCCGACACCGCAATGCCGTCGCGGGTGTGGGTGTGCAGCACCGCCTGCAGGTCATGGCGTGCGCCGTGGATCGCGCTGTGGATCACATAACCGGCGTAGTTGATGCCCAGGCCGGTAGGGTCATCGACGATAGTGCCGTCGAGGTCGACCTTGACCAGGTTGGATGCGCTGATTTCATCGAACAACAACCCGAAGGCGTTGATCAGGAAATGCTCCTCCGGCCCCGGTACGCGGGCGGAGAAATGGGTATAGATGTGGTCGGTCCACTTGTACAAGGCGGCCAGGCGATATGCGGCGGCCAGTTTGACGCGCACCTCCCACTCTTGCGGGGTAACGCGCTGGCGAACATTGCTGGTGAGGTTGGTGATCGAGGTGACGCTGCTCATGGCAAAACTTCCTGGATGGCCTTAAGGACTTCCAGGCAAGCCTAGGGGATGGCCAAAAATAATAAAAAGCACATTTTAATCTAAGCTAATTATTATTTTTTTTCATATAACCCTCACCAACAGCACAAGCCAAATGGGAGTAGGCTTGCCCCCTCCCACATGGATCAGGCTGCGTCGCGGACTTTATGCAGCGACGCCGCCACCCGCTTGCCAAACGCATCCACCGGCCCCTGCAGGTTGCCCAGGAAGTGCGGATAGATCAGCCACAGGTCCATCACCGGCTTGAAATCCTTGAGCGGCATCACCGCCAGCTGCTCACGGTGCGCACTGCGTTCCAGCAACGGCCGTGGCACCAGACCCAAGCCCAGGCCGTCGGCCACCAGGCCCAGTTGCAGTTCGGTGCCGAAGGTCTCCAGGTTGACCCGCAGGGCCAGGCCCTGATCGGACAAGGTGCGCTGCAGGCCGGCACGGAAGCCGCAGCCGTCCGGGTTGAGGACCCAGCCATTCTGGTACACATCGGCCAGCTTGCACGGTTTCTTCGGCAGTTGGGCCTTGGCGCAGACCACCACCAGTTCCATCTTGCCGATGGACTCGCCGACGATGTTGTCCGGGAAGATCTTGCCTGCCGGGAACAGCGCCGCCGCCGCATCCAGTTCGCCGCGTTCGATCTTGCCCACCAACTGGCTGCCCCAGCCGGTGGCGACCTGGGCACGCAAGTCGGGGTATTCGCTGCGCAGGTGCTTGAGCGCGTCCAGCAGCACCACGTCGCCGATGGTCTGCGGCACCCCCAGGCGCAGCAGGCCGGTGGGCGGTGCGTCGGTGGCCACCAGCTCGCGCAGGGCATCCATCTCGCGCAGGATCAACCGGCACTGCTCATAGACACGGGTGCCGATCAACGTCGGCTTGAGGGGCTTGGTGTTGCGGTCGAACAGCTCCACGCCCAGCGCCTGCTCGAAGTTCTGCACGCGGCGGGTAATGGCCGGCTGGGTCAATTGCAACGACTCGGCGGCATGGCTGATGGACTGGCAACGAATCACTTCGACAAAGGCATCGATATCGTCAATTTTCATTTGGGCCGCACATAGAGAACAGTCATTAAGATGTGTGTGAAGCATAGTTGCAGGAACGCAGCGTGAATAGCCCGTGCTGCAATCGATAACGTCTAACGCTATTCAGACCTGTTCTAAATTACCTTCAGCTATAAGCTAATCATTAAAAAATAGCATATTAACTATAAACATTATGCTTAGATAACCCCATCCCTGCGACCACACGATGGAAGTGCCATGACCCAGGCCCGACACCCCGAGAGACTCAGAGCCTTCATAGGCGCCCTGGCGGAATTGATCGACGGCAACCCACGGGAAGGCGACCTGTTGCACCGTGGCGGCAAGCTGCTGGCGCAACTGGTCAGCCATGACGACTGGCTCCCCGATGAGTTTGCCCAACCCGACCCCGAGCGCTACCAGCAGTTCCTGCTGCATGCCGATTCGCGCCAGCGTTTCAGCATCGTCAGCTTTGTCTGGGGGCCGGGGCAAAGCACGCCGATCCACGACCATCGGGTGTGGGGGCTGATCGGCATGCTGCGCGGGGCAGAGTTCTCCCAAGGCTTCGAACGCGCGCCCGACGGCAGCCTGATCGCCGAAGGCCAGCCGATTCAACTGGTGCCGGGCCAGGTCGAAGCGGTGTCGCCCAAAGTCGGCGACATCCACCAGGTGAGCAATGCCCACAGCGACCAGGTGTCGATCAGCATTCATGTGTACGGCGCCAATATCGGCGCGGTGCGCCGTGCGGTGTACCAGCCCGACGGCAGCGAGAAACTGTTTATCTCCGGTTATTCCAACGCCTTCCTCCCGAATATCTGGGATTTGTCCAAAGAAAAGAGCCCTGCCCTATGACCACCGTATCGACCCGTAGCTTTGCCCGGATTCGCCAGGCCCTGTTGGACCGTGAAGAAGTCGCCCTGGTGGACGTGCGCGAAGAAGCGCCGTTTGCCGAATCCCACCCGCTGTTCGCGGCGAATATCCCGCTGTCCAAGCTGGAACTGGAGGTGTATTCGCGCATTCCACGCCGCGATACCCAGGTCACCGTCTACGACAACGGTGAAGGCCTGGCCGCCCGTGCCGCCGAACGCCTGGTTGCGCTGGGCTACACCCAGGTCAGCCTGCTGGAAGGTGGCCTGGACGGTTGGCGCCGGGCCGGTGGCGAGCTGTTTATCGATGTGAACGTGCCGAGCAAGGCCTTTGGCGAGCTGGTGGAAAGCGAGCGCCACACGCCGTCCCTCGCCGCCGAAGAAGTGCAGGCGCTGCTCGACAGCCAGGCCGATGTGGTGGTGCTCGACGCCCGCCGTTTCGACGAATACCAAACCATGAGCATCCCCACCGGCATCAGCGTACCCGGTGCCGAGTTGGTGTTGCGGGCGCGCGAACTGGCGCCCGACCCGGCCACCCGCATCATCGTCAACTGCGCCGGGCGCACCCGCAGCATTATCGGCACCCAGTCGCTGATCAACGCCGGCGTGGCCAACCCGGTGTCTGCGCTGCGCAATGGCACCATCGGCTGGACCCTGGCCGGGCAGAAGCTCGCCCACGGCCAGTCGCGGCGCTTTGCCCCGACTTCGGAAGAACACCGCCAGATCGCCGCCGTCGATGCCCGCCGCGTCGCCGACAAAGCCCGCGTCGGTCGCGCCACCCTGGCCGACCTGCAAGCCTGGCAGCAAGACGCTGCGCGCACCACCTACCTGTTCGATGTGCGCACCCCGGAAGAATTCGAAGCCGGCCACCTGCCCGGCGCACGCTCCACACCGGGCGGCCAGCTGGTACAGGAAACCGACCATGTCGCCAGCGTGCGCGGGGCACGCCTGGTACTGGCGGACGACGATGGCGTGCGGGCGAATATGTCCGCGTCCTGGCTGGCCCAACTGGGCTGGGAGGTGCATGTGCTGGATGACCTGCAGGCAGCGCATTTCAGCGCGAAAGGCGCCTGGGTCGCCCCGGTGCCCGTGCCGCCCCAGGCCGAACTGATCAGCCCGCACACCCTCGCCGAATGGCTCACCCATGGCGACACGGTGGTGCTGGATTTCACCGCCAGCGCCAACTACGTCAAACGCCATATCCCCGGCGCCTGGTGGGCGTTGCGTGCGCAACTGCCCGAGGCCCTGGCCAAGATACCCGCCGCCCAGCGTTATGTGCTGACCTGCGGCAGCAGCCAATTGGCGCGCCTGGCGGTGGCCGAAGTCGAAGCGATCACCGGCAAACAGGTGTTCCTGCTGCAAGACGGCACCGCCGCCTGGATCAACGCGCAACTGCCACTGGAAGAAGGCGAAACCCACCTGGCCTCGCCGCGTATCGACCGCTACCGCCGGCCGTACGAAGGCACCGATAACCCCAGGGAAGCCATGCAGGCTTACCTGGACTGGGAATTCGGTCTGGTGGAGCAACTGGCCCGCGATGGGACCCATGGGTTCTATGTGATCTGATCACTTTTTTGCAGGTCCAGCACAGATCTCTGTGGGAGGGGGCTTGCCCCCGATTGAGGTGTGTCAGTCAGTACATCTGATACTGATAGACCGCAATCGGGGGCAAGCCCCCTCCCACATGGGCCGCATCTACTTCAACACCAATAAATGAAATTAAAGAATAATTAATTCGAAAATAATCAATTATTTTAATAATTAACATATAACCAAAAAGACCTTCACAGCAGGTTTTTATGGGCATAACGTGAACTCCTCACCGACCCCTTCTCCAGGCGGAGGTAGCCGAACCCTTTTTCGATCTGCCTGGAGCCTGCATCCCATGGTCTTTTCCACTCCGTTCAAACGCCTGCTCCTGGGCACCGCCCTGGCCCTTGGCCTGGCCACCGGCGCCCACGCCGCCGACCTGCAACCGCTGCGGGTGGCCAATCAGAAATCGACGATCAAGACGCTGCTGGAAGTCTCCGGCGAAACGAAAAACGTGCCCTATCAAATCCAGTGGTCGGAGTTCCCGTCCGCCTCGCCCCTGGGCGAAGCCTTGAATGCCGGTGCCGTGGATATCGGTGCCCTGGGCGATGCGCCCTACGTGTTTGCCCTTGGCGCCGGCGCCTCGCTCAAGGTGGTCAGCATCATCCACGCCGAAGGGCGTAACACCACCGCCCTGCTGGTGCCCAAGGATTCGCCGATCAAGACGGTGGCCGGCCTCAAGGGCAAGAAAATCGTCACCGGGCGTGGGTCCATCGGCCATTATCTGGCGATCAAGGCCCTGGCCACCGCCGGCCTGACCACTAAGGATGTGCAGTTCATTTTCCTGCTGCCCAGCGAGTCGCGCCTGGTGCTGGATAACGGCACCGTCGACGCCTGGTCGACCTGGGACCCCTACACCACCGTCGTCACGTCCCAAAGCCAGGCGCGGATCCTGGCCAGCGGCAACACGCTGTTGAGCAACCACCTGTACCTCGCCGCCACCCGCCAGGCCATCGCCGACAAGCGCACGCAGCTGGACGACTTTGTCGCCCGCGTCGACCGCGCCTACGCCTGGGCCAATACCCACCCCGACGAGTACGCCGCCGCCCAGGCCAAAATCACCGGGCTGCCGCTGGCCGTGCATCTGGCCGTGGCCAAGGAAACCCGCCTGAGCCCGGTGCTGATTGACGATAGCGTGATCAGTGGCCTGCAGGCCACCGCCGACACCTACCAGCAAGAAGGCCTGCTGCCCCGGCACATCGACGTGTCCCAGGGCTTCGACACGAGCTTTAACGCCAAGCGCGCCCCCAACAACCAAGCATCACGCTGAAGGAGCAGAACATGAGCACGCCACGTCAATTGAAACCCCGCCATTTGAAATTGGGCGCCATGGTCCACGGTGTCGGACACGGCTGGGGCGAATGGCGCCATCCGCAGGCGCAACCGAATGCCAGTACGAATTTCGGCTTCTACAAGCAGCAGACCGAACTCGCCGAAGCGGCCAAGTTCGACTTCGTGTTCATCGCCGACAGCCTGCACATCCACGCCAAGTCCAGCCCGCACTACCTCAACCGCTTCGAGCCGCTGACCATCCTCTCGGCCCTGGCCGCACTCACCAGCCATATCGGCCTGGTGGCCACCGTGACCGTCAGCTACACCGAGCCCTATCAGGTGGCGCGCCAGTTCGCGTCCCTGGACCATATCAGCGGCGGGCGCGCCGGCTGGAACGTGGTGACCTCGTGGCTCAGCGGCACCGCCGACAACTTCGGTAAAGCCGAACACCCACCCCACGCCGTGCGCTACCGTATCGCCAAGGAGCACCTGAACACGGTCAAGGGCCTGTGGGATTCCTGGGAAGACGACGCCTTTGCCTACAACAAGCAAAGCGGCGAATTCTTTACCCCGGGCAAGCTGCATGCGCTGAACCACAAAGGCGAGTTTTTCTCGGTCAAAGGCCCGCTGAACATTGCGCGCTCGCGCCAGGGCCAGCCGGTGATTTTCCAGGCGGGCACCTCCGAAGACGGGCGTAACTTTGCGGCGCAGAACGCCGACGCCATCTTTGTGCATGTGGAGAGCATCGAAGAAGGCCTGGCCTACACCCAGGACCTCAAGCGCCGCGCCAAGGGCTTTGGCCGCGACGCCGACAGCCTGTCGATCCTGCCGGGCATCCGCCCGATTGTCGGCCGCGACGAGGCCGAAGTGGAAAGCCGCTACCAGCAGGCCGTGGAGCTGGTCACCGTGGAAGATGCCATCGTCGCTCTCGGTCGCCCGTTCAACGACCATGACTTCAGCCAGTACCCGCTGGACGCCCCGTTCCCGGAACTCGGCGACCTGGGCGCCAACAGCCAGAAAGGCGGCTCCGACCGTATCAAACAACTGGCCAGGGACGAAGGCCTGACCCTGCGCGAAGTGGCGCTGCGCTTCTCGCGGCCCAAGCGTGATTTTGTCGGCACCCCGGAGCAAGTCGCCGACGCGATCCAGACCTGGTTCGAACGCGGTGCCAGCGATGGTTTCATCATCAACTCGGTGCTGCCGGACGGCTTGCAGTATTTCACCGAACTGGTGGTGCCGGTGCTGCAACAGCGTGGCCTGTTCCGTAGCGAATACACCGGCCACACCCTGCGCGACAACCTTGGCCTGGACGTGCCGCTCAACCGTTACAGCGTGATCGAAGCCCGCGAAAAGGCCCCGGCCTGAACACTATCCCCTGTGGGAGGGGGCTTGCTCCCGATTGCGGTAGGCCTGTCACAGATGGATTGACTGACACACCGCAATCGGGAGCAAGTCGAATCGTCGCACCGCCCCTCCCACATTTTTGACCGAGCACATACTGATGACTCAATCGTCTCTACGCACTGTGAACGTTGTCGATTTCGACGCCCTGCTCGAATACTTGAGCGCCGAGCTGGCCGGCACCGCGCACCTGTATGACGAGAGCGGCGCCTTCCCCCATGACAACTTCCAGCGGCTGCACGACCATGGCCTGGTCGCCCTCACTGTGCCCAAGGCCCTCGGCGGCGGTGGTGCCAGCCTGCCCCAGGCGCGCAAGGCGATCAGTGCGATTGCCAAGGGCGAACCGTCCACCGCACTGATCCTGGTGATGCAGTACCTGCAACACACGCGCCTGCAAGACAGCAAGACTTGGCCGCCCCACCTGCGTACCCGGGTGGCCGAGGACGCGGTGCGCAACGGCGCATTGATCAATGCCCTGCGCGTCGAACCCGACCTCGGCACCCCGGCCCGTGGCGGGCTGCCGGCGACTACCGCCGTGCGCACTGCCGAGGGCTGGCGCATCAGCGGGCGCAAGATCTACTCCACCGGCAGCCATGGCCTGAGCTGGTTCAGCGTATGGGCGCGCAGCGATGACGCCGACCCGCTGGTGGGCGCCTGGCTGGTGCCCAAGGACAGCCCCGGCGTGAGCATCATCGATACCTGGGACCACCTCGGCATGCGCGCCACCTGCAGCCATGAAGTGGTGCTCGACAATGTGCTGGTGCCACTGGACCACGCCGTCAGCGTCAGCCCCTGGAGCGCACCGCAACCGGAACTGGATGCCGAGGGTTTCCTGTGGATGTCGGTGCTGCTGTCCTCGGTGTATGACGCTGTGGCCCAGGCTGCGCGGGACTGGCTGGTGAACTGGCTGGAAGAGCGCCAGCCATCCAATCTCGGTGCGGCGTTGTCGACACTGCCGCGTTTCCAGGAAACCGTCGGCCATATCGACACCCTGCTCTTCGCCAACCGCAGCCTGCTCGACGCCGCCGCCGACGGCCACACTCCGGCCGCCAACGCCGCGCAGTTGAAGTACCTGGTCACCCACAACGCCATCCGCGCCGTGGAGCTGGCCATCGAGGCCTCCGGCAACCCTGGCCTGTCGCGCCATAGCCCGCTGCAACGCCACTACCGCGATGTGCTGTGCAGTCGTGTGCATACTCCGCAGAACGATGCGGTGCTGCAGGGCGTCGGTAAAGCCGTGTTCGCCCAACGCCAGAAGGAGCGCACATGAGCCAGGTGATTATTGCCAGCCAACTGGGCGAAGACTACAACGAGGTGATCCGAGCGCGCGTCACCGCGATCCACCCCGGAGCACAGGTCATCGGCGTGCCAGAGGGCGTACCCAGCGACCTGCCGCCCCAGGCGAATATCCTGCTGCTGCGCCCGATCAACGTGCGCGGCTACATCGCCCCGGACACCCCGCCACCGGGCTGGCCCTACGGTGCGCAATGGGTGCACCTGGTCTCGTCGGGCATCGACTTCTACCCGCAATGGCTGTTCAACGGCCCGCCGGTAACCACCTCCCGAGGCAGCGCCGCCGACAACCTGGCCGAGTTCGCCCTGGCAGCGATCTTTGCCGCCTCCAAGCATTTGCCGGACATCTGGGTGAAGGACTCGCAATGGAACTTCACCGCCCTGCGCCCCCTCAAGGGCACCACCCTGGGCATTCTCGGCTTTGGCGCGATTGGTGAAAGCCTGGCGCAAAAAGCCCTGGGCCTGGGCATCAAGGTGGTCGCGCTGCGTCAGAGCCAGGCACCGTTCGGCGCCGGCGTGGACGCCGCCCAGGACATCCACGACCTGTTCGCCCGCGCCGACCACCTGGTGGTGGCCGCGCCACTGACCGACGCCACGCGGCATATCATCAACCGCGATGTGCTGGGCAGCGCCAGGCCGGGCCTGCACCTGATCAACATCGCACGCGGCGGCTTGCTTGATCAGGAGGCGTTGCTGGAGGCCCTGGATAACGGCCAGATCGGCCTGGCATCGCTCGACGTGACCGAGCCGGAGCCCTTGCCGGACGGGCACCCGCTGTACAGCCACCCACGGGTACGGTTGTCGCCGCATATGTCGGCGATTTCGACCAATAGCCGCAACGAGATTGCCGATACGTTCTTGGCGAATCTGGAGCGCTACGTTTCAGGGATCGAACTGGCGAATCTGGCTAACGCCTGACGCCGTTCAAAAATGTCGGAGGGGCGGTGCGACGATTCGACTTGCTCCCGTGGCGGCCTTCGGGCCGACCATGCCGTTGGGTTTTATCGAGTACATATCCGTTGCTGCGGTAACGGCCACTTAGGGTTTCGCTCTTACAGCGACTCACTTTTGGAGAGGCCCAAAAGTAAGCAAAAGGCCTTCGCCCCACCACTCGGTACCTCGCCTAGGCTCGGTATGCCCGAACGCAGGCTTGAATCCGTGGGCCGCCGTCATGGGCCATCCTTGGCCCAGGACGGCTAACCCGGCGTCCTGCCGGGTTACCCACGGATTCAAGCCTGCGTTCGGCCAGCGTGGTTAACGGGGCGCCTAGGATCAAGATCAAAAGCCAGAGCAAAAGCAGAGCAAAAGCAGACCGAGTTCTAGCTGATATGTGGAGATCCAAATGTGGGAGGGGGCTTGCCCCCGATGAGGGAGTGTCAGTTGATGGATTTGGTACTGACCCACTGCAATCGGGGGCAAGCCCCCTCCCACATTTGGTCATGTGGCCAGGCGAAAAATATCATCAGACATACGCATTATAAATAAATATTAACTGCATATTTTTAATAATTAACATATAACAAAACGGACTTTTACGAACGCCTTTCCTATCCATATTGTTATGTCCAGCACCGACCCCTGACCAAGTGGAGGCCTTGCCTGAACCACCACTTTCTCAGGGATCTACCATGAGCCACATCGCCGCGCCCAATCGCCTCACCCTTGCTGTCTCCCTCGCCCTGTTCGGCGCGTACGCCCACGCCGATGACGCCGCGCTGCCGGTGGTCAATGTCACGGCCGAGCACCGCAGTGAAGACTTGCAGAAAACCCCGCTGGCGATTTCCGCCTTCGACGAGAAGAGCCTCGACGACAAGCAGATCCGCAGCGTGCGCGATCTGTCGGGCCAGGTGCCGAACCTGACCCTCAGCCGCCAGTCGATCTCCTACAGCGCCCAGACCTATGGCATTCGCGGCATCGGTGAAACCGACCCGATCCAGGAAGCCGCAGTGGCGGTGTACGCCGACGACTTGTACATCCCACGGGCTATTTCCTCGATGCTCGACTTCAATGACGTCGAGCGCGTCGAAGTGCTGCGCGGCCCCCAGGGCACCCTGTACGGGCGCAACAGCAGCGCGGGGGCGATCCGCGTGATCACCCGCGACCCCAACCAGGAAACCCGTGGTTTCGTCGAGCTCGGTGCGGGTAATTACAATGCGCAGAACGGCCGTTTCCTGATCAGCGGCCCGCTGGTGGACAACGCGTTGTTCGGCAGCTTTTCGGCGATCCGCCTGAGCCGCGACGGCACGGTGTCCAACCCGACCCGGGGCAAGGATGTCAACAACGTCGATATCCAGTCGTATCGCGGCAAGCTGCGCTACAAGCCCGAGGATTCACCCTGGGATGTGCAGTTGACCCTGGCCGGCACTTTTGACCGTGGCGACACCACCAGCTACTCGCCGTTCGACGCCAACGGCCGTTTCGACAAGTTCAAGAGCTACAGCAGCCTCGACCCGAAAAACCGTCTTGACCAGGGCAGCTCGGTGTTGCGCGCGATCTATGCGATCAACGATCACTTGAATGTCAAATCGGTCACTGCCTGGTCGTCCTTCAACCAGCCGGTGGACTACGACAACTCTGGCCAGGCCGCGCTGATCCAGAACAACCTGATCCTCTACAAGCAAAACTACGCCACCCAGGAATTCCAGCTCAACGGCGACTATGACGACTTCAGCTTCAGCACCGGCCTGTACCTGTACCGCGAACGCTTCGATGCCGACCGCGACAACCTCACCTACTCCATCGCACGCAACCGGGTGATCGGCCAGGGCCAGTACAGCACCACCAACACCGAAAGCTACGCGCTGTATGGCCAGGGCACCTACAAGATCACCCCGCAGCTGTCGCTGATCGCCGGCCTGCGCTTTACCCGCGAACACAAGAACTTCGAGTTCACCAATTACGCGATCAATACCGACCGGCAGATTACCGGCACCAACTTCGCGGCCGAGTCGAGCAAATCCTGGCAGTCCACCAGCCCGAAAATCGGCGTCGAATATGCCTGGACGCCGCACCTCAACCAGTACGCCTACGTCGCCAAGGGCTTCAAGGCCGGCGGATACGACAACCGTGCGCCGACCCGCGCCGCCGCCGAGCAGGCGTTTTCGCCGGAAGACGTGACGACCTGGGAAACCGGCTTCAAGGGCGACTTCTTCGACCAGCGTCTGCGGGCCAACGTCGCGCTGTTCTACAACGACTACAAAGATCTCCAGACCAACGCCTACGACCCGGCGCTGGGGGTGAGCCTGCGCACCAACGTCGGCCAGGCCCACACCTACGGCGTCGAGCTGGAAACCCTCACCGCCCTGAGCCGCGACCTGCAACTGAGCGCCAACCTCGGCTACCTGGAGAGCCAGTACGACGACTTCCAGAACGCCAGCGGTGCCGGGGTCGATGCCAATGGCAAGCAACTGGTGTTCTCACCGCGCTGGAACGCCAGTGTCGGCCTGAACTACACCATTCCCGCAGGCCTGCCGGGCACCTGGCTGGCGGGCACGGATGCGCAGTTCCAGACCAAGTCCTACGCTAACGCGCTGAACGACGACATCCAGGAAGTGCCGCAGCAAACCTTCTGGAACGCCAACACTCGCTACATCAGCGGCGACGGCCACTGGACCACCACCCTGGCGGTGAAAAACCTGCTGGACCGCGCTTACCCGCAATCGGTGGGCTATGTGCCGTCCAGCGGCGCCCGTTATTACTCGGTCAACGATCCGCGCACGCTGTTGCTGTCGGTGCGCTATGACCTCTGAGTGCGTTACTTGATGCGGTAGTGGAAGGTATTGCGCACCGCCGGTACGGCCACGGCCTTGCCATCAACGATCCTCGGCTGGTAGCGAAAGGTGTTCGCCGCCGCCAGTGAAGGCCGGATAAACAACGGGTGGCAGCCGTCCAGCACCTTGGGATTTTCCACGCGGCCTTGCGTGTTGACGCTGTACTCCAAGGTGCAGTCGCCCTCGATGTTCTTGTCCAGGGCGCGCTCGGGATAGTCCGGTGCCTCCTTGCTCAGGGGTTGGTATTGGCGGCTGTCGAAGGCGGGTGCCGGGGCTGGCGCGGGGGTGGCAGCCCGAGCTTTTTCAGCGGCCAGGCGTTGCTGATCGAGGCGTTGTTGTTCCAGCTCGCGGTTGCGTTGTTCGCTGGCCAGGCGTTCCTGCTGCTGCTCGATCTTCTTGTCTTCGACGCGTTTACGCGCCAGGGCGGCTTTCTCGAGTTTTTGCGCCTGGACCTGTGGATCGACCACGGGCTTTACCGGCACCGGTATCACCACCGGCTCCGGCGGTGCGGGGGCAGCCGCCACCGGTTCAGGCTCGGGCGCTGGCGCCGGTGGCAGCATGACCAACTGCGTGTGCATCACCCGAGGGGCATCCGCCACGGGCTTTTGCGTCGACCAGCCCAGCATCAACGCGGCCAGCACGCCGACGTGCAGCGCCACCGCCAGGCTGGCGGCGAGGCTGTTTCTCCAGAACCCGGAAGCATCCCGGGGCGCCATCGTCAGGGTGGGACTGTGCATGATCATCGCCGTCATTGCGGGGCCTCGGTCACCAGCCCCAGGTTGCTGACTCCACCCTTCTGCAACACCGCCATGGCCGCGACCACACGGCCGTAACCGGCGTTGTCGTCAGCGCGGATATAGACCTGGGTGTCGCTGCGCGCCGCCACCACCTGCATGACCTTGGCGCCCATTTCATCCAGGCTCACGGCGCTGTCGGTCTGGTGCCGGGTATCGAGTTCGCCGCCGAGGTTCCAGTAGTAGCCACCGTCGGCCTTTACCGACAGCGTGAGGATCTGCTGGCGGGTGTCGGTGGCCAACGCCTCGGCGGCGACTTTGGGCAGGTCGATCTTCACACCCTGGGTCAGCATCGGCGCGGTGACCATGAAGATCACCAACAGCACCAGCATCACGTCGATATACGGCACCACGTTCATCTCGGCCTTGGGCCCGTGCTTGCGTTGCGGCCTGACTAACATGGGAGTTGCTCCTTTCAGGCGGCGACGGCCAGGTTGATCGACGTACCGCGCAGGGTGCGGTGCAGGCGTACCTGCAGCTCATTGCCAAACGCGTAGTAACGGGTGAGCAGGGTCTGGCCGCGCGCCGCGAAGCGGTTATAGGCGATCACCGCCGGGATCGCCGCAAACAGGCCGATGGCCGTGGCGATCAAGGCTTCGGCGATGCCCGGCGCTACGGTGGACAACGTCGCCTGTTGCACCTGGGACAAGCCGATAAAGGAATTCATGATGCCCCACACCGTGCCGAACAGGCCGATGTACGGGCTGACCGAACCCACGGTCGCGAGAAATTGCAGGCCCTTTTCCAGTTCGATTTCCTGCTCGGTGATCGCCACCTGCAAGGCCCGCTCCACGCCTTCGAGCACCGCCGGGTCATGGCTGTGCAGGTGCTGGTATTCCTGGACCCCGGCGATAAAGATCGGCGCAATGCCGCCCTCGCCTGTCTGCTGGATCTCACGGGACAGTGCCTGCAAATCCGGCGCGGCGCGAAAGCGCTGCACAAAAGCGTTCAACTGCCGCTCCAGGCGGCGCAGCACACTGCCGCGCTGGATAATCAGGTACCAGCTGAGCAAGGACGCCAACAGCAAGGTGAGCATGACAGCCTTGACCAACAGGCTGGCGTCGCTGATCAAACCCCAGATCGTCATATGTTCCATCGTCGCGTGCATGGTGAATCTCCCATTCGATTAAAAAGTGATGACCGGTTGATGACGGTTCACGGCAATTTCAATGCGCGGGTGACCTCGGCCCAGGGCACGAACTTGAAGTTCTGGGTCTGCTCGGGCATGCGCTTGCGCCCGTCCTGCACCACCAGCATGCCTTGGCTCCATGGCCCGCCGAGGTTGATGGCGGTGACTTCCAGGCCATCGGTTTCCGACGCACCGTCGATACCGGCGGCGGCGTTCAAGCCGACGCGGAAGCCGCCGTGCACGGCAAACGGCGGTTCGGCATCCACCACCAGGTAGCTGTCATTGCCTTGGCTGGAGATCACCAGGTAGTCATGTTTATCGCTCTGGTACAGCGCCAGGCCCTCGACATCCGCATGCAATTGCGCGCCGACCTTGATCACGCTGGTCAACGTCGCCGGTTGATCGGCGCGCGCATCCACCGCCCATACGCCGACGTCTTCCTCACCGATAAACAGGCGCTGGCGCTGGTCGTCGGCTACACAGCCTTCGGGTTGGCTGTCGACCTTGAACTGGCGCACCAGCTCGCCATGCACACGGCCGTCCGGCGCGCTGAGGCGGTATTGCAGGAAGGTGCCGTCCTTGCCATTGGCAATCGCGTAGATCTCACCGCTGGCGGGCTGGAACAGGCAGATGCCATAGATTTCCTTGAGCGGCGTGGGCACTTCACCGGCCTCACGCAGCTCGCCGCTCTGGCGGTCGATGCTGAACAGGCTCAGGCTGTTGTGATCGCGATTGCTCGCCACCGCCAGGTCGACCGTTTGCGCGCCGAGCTTGAAGTTGGGGCGTACGTCCACATTGTTCAGGCGGCCCACCGCCAGCTCCTGCAACAGCTTGCCGTCGAGGTCGTAGGCGAGCAGGCCCTGTTTCTTGTTGGTGCCGAGCACACGGCTGTTGGCTGGTGTTTCCGGGTGAATCCAGATCGCCGGGTCATCCGCCGCGTCGCCTTGGCGGCCGACCGGGTCGCTCTGGCGCAAGGCCGCGACTTCCGGCAGCACCGCAGCCGCCGCGACGGGCGTGGCCTGCCAGTCGAGCCTGGCCTGGTAGAGCGTGCCGCTGTCGTCATCGCGTACCAGCAACTGGCGGCCATTGAGCGCCAATTGCTCCGGTTCTTTCAGGCCCGGCAGGCCCAGGCTCGATTGCTCCACCCAGCGCTCGCCGGTGTGCTGGAACAGGTGTAACCGGGCGGTCTTCGGGTCCAGGGCAACCAGGCCACCGGGTACCAGCGCCATGGCCCCGGCTTCGCGCCTGGGAGTGTCGAACAGCGCCACCGGCGTGCGTTTCACCTCGGCTTCCGGGTGCGCCGGGTAGGCCCACCAGCCGACATTCTCTTCATTCACCAGCAACTGCTGGGTGGCATCGTCCACCTGGCAGAACTGCGCCGACGGCGGCAGCGGCAAACCGCGTACGCGCTGGGGATCGGTGAGCAGCGTCGAGCCGTTGCCTACCAGCCATTGCTCGCCCTTGCCCTCTTCGCCCACCAGGAACACAAACAGGTTGGCCGCGGCGTCGCGGTACAGGCACAGGCCATTTACCGGGTAGTCGCGGGTCGGCAGGTACAGCGGCTTGCCCCAGCTTTTGCTGGTGCTGTCCAGGTTGATCAGCAACGCCTGTTGGCGCTCGTTGTCGAGGCTGGCGACCAGCACCTGGGCACCTGCGGCGCGGGTGTCGAGGCTGCTGAAGTTCCCCTTGAAACGCGCCAGCTCGGCGCCCTGGCTGTCGAGCAGTTGCAGGCCGTCGCGGGTGCTGGCGGCCACGCGCTCGGTGGCGTTGGGCAGGAAGGCCACGGCTTCGGCCTTCAGGCTGGGTGCCCACGGGGTCAGCGCCAGGTCGGCGGCGAACGCAAGGCCGCTGGTGACCAGGGCAATCAGCAGGTACAGCTTGGAAATTCTCATGGACAAGCAAATCCTTCAAAAACAATGGAGATCAAATGTGTTGAATTCAAAAATGAGTGAAGGTGAGGCCCACTTTGTAGGTGGGGCCGTACTCTTCGTACTGGCCGTTGTAGCTGCGGTGGCCGGTGTAGACGAAGTACGACTCATCGGTGAGGTTCTGGGCCTCGAGGCTGACTTGCAGGTTCTTGGTCAGCGAGTAGCGCGCGCTGAAGTCGACGAAGGTCTGCGCGTCGACGTGCAGGTCGTGGGCCTTGTCGTTGATCGAGGCCAGTTCATACAGGTAGGCCGACTTGTAGTTGGCCGACAGGCGCAGGCTGAGCTTGTCGTCCTCCCAGCCGAGCATCAGGTTGCCGACGGTGTCCGACTGGTTGGGCAGGCTGATGTTGCGCTTGCGATTCGTGCCGCTGGCGGCGTCGAAGCCTTCGATATCGGCGCTGGAGCGGCTGAAGGTGCTGTTGGCGCCGATCAGCAAACCGTTCCACGGTGCGGGCAGCCAGTCGAACTTCTGTGAGTAGGCCAGTTCCAGGCCGTAGAGCTTGGCGCTGTCGCCGTTGGCGTAGGTGTGGGCCTCGGCGAAGTTGGTCCAGGCGCCGGTGCCGGCGAGGTCGGTGTTGTAGACGAAATTCTTGATGTCCTTGTAGAACACAAACGCCGACACGGTGCCGGCGCGGCCCATGAAGTGCTCGATACCCAGGTCAAGGTTGCTCGATTCCAGGGGCTTGAGGTCCGGGTTGCCGAAGGTGGCTTCGTCATCGTCGATCACAAAACCCGGCGCCAGCTGGCCGAACGTCGGGCGCACCACCGACTTGGTCCAGGCCGCGCGCACCTGGGTGTTCTTGTCGATCTTGTAACGCGCATGCAGGCCCGGCAGCCAATGGTGATAGCGGCGCTGGGTCTCGGTGGGCGTGAACACGCCATCGGTGGCACCGGTGCCCTTGGCTTCGAACTCGGTGCCTTCGTAGCGCAGCCCGGCGATAAAGCGCCAGTCGTCAACGTCGAGGGTGTTCATCAGGTAGCCGGCGTTGATGTCCTCGCGGATGGTGAAGTCGTTGACCCGCGATTCGGTCTCGTCATAGAAATCCGCCGGGTTGAGGCTGCCGATCAGCTGCTTGATGGCGCCGGGGCTGATGCCGGGGCCGTAGTTGCCCAGGCGATAGTCGACGCTGCCCTTCTGGAACCGGGTGAGATTGAGTTGGTCGGCACTGAAACCGAGGGTGTCAAAGTCTTCGTAGACCCAGGCTTCCAGGTCGTTATCCTTGTTGCGACGGCTGACCTTGCCACCGAACTTGACCTGGGACGCATAGCCGCTCAGGTCATAGTCGCGGGCCAGGTCCAGGCGCAGGTTTTTCTCGGTGTCCTGGGTGTTTTGTTTTTCCCAGTCGACCTTGTCGAGGCTGAAGTTGCTGGCGTCGTAGAAGCCGCTGCCGATGATCGGGCGGGGTTTGTCCTTGTCGTAGAAACCGCTGTTGGCAAAGTCGCCGCCGTCGAAGGTGGCGCCGGCGATATGCGCCGGGCTGTCTTCGCTGGATTGGCTGTAGCCGGCCTGGCCGCTTAAGGTCCACAGGCCGAGCATGCGTTCGCCGCCGAACACATAGGATTGGATTTCCTGGGTTTCCTCACGGTTTTTCAGCTTGCGCTTGCCCTCGGCATCGCCCAGTTGGCCCGGGGCCTGGGGGTCGGCAAACTCGATGCTGGTTGAGTTGCGGGTTTCGGTGTCGGTGTAGCGGCTGTAGAGGGTGCGCAGGTAGTAGCTGCTGAGGTCGTCGGGCTTGTAGTCGAAGTTCAGGCCACCGCCGGCACGCTCGCGGCTGATGTCGTAGTCGCGCTGTTCGAACTCGTTGAGCCGGGCGCCGTCGGTGAAGTCCCAGGCGCCGCCGGTTTCGACGTTGTCCGAGCCGAAATCGCGCTTTTGCCAGCTCAGCGCCGCGGCGACGCCGAAGTTGTCGATACCGTCGCCGAGGCTGAAACGGTTACTGGCGGCGCCGGAGAATTTCGGGCTGGTCTGGCGGGTGTTCTTGTCGTAGCTGGCTTCGCTGCTGCCGGTGTAGAACAAACCTTTATGGTCGAAGGCCGAGAGGCTTTGCACATCGACGGTGCCGCCGAGGGAATTGGCGTCCATGTCCGGGGTGAGGGTCTTGATCACCGACAGCGACTGCACCAGTTCCGAGGGCAGCACATCGAGGGCCACGGCGCGGCGCGCGCTTTCCGGGGCGGGCACCAGGGTGCCGTTGATGGTTACGCTGTTGAGGTCCGGGCCCAGGCCGCGCACGCTGACAAAACGCCCTTCGCCCTGGTCGCGCTCCACACTGATGCCCGGCAGGCGCTGCGCCGCTTCGGCGACGTTCTGATCCGGCAACTGGGCCACGCCGTCGGCATGCACCACGCTCTTGATGCTGTCGGCGCTGCGTTGCTCCTTGAGCGCCTGGTCGATGGCGGCCGCCTGGCCGACCACCTCGACGTGCTCGGTGGCGCTCGCTTCGGCGGCGCTCAACCGTTCACTGGCCATCGCCAGGGCCAAGGCGGTAAGCGTAAAGCTGACGAGCCCGGTGCGCTTGTACATGCAATCCTCCCCAAGAATCCGTTGGCGCCAGGCAAGGGGCCCGGCAACTGGGAGGGCAAGCTAGGGGTGGGGGATGACGGTTCTGTGACAGCAGGTCTGTGGCAGGCCCATAAACCGGGGGGTTTAGCCGATTTCCGGTTTGAAATGAGCTGAAATGACCTCAGTAGATCGAATGTGGGAGGGGGACTTGCTGTGGTGAAAGGGCTTGTCCCCCGACGGGTTCACTGAGGATACGGGGGGGCCTGCTTCGCAGACCGGCGCGGGGCAAGCCCGCTCACCACAGCAAGCCTCCTCCCACATTTTTTGATCGCCAGTGTGTTTGAGCTGAGCTGATTCGACCCTCCTCCACCGTCATCCAACGGTCACATCCATCTGCTGTGCTGGCGCCCACCACTCATTTGCCCAAGGACCCGCGGCCATGTTTTCCGTGCTCAAGCCCCACCGCTGGAAACTCTCGTTGCTGCTGATCGCGGCCAACCTCGGGCTGATCCTGCACCTGGCCTGCGGCGAGTTGAAAAGCGTCAGCGAATGGGTATGGCTGGATATCTTCGGCGAAGGCGGTTCCGCCCTGCTCGCCCTGGTGTGGCTGGGCCTGGTGCTCAAGAGCCGCCCCGCCGGGCGCGTCACCAATTACCTGGCGCTGGGCCTGTCATGCATCTTTTTTTCCTGGTGGATCGACAGCCTCGACGAATTTATCCGCCTGCCCGACAGCATCACCTGGGATCATTGGCTCGAGTCCGGGCCGATGCCGGTGGGCATGATCCTGCTGACCATCGGCATCTACCACTGGCACCGCGAACAACTGGCGATCAGCGCGCAGATGGAAAAGCGCGAGCGCTTGTTCCGTGAGCATCGGTTGTTCGACAAACTCACGCCGCTGGCCGGCGCCGATTACCTCAAGCGCCAGCTGGCCGACAGCCTGCAGGACAGCCGCGAGCAGCAACAACCGCTGTCGCTGCTGGCCCTGGACCTGGACAACTTCGCCGCCATCAACCAGGCCTACGGGCATGCCGAAGGCGACGCGGTGTTGCAGGCCCTCAGCCATTTGCTGCTGCTCAACCTGCGCCGCCAGGACCTGGTGTGCCGCCTGGCCGGCGACCGTTTTGTGGTGCTGCTGCCCAACACCGGCGAACGCCAGGCCAAGGAGCTGGCGCTGGAGTTGCAGCAAGCGGTGCGCGGCCTGGCCCACAAGACCCGGCAACAGGGCGAACGCCTGCAACTGGCGGCGACCACCGCCGTGGTCATGGCCCTTGAAGAACCGCCCCAGGACTTGCTCAAGCGCCTGAACCTGGCCTTGGCCAGGGCCAAGCAACCCCTTGCGAAAAGTGCCTGAGATGGCCGTGAAAACCAGCTGGTATGAAGCCGACAGCCGCTTCATTCCAGGGCATTACCAACCCGCCACGCTGATCGACCTGGCCTTGTCCCGGGACATCGACAGCCATCGCCTGCTGCGCGGCACCGGGCTGTTTCACGAGGACATCCTGGCCGGCACCGCGCACTTGAGCCCGCAGCAATTTTTCGGCTTGATCGGCAACAGCCGTAAGTTACTGGACGCCGACGACAGCAGTTTCCTGTTTGGCCAGCGCCTGCTACCGGGCTATTACGGTGCCGCCAGCCACGCCCTTGGGCATGCGCAGAACCTGCACCAGGCCCTGGAGATCCTGATCCAGCAACAGGTGCTGCTCAGCCCGTTGGCCACCCTGCAACTGGAGCTGGATGAGCACCACGCCTACCTGTACTGGCTGGACAGTTGCGGCGCCGGCGAGCACTGGCGTTTCCTGCTGGAAGCCAGCATGACCTCGCTGGTTGCCATGAGCCAATGGCTCAGCGGCGAGCGCCTGCCGTGGGCGTGCAGTTTCAGCCATGCCGAACCGCGTTATATCGAACAATATTGGGTGCACCTGGGCGAAGACACGCGCTTCGAGCGCCCGCTGGACATGATGACGATCCCGCGCGAATACCTCACCCGCACCTGGCCGGGCGCCTCGGCCACGGCCGGCCAGGTGGCGCGCCGCCAAGCCCGCGAGCAGATCGAGCAGCTGGGCTTTGCCGGCAGCTTTCTCGACTGCCTCTACGAGTACCTGCGTGACCAGGTACGCCAGCCGCCCAGCCTGGAACAGGCGGCCCACGCCTTCGCCATGAGCCCGGCGACCCTCAAGCGCAAGTTGCACAAGCACGACACCGGTTTTCAACAGCAGGTGGACCGGGTGCGCAAGCAGGTGGCGTTGCACCTGTACCAGGTCAAGGGCTACAGCAATGATGAGGTGGCGGCGTACCTGAACTTCAACGATGCGGCGAATTTCCGGCGCTCATTCAAGCGCTGGACCGGCAGCACTCCGAACCTGATCCGCCAGCTGTTCAACAGCCGCTAGCCAGGCGTTCGCGCAGAAACTCCACCAGCGCCTGCACCGGCCGTGAGCTTTGCCGGTGCTGTGGATACACCGCCGACAGGGTCAGGGCTTCGGGGGAAAAATCATCGAGGAGCGTGACCAGCCGGCCGTCCTTCAACGCGTCGCCGACGATAAAGGTCGGCAGGTAGGTGACGCCCAGGCCGGCGACGGCGGTATCGCGCAGCAACTCGCCGTTATTCACGCGCATACGGCCGGTGACATTCAGTGCTTGCAGCTTGCCTTTGAAGCGCCATTGCACCTGGCGGCCATGGCCGTAGGGCAGGCAGTCGTGTTCGGCGAGGTCTTCGGGTTTAAGCGGCGTACCGCGCAGTGCCAGGTACTCGGGGCTGGCGCAATACACACGCTCGATGCTGGCGATACGGCGAGCGATGAGGGTGGAATCTTCCAGGGTGCCGATGCGCAGCACCAGGTCATAGCCCTCACCGATGAGGTCCACCGGGCGGTCGCTGAGGTCAACTTCCACCGACACCTGGGGATGGCGCTGCAAGAACACCGGCAACAGGCAACCCAGGTGCGCCATGGCGAACGACAACGGCGCACTCAGGCGAATGGTACCGCGCGGCTCGCTGTTCTGGCCGGCGATGCCCTGCTCCACTTGCTCGACTTCACCGAGCAGGCGCAAGGCGGACTCGTAGTAACTCTGGCCCAGGGGCGTGACATCCAGGCGGCGCGTGGAGCGGTTGAGCAGGCGCACGCCGAGGCGATCTTCCAGCTGGATCAGGCGGCGGCTGACGAATTGCTTGGACAGGCCCAATTGTTCGGCGGCGGCGGTGAAGCTGCCGGATTCCATGACCTGGCAGAACAGGCGCATGTCTTCGAAGGGGTTCATTGTCGCTTCTCGGTAGACGATGGGCTGATTTATAGCGGGTTCATGGGCACACCACAAACCTAATGTGGGAACACAATCAAATGTGGGAGGGGGCTTGCCCCCGATAGCGGTGCATCAGTCAACAATACTGAGACTGACACACCGCTATCGGGGGCAAGCCCCCTCCCACATTGATTACCTACAGGCTTGAAAACCGGTTACTTGGCAGTGAACGCCGAGTAGCTGTTCATCAGGTTGCGGTAGTTGGGGATGCGCGGCGACAGCAGGTTGGCCAGGCCTTCCATGTCGTTGCGCCAGTCCACTTGCAGCTCGCAGGCCACGGCGAACCAGTTCACCAGTTGCGCACCGGCGGCGGTCATACGGGCCCAGGCGGCTTGTTGAACGGTTTCGTTGAAGGTGCCGGAGGCGTCGGTGACCACGAACACCTCGAAGCCTTCGTCGAGGGCGCACAGGGTCGGGAACGCCACGCACACGTCCGTCACCACGCCGGCAATGATGATCTGCTTGCGACCGGTAGCCTTGACCGCCTTGACGAAATCTTCGTTGTCCCAGGCGTTGATCTGGCCAGGACGGGCGATGTACGGCGCGTCCGGGAACAGTGCCTTGAGTTCCGGCACCAGTGGGCCGTTGGGACCGCCTTCAAAACTGGTGGTGAGGATGGTCGGCAGGTTGAAGAACTTCGCCACATCGGCCAGGGCCAGAACGTTGTTCTTGAATTCGTTGGGGGAGAAATCCTGCACCAGGGAGATCAGGCCGGTCTGGTGATCCACCAACAGCACTACGGCGTCATCTTTGTTCAAGCGCTTGTAAGTCATGGGTTAACTCCTTTGTGGGTTTAGGTATCAGAACGCAAAGCACGAGCAGCCAAACGCCCCCCAGAAACCCTGGAAGTCGCTGACCGGCACGCTGGAAAGCCGCGCCTTTTCGTGGCTGTGGGAATGCACGCCGCACGGGCCGCTGCATTGGTGTACTTGAGCTTGCAAAGGCGAACTCGGGCGCCAGTGCCCCGGCACCTTGACCACCGGCGACCAGTCCGGCAGCACCGGCACCCGCGGCGGGGCGAAGTCTTCGAAGTCGCCGGCGCCGTAGACCACCTTGCCGCCCACGACAGTGAGCACGGATTCGATCCACTTGATGGCTTCTTCATCGACGCTGAAAAAGTCCGCCGACAGCGCCGCCACGTCCGCCAATTGGCCGACCTTGATCTGGCCTTTCTTGCCCTGCTCGGACGAGAACCAGGCGCTGCCATGGGTGAACAGCTCCAGTGCGGTCAGGCGCGGCAGGCCTTCGGCGTGCAGTTCCAGGCCACCGACGGTGCGGCCGCTGACCATCCAGTACAGCGAAGTCCACGGGTTGTAGCTCGAGACTCGCGTGGCATCGGTGCCCGCCCCCACCGGCACGCCTTCGGCCAGCATGCGCTTGATCGGTGGCGTGGCTTCGGCGGCCTTGGCGCCGTAGCGCTCGACAAAATATTCGCCCTGGAACGCCATGCGGTCCTGGATCGCGATACCGCCACCGAGGGCGCGGACCCGCTCGATATTCTTCGGGGTGATGGTTTCGGCATGGTCGAAGAACCACGGCAAGCCATTGAACGGGATGTCGCGGTTGACCTTCTCGAACACATCGAGCATGCGCGAGATGGACTCGTCATAGGTGGCATGCAGGCGGAACGGCCAGCGCTGTTCCACCAGATGGCGCACCACCGGTTCCAACTCCTGCTCCATGGTCAGCGGCAGGTCGGGACGGGGTTCGAGGAAGTCTTCGAAGTCGGCGGCTGAGAACACCAGCATCTCGCCGGCGCCGTTGTGACGCAGGTAGTCATCGCCCTGGTGCAGGGTGACGCTGCCGGTCCAGTTCTTGAAGTCGCTGAGTTCTTCCTTGGGCTTCTGGGTGAACAGGTTGTAGGCGATGCGCACCGTCAGCTGTTGATCCTTGGCCAGTTGCTCGATCACCGCGTAGTCATCGGGATAGTTCTGGAAACCACCGCCGGCATCGATGGCGCTGGTCAGGCCGAGGCGATTGAGTTCACGCATGAACTGGCGGGTGGAGTTGACCTGGTATTCCAGCGGCAGTTTCGGGCCTTTGGCCAGAGTCGAGTAGAGGATCATCGCATTCGGCCGCGCCACCAGCATGCCGGTGGGGTTGCCGTGGCTGTCGCGCACGATCTCGCCGCCCGGCGGGTTCGGCGTGTCCTTGGTGTAGCCGGCCACGCGCAGGGCGGCGCGGTTGAGCAAGGCACGGTCATACAGGTGCAGCACGAACACCGGGGTATCCGGTGCGGCCTGGTTGAGTTCTTCCAGGGTCGGCATGCGTTTTTCGGCGAACTGGAATTCGTTCCAGCCACCCACCACCCGCACCCATTGCGGCGTCGGGGTTCGGTCGGCCTGCTCCTTGAGCATGCGCAGGGCATCGGCCAGGGACGGCACACCTTCCCAGCGCAGCTCGAGGTTGTAGTTCAGCCCGCCACGGATCAGGTGCAGGTGCGAGTCATTGAGGCCGGGGATCACGGTGCGGCCCTTGAGGTCGATGACCTGGGTGCCGCTGCCACGCAGGGCCATGGCCTCGCCATCGGTGCCGACGGCAACGAAGCGCCCCTCGCGGATGGCGACGGCGGTTGCCCGCGGGTTTTCACGGTCCACGGTGTGGAACTGGCCATTGAACAGAATCAGATCGGCGTTCATAGGGTTTCCTTTACAGAGGCTTCTAGCCAGGGAGCGAACAGGCGGGTGGCGGCCGGCATCAGCAGGTAGACCACCAGCAGGACGATGGTCACGGTGACCAGGAAGGTCGCGACCACGTAGTTGGAGAGAAACGGGTGCAGGCCGAGGATCGGGGCCCACACGATCGGCACCAGCAGGGTCAACGGCAGGATCACGCACAGGGTCACCACCGCCTGCTTCCAGCGCGGCGGCTTGGCGGCGCTGTCGGCCAGGGGCGTGAACCAGAACTCGTTGAGCGCACCGATTTCGGTCTTGTCGCCGTCGGCCAGCATCGGCGTGGCTTCGGCGATCAGGGTGTTGCGCTCGGGGGAATTGAGCCAGGTTTCCAGGTCAGTGGTGGAGCGGTAGCGCAATACGCAGGTGAACAGCGTCAGGCCGTTCTGTTTGCTGCGCACCACGTCGACACCGAGGTGGCCGGGACGCTCGCCGGCGATGCGCACGGTGCGGCGTAGCCAGGCTTCGTAGTCGGCTTCGCGGCCGGCCTTGATCAGGTGTTTGACGACCAGGGTGACGACTTCGTCGGGCCCTGTCTGTGGTGCTGGATCCATGGGATGCCCCTCTGCCTTGAAATATCAGCGATGAGGGGAGTTTGCCGAGGACAGCGTCAGGAAAATTGCATGTACGTGCTGTTTGAGGGGGATCGCTGGAAAGGGCTCACCAGCCTTCTTTCAGCATGCGCAACTCCAGGTGCTGCAACAGCATGATGGTCTTGCCGTCGGCGATCTCGCCGCTCTGCACCATGGCCAGTGCCTGCTCGAAACCCAGCTCCAGCACCTCGATGTCCTCGCCCTCCTCTTCCAGGCCGCCGCCATGGCCGACCCGGTCTCCTGGCTGGTACTCGCCGAGGAAAAAGTGAATCCGCTCGGTGACCGATCCCGGGCTCATGAACGCCGCATAGATCTTCTCTACATGGCCGACGCGGTAGCCGGTCTCTTCCTCGGCCTCCAGGCGAATGCGCTCTTCGGGGCTCGCGTTGTCCAGCAACCCCGCCGCCGCTTCAATCAGATAGCCGTGGTAGTCATTGACGAAGGTGGGCATGCGGAACTGGCGAATCAGCAGCACGGTGCGTTGCTCGCGGTTGTACAACAGGATCGTCGCGCCATTGCCACGGTCATACACCTCGCGGGTCTGGGCTTGCCAACTGCCGTCGCGGCGACGCAGGTCGAAGCTGTATTTTTTCAGCAGGTACCAGTTGTCCGAGAGGGTTTCTTCGGCGGTGATGCGAACGGGGCTGTTGTCCATGGTCAGGCCTTTGCTCAAAAGAGCACGAGCATGTCGCGCCGGCATCAATGGCGTCAAATGCTGTAACACTTTGCAAGCAATCGCCGTGGGCGGCCGTCGAATTTATACCTGCCTGTGCAGGCCATCTGGTAAAACCCCAGCTTCACCTTTGCCCAGGAATCTCCATGCCCTCTCGTTTTCTATCGCGCCTGAGCCTGCGCTGGTTTCCCCTGCTGTGCATGGCACTGTTGATCGTCGGCCTGCCCGTGGGCTGCGCGGTGCTGCAACACAAGGAGCGCGAGCTGGTGTTTCGCATCGAACCCGGCACCGCCAGTTGGTACAGCGGCTTGCCCAAGGCGGTGCAGGAATTCGAACTCAAGCCCGCCAGTTTCAAATCGGGGCAGAACATTCATGGCTGGTGGTACCCGGCAGCCAACAAGGACGCACCGGCGATCCTCTACTTGCACGGCGTACGCTGGAACCTCACCGGGCAGCTGTTTCGCATCGAGCAGTTGCACGCCCTGGGTTACTCGGTACTGGCCATCGACTATCGCGGTTTCGGCCAGAGCCACGGCGAGCTGCCCTCGGAAACCACGGTCTATGAAGACGCGCGCATCGCCTGGGAACGCTTCCAGGTGCTGCAACCGGACCCCGGCAAGCGCCTGATCTACGGGCACTCACTCGGCGGCGCGGTAGCCATCGACCTGGCCGCCGAACTGGGCAAGCAAACGCCACTGCCGGTACGTGGGCTGGTGATCGAGTCCACCTTCACCTCCCTGGCCGATGTGGCCGCGGCGGTGGCCAATACCTCGCTGCCGGTGCGTTGGTTGCTGTCGCAGAAGTTCGACTCCATCGACAAGATCGCCGATATCCATATGCCATTGCTGGTGGTGCATGGCCTGGATGATCGCTATGTGCCGCCGCGTTTCAGCGAGCAACTATTTGAAGCGGCCCGGCAACCCAAGCGCCTCTTATTGGTGCCGGGTGCCAGCCACAACAACAGCATGAGCCTGGCCGGTCGCAGCTATCGCCAGGCACTCGACAACCTGATGCAAGCGAAGATGCCCGCCCAGGTTGTCACCCACGCAACCGGCCGTGACAACGAGTCATAAATCCGTTTTTCGGCACTGGATTCGCGCTTGGCTGTCAAGCGCAAACCCTGCCCATACTGGCCCTCGCCGGCAGTTGATCAAATATTAACCTTTGGTTAAATCGCCAACCCTGCCGGGCGTTCGCAAAGTTATCCACAGAGATACCCACGGTTTTCGTGGACAACTCTTTTTATTTTTTTACGATTTTTTTGCTGATTAAACGGTTTCTGGAAATGTACCCGGCAGCAGAATCTCGCGATTCACATCGCGTATATCGTTATAGCCACACAGCGCCATCGACACGTCCAATTCACGGGCGATGATCTCGAGCGCCTTGGTCACCCCTGCTTCGCCCATCGCGCCCAGACCATACAAATGCGGGCGACCGATCATGGTGCCCTTGGCGCCGAGTGCCATCGCCTTGAGCACGTCCTGGCCGGAGCGAATGCCGCCATCCAGCCACACCTCAATGCGCTCGCCCACCGCGTCGACAATCGCCGGCAACTGGCTGATGCTCGACGGTGCACCATCCAACTGGCGGCCACCGTGGTTGCTCACCACCAGTGCATCGGCGCCGGAATTGGCAGCCAGGCGCGCGTCTTCCACATCGAGGATGCCCTTGATGATCAGCTTGCCGCCCCAGCACTGCTTGATCCATTCCACATCGTCCCAGCTCAGGCGCGGGTCGAATTGCTGGGCGGTCCACGATGACAGCGAACCCATGTCCGCGACGCCCTTCACATGCCCGACGATATTGCCGAAGCCACGCCGCCGGGTGCCGAGCATGCCCATCACCCAGCGCGGCCTGGTGGCCATGTTGAGGAGGTTCGGCAAGGTCAGCCTGGGCGGTGCCGACAGGCCGTTGATCAAATCCTTGTGGCGTTGCCCGAGGATCTGCAGGTCCAGGGTCAGCACCAGTGCGTCCACGCCGGCCGCCTTGGCACGTTCGATCAATTGCTCGACAAAGCCACGGTCGCGCATCACATACAGCTGAAACCAGAACGGCTTGCCGACTTGTTCGGCGATGTCCTCCAACGAACAGATACTCATGGTCGACAAGGTGTAGCGCAGGCCAAACGCGGCGGCGGCGCGGGCGGTAAGAATCTCGCCATCGGCATGCTGCATGCCCGCCAGACCGGTGGGGGCCAAGGCAACGGGCATGGCCATGTCCTGGCCGAGCATGGTGGCGCGGATCGAACGTTCATCGATATTGCGCGCCACGCGCTGGCGGAATTTGATCCGGGCAAAATCGCTTTCATTGGCGCGGTAGGTGCTTTCAGTCCAGGACCCGGAATCGGCGTAATCGTAGAACATCCGTGGCACCCGCTTTTGCGCCAGCTTGCGTAAATCTTCGATGGTTGTAATCAACGACATCTAGGTCACCTCTCCCTGAACTGAGCACAGAGAGTAACCGCCCCACAGGTGGGCAACCAGCCATTGCGTTTATATCGATCGCAGACTAATCTCGCACAAACCCGCAAAAAAGCGCACAAACATGCACAACACCCATCACGCCATGGACCTGCCGTCCCTGCGCAAACAAAAGATCCTGTTACTGCTGGAACGCGACGGCAAAGTCACTGCCTCGGAGCTGGTGGACCACTTCGCCGTGTCCCAGGACACCATCCGCCGCGACCTCGGCGAACTCGCCGCCGCCGGCCTGTTGCAGCGCGTGCACGGTGGCGCCCTGCCCCGGCCCAAGGACACCGGCAAGGACTTCTTCACCCGCGTCGGCGAAACCAATGAAGCCAAGCGTCAACTCGCGCAACTCGCCGCCGAGCGCGTGGAAGACGGCCAGATCGTGCTGTTCGATTCCGGCTCCACCACCTTGCAGATCGCCCAATCATTACCGCACTCGATCCGCCTCACGGTGGTCACGCCGTCACCGATGATCGCCATCGCCCTGGCCGACCATCGCGATGTGAAGGTGATACTTGCCGGTGGCCAACTCAACCCGGCCACCTTGTCCACCAGCGGTCACGAGGCGGTGCGCCTGATCCAGGGCATCAAGGCCGACCTGCTGTTTACCGGGGTGTGCGCACTGCATCCGCAAGTGGGCATCAGCTCGCTGCATTTTGATGAAGTCGCGGTCAAGCAGGCCCTGCTCGACAGCGCCTCCCATGTGGTGGCGGTGACCATGGCCGACAAACTCGGTGCGGTGGAACCGTTTGTGGTGGCGCCGTGCAGCCGTATCCACACGCTGATCACCGAGTGGCATGTGCCGAGTGTGGAGGCGTATGAGCAGTTAGGGTTGGAGGTGTTGCGGGTGGAGGTCGAGTAGGTACAGGGCATCAAATGGCGGTGTGGCTGGAAGGCTTTGTTGTGGCCCGCAGGCTTTTTGTGGTGGGCAAGCTTTTTTTATGGTGAGCGAGCTTGTTGTGGTGAGCAGGCTTGCTGTGGTGAGCGGGCTTGCTGTGGTGAGCGGGCTTGCCCCGCGCTGGGCTGCGAAGCGGCCCTAAAACCAGTCACCGCGTTCAGGCAGGATAATGGCGGGGGCCTTATGAGGGGCCGCTACGCGCCCCAGCGCGGGGCAAGCCCGCTCACCACAGCAAGCCCGCTCACCACAGCAAGCTCACTCACCCCAAAAAAGCTTGCTCACCACAGCAAGCTCACTCACCCCAAAAAAGCTTGCTCACCACAGCAAGCTCGCTAGCCCCAACAAGCCTGCTCACCACGACAGCACCTTGGCCGCATCGCGCATGAAAATCTCGATGGTCTTGGGCCCCACGCCGTCAAATTCACCCAGGCGCTGTTCGAACGCCTGGCGGTTTTCGCTGGCACTGCGAATGTGGCTGATCTTGCCGGCGTACTCGGCGTTCAGCTTGGCACTCAGGTCCAGCAGGCGCTGCGCGGTGCTTTCGTCGTACCGCACGTAGTGGGCACGCCCCAACATCGCCACCAATTCCTTGGAGGTGCAATGTTGCAGCTTGCGCGCCGTATCGCGCCCCTCTTCTTCAACGATCACCTTGTAGGCCTGGGCCGCAATCAGCGCCTGGATGCGCTTGCCCATCAGGAAGCTGGCGACAAGCCACTTGAACAGGCTGGCGTCATCCCCAGGTTTGAGATCGATGCCCAGTTCAGCCGCTGAAATAGCCTTGGCCATGCTCAGTGCCCCAGCTTGCGCTCGGCCTTGTTCGCCTGCTCGTTGATGGCGTCGGCCTGGCGTTCGGTGTCCTTGATCGAGGTGGGTGTCAGCACTTTGTCGACGGTTTCGGTGCTGGGATTCGGGCGTTCCAGCGTCTGGCCCTTGGCGGCTTTATCAGTACCTTTTTGCGCCTGTTCGGAACTGATCGGGTCTGGGGTTTTATCGGCAGTCACAGTGAAATCTCCTGGCAGTTGAAGGCTCGCGAAAGCGGCGGGCACTTACGCAGCAGAGGCCTGTGAATGTCGATAGTTCAAGGAAATTGCCGCGGACAAACAGGAACAAAAAAATTTAAACCTTTTGCCCCGGCCTCGGCTCAACAGTCAGGTAACGGCATCCCGCCACTTTCAAGGAGCTCCATCATGACCACTCTGCTGATGAAACAAATGGGCCTGACTTTCGTACTGGTTGCCGGCGCAATATCCAACGCCATGGCCGCCACCTCCAACAGCTTCGTCGATGACGCAGCCCAAGGCGGTATCACCGAGGTGGAAGCCGGTAAACTGGCCCTCGAAAAAAGCAGCTCGGCCGACGTGAAGACGTTTGCCCAGCACATGGTCACCGACCATACCAAGGCCAATCAGGAACTGATGGCCCTGGCAAAAAAACTCGACATCGAAGTGCCGGATGACGCGGCCCTGACTGACAAGGCCAAGAAAGCCATCCTGGAACTGCGCGACGAATCATTTGACAAGGCCTACGCCAACAACCAGGTCGACGCCCATGAAAAAACCGTCGAGCTGTTCAAGAAGGAAGCTGCTTCCTCGGACAATGCCGAGCTGAAAGCCTTCGCCACCAAGACGCTGCCAACCCTTGAAGCCCATTTGAAAATGGCCAAGGAGCTGCAAGCCAAGCACGACCATTAATTCATTCCTGACCCAAGGAGACATTCGATCATGAGTTCGCAACTCAACGGCAAGAAGATTCTGGTCATCACCTCCAACACCGGCATCGAGCGCGATGAACTGCTCAAGCCCCTGGAAGCACTGCGCGGCTATGGCGCCACGGTGACCCACGCGTCCAGCAAAGGTGGCTCCACCCAGACCTTTGTCGGCGACACTGAAAAGGACAAAACCGTGGAATCCGACGTGCAGCTGTCGGACGTGGCCAGCAGCGACTTTGACGCCCTTGTGATCCCTGGCGGTACCGTCAATGCCGATACCCTGCGCCAGGACGCGGCGGCGCTGCGCCTGATCAAGGACTTCGCCGACGCCGGTAAAACCATCGCGGCGATCTGCCACGGCCCATGGACGCTGATCGACGCCGGCGTGATCAAGGGCAAGACCCTGACCTCGTATAAAAGCGTGCGCATCGACCTGGAAAACGCTGGCGCGGCCGGGTGGGTCGATACCGAAGTCAAGCAATGCCAGGCCAATGGCTGGACCTTGATCACCTCGCGTACACCGGACGATCTGCCTGCTTTCAACGAGGCGATTGCCCAGGCTGTCGCTGGTTGAACCGCCAACGTTGAACGCAAACAGGCGCCTTTCGGCGCCTGTTTTGCTTTACCCCTGCCACTCAGCTTTTACGCTGCTCCCGCATCTCCCGCTTGGGCCCGAACATAGCCCACGCAATCAGACCCACCAGCGGTACGAAGATCAGGATCACCAGCCATAAGCCCTTGGTCTCCCAGCCACTGGTGCTGCGCAATACGATATTGATCGCCCACAACTCCAACAGCAGCAGAATCACCGCCAACGCAATCCAGATATATTGAATTTCCATGCTTCACCTCCTAGGTCGTATGCGTTAGTTCAAGTATCGGCCGCGAGGGTTCATTTAAATTTTCCTGGGTGGTGGAATGCAACGTGCCCCCAGGCCGACCATGCAACCTGCACGACAGGCGCTCTCTGCAATCCTCTTCAACCAATTGAATTGAAAGGCCAATTTAAAATCGCTCAAGTTGGTACGCCTGATGCACCACTGCACTGGACGAGGCGTGCATATCGACGCGCCCTGAGTTTCCCGTGAGGTGTCACCGATGAATGCCATTGACCTGCTCAAAGCCGACCACGAACGCGTAAAGGCCCTGTTGACTCAATTGAGTGAGTCCACCGAACGCGGGGTGAAAAAGCGCACCGAGCTACTGGCCAAGCTGGAAGCGGAAATCAGCCTGCACACCAGGCTGGAAGAAGAAATCCTCTACCCGGCGTTCAGAAAGGCCGGCGGCAAGGAACAGGACATCATGTACCACGAAGCCAAGGAAGAGCACCGCACCGTCGACGCCCTGGTGCTGCCCGACCTGAAGCAGACCGAACCGTCGACCACCGAGTTTTCCGGCCGCGTCAAAGTGGTCAAGGAACTGCTGGAGCACCATATCGAAGAAGAGGAAACCGAGATGTTCCCCCAGGCCAAAAAGCTGCTGGGCAAGGCATTGCTTGAAGAGTTGGGCGCCGAAATGGAAGCCATGAAAGCGGCGCATAAAAAGTCGCAATCGAGCAAGCCGATGGCGGCTTGATCGAGGCAGGACCGGAGCCTGGAATTCATCCAGGCTCCTGATACATCTACACGATAGGGGATAGCGTCATGAAGACCAGATCGTCCCAACGGATTGTGCTTATCGTCGGCCTGTCGGCCCTGCTCGCCGGCCCCGCCCTCGCCGCCTTTGGCGATAACCCGGAACCTGCCGCCAACGCCTTGAGTGGCGACAGCGCCGCCGGCTCCGCCCTGCCACCGGGGACTTACCCCAGCAGCCCCTCGGACAGCGACAAAAAAACCAAGGACACCGCCAAACCGCCGAGTAAACCCGCCAGGCCGGCTGACACCCCTAAAGACGGCAAGGAAAAACCCCGCTCAGGCAGCTGACGGTTCATCCGCCACCGGCGGCTCGGGCCCTAGCCCCCAGTCGCCATGCTCGTACCAGTCATCCCCGAGCATCTCCGCCGGGTGCATGGTGCGGTCGGCGCCATTGCCGCAAGCCAGGTCGGTGGCGGCACAGTAGCGATCACAGCCCCAACAGATACGTTCGGGATGCTTGGGGTGCAGCGGGAAAGGCTTGGCCATGAGTCGACTCCCTGGCGACGAACACTCCCTGCAACCTACCGCCATCCAGCCTGTACAACCTTGACCGGCATCAAGCCTGGCCAAGATGAAATATCCTCGGAACTTGACAAGAATCATTATTATTTACTGCTGACCTTCCTAGACTCGGGTTCTCTCCCTCACCCGTCAGGAAGCCTCCATGCGTACCTCTTCTTTGCTGTGCCTTGCCCTGTTGCTGAGTACCTCCGTGGCAGTTGCCAAGGAGTACCCCATCGGCGAACCGCAACACTGCCCCGGCCTGGAAATCGGCGCGGTGTACCTGCAACCGATCGAGATGGCACCCGCCGGCATGATGCGCGCCACGGCCGATTCCGATGTGCATCTGGAGGCCGATGTACGCGCCACGGCGGACAACGCCCAAGGCTTTCAGGAAGGCAGTTTCGTGCCCTACCTCAACCTGTCTTTCACCCTGAAGAAACAAGGCAGCGACACCCCCATCAGCGGCGACTTCCACGCCATGGTCGCCAACGACGGGCCGCACTACGGCGATAACGTCAAGCTGCAAGGCCCCGGCAAATACACCCTCACCTTCAGCGTATTGCCGCCTGCCGGCCACCACTCCCTGGGCCGTCATACCGACAAGGAAACCGGGGTCGCCCCGTGGTTCGAACGCTGCGACGTGCACTACGAATTCGTCTACGCCGGCATCGGCAAAAAAGGCGGCTATTGATGCGCCGCGCCCTGTTGCTCGGCGGCCTGCTGCTAAGCGGCGCGGCAGTGGCGGCGCCGTTGCCCACCTATGCGTTGAGCCTGGAGGACGGTCACTTCGACCCGCCACAACTGGTGGTCAAGGCCGATGAGCGTTTCAAGATCGTGCTCAAGAACATCGGCCAAGGCCCGGCCGAATTCGAAAGCACGCCGTTGCGGGTCGAGAAGGTGTTGTCTGCGGGGGTGACCACCTTTGTGGTGATCCACCCGCTCAAGCCGGGGTTGTACCCGTTCTTCGACGAGTTCAACCCACAGTTGCCCGAAGGCAGCATCCTCGCCGAATAGGAGCCGTTGATGAATCAATCGATGTTTATTGTCTGGCGTGAAAGCGTCGAGGCCCTGCTGGTGATCGGTATCCTGCAGGCCTGGATCAGCCGCCAGGCCGGCCATGCGCAACTGGCCCGCTTCCTCTGGGCCGGGGTGCTGCTGGGGTTGCTGTGTTCGGCCGGGCTGGCCGGTTTGATGCTGTGGGCCGGCGACGCCATGACCGGCCCACAGGGCGAGTGGCTGCAAGCGGCGCTGACCCTGTTGGCCAGCGGCTTGATGGTGCAGATGGTGTTCTGGATGCACCGCAACGCGGCCACGCTCAAACACAGCCTGGTACGCGAGGCCGACGAGCGCCTGGCGCGCCAGGGCGGCTGGGGCGTGCTGTTACTGGCGCTGCTGGCGGTGAGCCGCGAAGGCAGTGAAACCGTGGTGTTTTTGTATGGCGCCGGTGCACGCCTGCACGATGAGGCGCAAGGCCTGTTCGCCGTCGGCGGCCTGCTCGGCCTGGCACTGGCGGGGCTCACGGTCCTGGTGTTGCGCGGCAGTCGGCGCTTTATCTCCTGGTCACTGTTTTTCGCCCTCAGCGAGGCGCTGCTGTTGCTGCTTGGCGGGGCCTTGCTGATCGCGGCAGTGGACCGCATCAGCGGGCAACTGCTGGGCATGGACATGCCCGAGTGGGTCTACGCCGCCTTCGGTGACAGCCGCTGGGACAGCAGTGCACTGCTCAGTGACAGCCATGGCCTCGGCGCACTGCTGGCCGACTTTGCCGGCTACCGCGCGGCCCCCAGCCTTATCACCGTCCTGGTGCTGCTCGGCTACTGGCTATGGGTGGGCAACGGCCTGCGTCGCTCACGGCGCGCGGCATGAGCTGGCTGCAGCAACTGGGCGATGGCATGCGCCGCCATGCCCGGCTGATCCGTGCCATGCAATGGGCGGTGGTGCTGGCGTATGCCGTGCTGCTGGTACTGCCCGCCGCGCTGCCGTTGCCGGATAGCCAGGCGCGCATGGTGAACAACCTGACGCTGCTGGCGCAATTTATCTTCTGGGGGATCTGGTGGCCGTTCGTGTTGCTGTCGATGGTGCTGTTCGGGCGCCTGTGGTGCGGCGTGCTGTGCCCGGAGGGTTCGCTGAGCGAGTGGGCCAGCCAGCACGGGCGTGGCCTCGGCATACCGCGCTGGCTGCGTTGGGGCGGCTGGCCGACCCTGGGCTTTTGCCTCACCACGCTCTACGGCCAATTGATCAGCGTGTACGACTATGCCCAGGCAGCGTTGCTGATCCTGGGCGGCTCGACATTGGCGGCGGTGCTGGTCGGCCTGTTGTTCGTGCGCGGCAAGCGCGTGTGGTGCCGTTACCTGTGCCCGGTCAGCGGCGTGTTCGCCCTGCTCGCTCGCCTGGCGCCGGTGCATTTCGCCGTGGATGAACAACGCTGGAAAGCCAACCACGCCCCGCGCCTGCCCCTGCCCAACTGCGCGCCACTCCTGGACATTCGCCGCCTGCAAGGCGCCAGCGACTGCCACGCCTGTGGCCGTTGCAGCGGGCAACGCGGCGCGGTGCAACTGATCGCCCGCTCCTGCAACCAGGAAATTCTCCAGGCGCCGCGTCAACCCGGCTCGGCGTGGGATGCGCGCCTGCTGCTGTTTGGCGTGATCGGATTGGCAATGGGCGCGTTCCAATGGACCGTCAGCCCGTGGTTTATCGCGCTGAAACAGACACTCGCCGAATGGTTGGTGAGCCGCGACTGGGTATGGCTGCTGCAAGACAACGCGCCCTGGTGGCTGCTCACCCACTACCCGCCACTCAACGACAGCTTCAGCTGGCTCGATGGCCTGTGCATCGTGCTGTACCTGGGTGGCAGCGCACTGCTGCTCGGCGGTGGCTGCTGGCTGCTGCTGCGCCTGGCCGCGTCTATGGCAGGCGACCGCGCACTGTTTCGGCCCCTGGCACTGACACTCACGCCCCTGGGTGGTGCAGGGCTGTTCCTGGGGCTGTCGGCGACGACGGTGAAGTTGTTGCGCTATGAAGGGTTGGCATTGGCGTGGGTCCAACCGGCGCGCGCACTGATGCTGAGCGCCGCGATTGGCTGGTGCTTGTGGTTGGGGTGGCGACAGCTCCAGGGGCTTGGAACCCGACCGCGTTGCCTCGGGTGGTTGTGCTTACTGCTGAGTAATGGGCTGGTGGGGTGTGGCTGGTGGTTGCAGTTCTGGGGGTGGGCTGGCTGATGCACACCGATCCAAATGTGGGAGGGGGCTTGCCCCCGATGAGCATGGGTATCTGTGGCGCGGGCGCTTGCTCCCGTGGCGGCCTTCGGGCCGACCATGTCGTTGGGGTTGGAATGAGTACATATCCATTGTTGCGGTCACGGCTGCTTAGGGTTCCGCTCTTACAGCGGGTCACTTTGGAAAAGAGCCGGAATGCCGGCCCAGCCCAAAGTAACCAAAGGGCTCTTGCCCCACCACTCGGTACCTCGCCTAGGCTCGGTATGCCCGAACGAAGGCTTGAATCCGTGGGCCGCCGTCATGGGCCATCCTTGGCCCAGGACGGCTAACCCGGCGTCCTGCCGGGTTACCCACGGATTCAAGCCTGCGTTCGGCCAGCGTGGTTAACGGGGCGCCTAGGATCAAGATCAAAAGCCAGAGCAAAAGCAGAGCAAAAGCAGGCTGAGGTCTACCTGCTGGATGGAGATCCAAATGTGGGAGGGGGCTTGCCCCCGATAGCGCCGGGTCAGTTAAAAAATAAGTGACTGACACTCCCTCATCGGGGGCAAGCCCCCTCCCACATTTACCGAGTACACCAGACCCAACTCCGGTCGGCTCTAAGGCCGCCGCGCTTTGGCTTTTGATCTCAAATCGCCCCGTCAAACACGCTGGCCGAACGCAGGCTTTGGAGCGTGGGTAACCCGGCAGGACGCCGGGTTAGCCGCGCTGGGCCAAGGATGGCCCATCGCGGCGGCCCACGCTCCAAAGCCGGAGTGAGGGCACACCGAGCCTAGGCGAGGTGCCGAGTGTTGGGGCGAGGACCTTTTGGTTACTTTTGGGTCCCTCCAAAAGTGACCCGCTGTAAGAGCGGAACCCTAAGCCGCCGTTACCGAAGAAACGGATATGTACTCAGTACCACACCACCCCACACCTCCCCCTCACCCCCCACTCATATTCATAAACCGCACCACCTGCACCTCCCCCTCCCCACTGAAATCATGCCGCAACGGCTTGCCCTTCAACCCCCTGTGCAACGCCTCGACCAACGGCCCATCCTCCAACGGATAGCGCCGTAACAACGCGCGAAAATCCAGCGCATCCTCCTGCCCCAGGCACAACAGCAACTGCCCTTCCACCGTCATCCGTACCCGATTACAACTGCCACAAAAATTATGCGAATTAGGCGAAATAAACCCCACTCGGGTCCCCGGGTGCCCCGCCAATCGCACATACCGCGCGGGCCCTCCGCTGTTCTCGGTGCTATCGATCAACCCATATTCACGGGCAATCACCGCGCGCACTTCATCGCTGGAGCAGAACGTCTCGCCCCGCGACCGCCCCACGTCCCCCAGGGGCATTTCCTCGATAAAACTGATGTCGATCCCCTGGTCGATGGCGTACCGCACCAACGCCGGGACCTCGTCGAAGTTGCGCCCCTTCATTACCACGCAGTTGAGCTTGACCCGCTCGAACCCCGCATCCCGCGCGGCCTCGATACCGTCCAGCACCTGGCGCAGATCACCGTTGCGGGTGATCCCACGAAACCGCTGCGCATCCAGGCTGTCGAGGCTGATGTTCATGCGCTTGACCCCCGCCTCCACCAACGGCCGCGCCAGTCGCGCCAACTGCGAACCATTGCTGGTCATCACCAGTTCACGCAAGCCCGGCAGTGCCGCGATGTTGCGGCACAGCCCGACAATGCCCGGGCGAATCAGCGGCTCGCCCCCGGTGAGGCGGATCTTGCGCACGCCCTGCCCCACGAACAGCGCGGCCAGGCGTTGCAGTTCTTCCAGGGTCAAGACCTGCTGGCGCGGCAGGAATGTCATGTTTTTCGCCATGCAGTACACACAGCGAAAATCGCAACGGTCGGTCACCGACAAGCGCAGGTAATCGATCGAACGGCCCACCCCATCCACCAGGCTCATGTCACTGCACCAACGGTGAGTCGGCACCCTGCAGCGCGATGCCGCGGATGTCCGCTGCGCCGATCAGGGTTTGCAGGTACTGCACCAATGCCTTCTGCCACACCCCTTGCTGCAACTGGGTGCGAATCGCCACGGCTACCGCTTCATACGGCAGCGGCTGGCCTTCGATACGTTGGTCGACACTGATCACATGCCAGCCGTAACGGCTCTCCAGCGGTTTGGCGGCCAGGCCTGGGGCCAGGGTGAACAGCTGGCGCTCCAGCTCGGGCACGGTTTGGCCTTTGCTCACCTGGCCCAATGAACCGCCCTGGGCCTTGGACGGGCAAGCCGAGTATTTGAGCGCCAGTTCGGCAAATTGGCCGGGCTGTTCTTCCAGGCTCAGCAGCAGGACTTCAGCCTGTGTGCGCGCCAGGTGGCGCGCCTCGGCGTCGTCCGGCGCGCACTCGAGCAGGATGTGCCGCGCCGCCAGCAACGGCGCGCTGTGAAAGCGCCCACGGTTGTTCTCGAAGTAGCGCACGCAGGTGGCTTCGTCGCAGTCGGGCACCGTCACCTCGCGCTCCAGCAGCAAACGCGTGGCGGCTTCTTCTTCGTTCTCGCCGGCGGCGATTTCCACCGCCAGGCCCAGCTCGGCGATCCGCTGTTGCAACAGCTCGCGGATCACCAGCGCGCGAGCGGCCAGGTACACCGCTTCCTCGCGGCTGTCGGCCGGGTGGTATTGCAACTCCAGGGCCATGGCCTCGGGCGTGACCGCCACGCCGTTGACGCTGATGATCGGCCATTCCTGTTCACTGCTGGCGATCAACGCCGGCGCCGTGATCTCTTCGAAAGAGGCCTGGGCCACAGCCTCGGCCATCACCGGTTCCTTGGCCGACGAGCCGCAACCACCGCTGCCGCCGTTACCGCCACCACATCCGCATCCAGTAGTCATGACGTTCTCCTCAATACTTCTGCCGCACGATTTGATAACGACGCCCCAGGTACCAGATCGGCGCGCTGACCATGTGCACCAGGCGGGTAAACGGGAACAGCACGAACAGGGTCAAGCCCAGCGCCACGTGGGCCTTGTAGATCAGCGACACCGGCGCAATCGACTCGGCCGCTTCCACCGGCCGCAACAGCACCACGTTCTGCGCCCAGTCGGCGAGCATCACCATCACCGAGCCGTCCATATGCCCGGTGGAGGCGACGATGGTCAGCAGGCCCAGCAGCAACTGCGCCAGCAACACCAGCAGGATCAGGATGTCCGACGGGCTCGAGGTCGCCCGCACGCGCGGGTCCCCCAGGCGACGCTTGACCAGCATCAGCAGGCCCACCAGGCACAGCAGGCCGAAGAAGCCGCCCGAGACCATCGCCAGCAACTGCTTGTGCTCAGTGCTGATCACATGGTGGTAGACCGACGCCGGGGTCAGCAGGCCGACAAAATGCCCGGCCAGCACGAACAGCACGCCGATGTGGAAAAAGTTGCTCGCCACGCGCATGCCACGGTTGTTGAGCATCTGGCTGGAACCGGCCTTCCAGGTGTACTGCGACAGGTCGAACCGCGCCCAACTGCCCAACAGGCAGATCGCCAGGGCCACATAGGGATACACCCCGAATACCAGCAAATTCCACTTAGACATTACCCACCTCCCCGGCTGGCGCTGCGGCCCGGCCTTCTTGCTGAAAATCCACCCAGTGCAACGGCACCGCGCTTTCTTCGCGGGCCTTGCCCGGACTGCTCGGCATCGAGCTGCAGCGGTCCTGTTGCTCAGCCTGCATAAAGTCCACCGCTTCCTCTTCCCAGATTTTGTCCAGGGCCTCGAGGGAGTCGTCCCGCGGTTCGGCGGCGACCTGGGCGCGCAGTTCGGCCACGGCCTGGTGCGGCTCGGCGCCGGCAATCTGCAACAGCGCACGGAAACAACTGGCATAGCCGCTCTCACGCTCGTCCAGACGCGCAGCGAGCAAGGCCAGCAGGTGCGCCACATCCGCCAGGCCCTCGCGGGCCTCGATGTCTTCGCGGGTGGACAGGAACTCCAGGTACAACGGGATGTAGTCCGGCAGCTCCTTGACGCCGATGGCGAAGCCGGCTTCTTCGTACTGGGCCATCATGTCGACCATGGCCTGGCCACGGTCGCGGGACTCGCCGTGCACGTGTTCGAACAACAACAGCGACAGCGACCGCCCCCGGCCAAACAGCGCGCCGTAGTGTTCCTGGCCGTCCATCAGGTCATTGGCGCAGATCAGTTCCAGCAGTTCGAACAACGCACCGCGCTGCTTGGGGCTGATTTCCCGCGATTCGAGAATCGCCTGTTCCAGTTCGTCGCGGCCGGTCACCAAGGTTTCAGTGGGGTAGTCCAGCAGCAACGAAATCACTTTAAGAATGCGCATGGCTCAGTCCTCCCAGATCTGGACGGTTTTCAGCACGTCGCGGCGGTTGGCCTTCTTGGCGCCGAACATGTTGGTGTCGGAGCTGCCGCTGCAACCGCTGCCGAAGCTGAAACCACAGCCGGAGCGTTCGGCGAACGCGTCGCTCATGGCGTCTTCACGGTGCGCACTCGGTACCACGAAGCGGTCTTCGTAGTTGGCGATGGCCAGGTAGCGGTACATCTCTTCCACCTGTTCAACGCTCAGGCCGACGTCTTCGAGCACTTGCAGGTCCTGTACGCCATCGACTTGCTGGGAGCGTTTGTAGGCGCGCATCGCCAACAGGCGCTTGAGTGCGCGCTTGACCGGTTTTTCATCGCCGGCGGTGAGCATGTTCGCCAGGTAACGCAGCGGAATACGCAGGCTGTCCACATCCGGGATGACGCCGTTCATGCCCACGGTGCCGGCCGCGGCGGCGTTCTGGATCGGTGACAGCGGCGGCACGTACCAGACCATCGGCAAGGTGCGGTATTCCGGGTGCAGCGGCAGTGCCAACTTCCAGTCGACGGCCATTTTGTACACCGGCGAACGCTGGGCCGAGTCGATCACCGACTGCGGCACGCCATCGGCCAGGGCCTGGCGAATCACCGCCGGGTCATTCGGGTCGAGGAAGATCTCCAGTTGCTTCTCGTACAGGTCCTGCTCGTTGGCGGTGCTGGCCACTTCGCTGATGCGGTCGGCGTCATACAGCAGCACACCGAGGTAGCGAATCCGACCCACGCAGGTTTCGGCGCACACGGTCGGCATACCGGCTTCGATACGCGGGTAGCAGAAGATGCACTTCTCGGACTTGCCGCTCTTCCAGTTGAAGTAGATTTTCTTGTACGGGCAGCCGCTGATGCACATGCGCCAGCCCCGGCACTTCTCCTGGTCGATCAGCACGATGCCGTCTTCTTCACGCTTGTAGATCGCACCGCTCGGGCAGGATGCCGCACAGGCCGGGTTGAGGCAGTGCTCGCACAGGCGCGGCAGGTACATCATGAAGGTGTTTTCGTACTCGCCATAAATGTCGGCCTGGATCTGGTCGAAGTTCTTGTCCTTGCGACGCTTGGCGAATTCGGTGCCGAGGATTTCCTCCCAGTTCGGGCCCCACTCGATCTTTTCCATGCGCTTGCCGGACACCAGCGAGCGCGGGCGTGCGGTCGGCTGGTGCTCGCCCAATGGCGCGGTGTGCAAGTGCTGATAGTCGAAGTCGAACGGCTCGTAGTAGTCGTCCAGGCTCGGCAGGTCGGGGTTGGCGAAGATGTTCGCCAACACGCGGAACTTGCCGCCGATGCGGGGGTTGATCGAGCCGTTGGCGTTGCGCACCCAGCCGCCCTTCCACTTGTCCTGGTTCTCCCACTCCTTGGGGTAGCCGATGCCGGGCTTGGACTCGACGTTGTTGAACCAGGCGTATTCCATGCCTTCACGGCTGGTCCACACGTTTTTGCAGGTGATGGAACAGGTGTGGCAGCCGATGCATTTGTCCAGGTTGAGGACCATGCCGATCTGTGAGCGAATTTTCATCTCAGTTCTCCTCGATGTCAGTCGGCAATGGGCGCGGCAAATCATCACCGCTGGAGCCATCGAGCCAGTCGACCTTGGCCATCTTGCGCACCACGACAAACTCATCGCGGTTGCAACCGACCGTGCCGTAGTAGTTGAAACCGTAGGCCTGCTGGGCATAGCCGCCGATCATGTGGGTCGGCTTGAGCACCACGCGGGTCACCGAGTTGTGGTGGCCGCCACGGGTCTTGGTGGTCTCCGAACCCGGCACGTTCACGATGCGTTCCTGGGCGTGGTACATCATCACCATGCCTTCCTTGACGCGCTGGCTGACCACCGCACGGGCGGTCAATGCGCCGTTGACGTTGAAGCATTCGATCCAGTCGTTGTCTTCGATGCCGGCGCGCTTGGCGTCGATTTCCGAGAGCCACACGATCGGTCCGCCACGGCTCAGGGTGAGCATCAGCAGGTTGTCGCTGTAGGTGCTGTGGATGCCCCACTTCTGGTGCGGGGTGATCCAGTTCAGCACGATCTCGGTCTCGCCATTGCTGCGCTTGCCCTTCACCCCTTCGATGGTGCGGGTGTTGACCGGTGGCCGGTAGCTCATCAGTTGCTCGCCGAACGCCTGCATCCACGGGTGATCCTGGTAGAACTGCTGGCGGCCGGTGATGGTGCGCCATGGGATATTTTCATGGACGTTGGTGTAGCCGGCGTTGTAGCTCACATGCTCGTCTTCCAGGCCTGACCAGGTCGGGCTGGAGATGATCTTGCGCGGCTGCGCCTGGATGTCGCGGAAGCGAATCGCTTCGTGGGCCTTGGAGATCGCCAGGTGGCTGTGGTCGATGCCGGTGAATTCCGACAGCGCGGCCCAGGCTTTCAAGGCGACCTTGCCGTTGGTTTCCGGGGCCAGGGACAGGATCACTTCGGCGGCGTCGATGGCCGTGTCGATTTTCGGCCGGCCGTGGCTGATGCCCGCAGCGCTTTCGTGATGGTTCAGCTCGCCGAGGAACTCGACTTCTTCATCGGTGTTCCAGTTGATGCCCTTGCCGCCGTTGCCGAGTTTTTCCAGCATCGGGCCCAGGGACGAGAACTGCTTGTAGATGTTCGGGTAGTCCCGTTCCACCACCGCCATGTTCGGCGCGTTCTTGCCCGGCACCGGCGCCACACCGGCGCTTTTCCAGTCGGTGCCGCCAAACGGCTGGGCCAGTTCGCCGACGCTGTCGTGCATCAACGGTACGGTGACCAGGTCTTGCTCCACGCCCAGGTGGCCGACCGACATGGCCGAGAACGCCTTGGCGATGCCCTTGTAGATTTCCCAGTCGGAGCGCGACTCCCACGCCGGGTCGATGGCCGCCGACAACGGGTGAATGAACGGGTGCATGTCCGAGGTGTTCATGTCGTCTTTTTCGTACCAGGTGGCAGTCGGCAAGACGATGTCGGAATACACGCAGGTGGAGGACATACGGAAGTCCAGGGTGGTCACCAGGTCGAGCTTGCCGATGGCGCCGTCCTCGACCCATTCGGCCTCGGTGGGCTTGCATTCGGTGCTGTGGCCGATGTCTTCGTTCATCACGCCGTTCTTGGTGCCCAACAGGTACTTGAGCATGTACTCATGGCCCTTGCCCGAGGAACCGAGCAGGTTGGAGCGCCAGATAAACATGTTGCGCGGGAAGTTCACCGGACTGTCCGGCTGTTCGCAGGCGAAGCGCAGGCTGCCGTCCTGCCAGGATTTGACCACGTAGTCTTTCGGCGTCATGCCGGCTGCAGCGGCATCACGGCAGATGTGCAGCGGGTTGGTGTTGAGCTGTGGCGCACTCGGCAACCAGCCGGCGCGTTCGGCGCGGATGTTGTAGTCCAGGGCGTGTTCCGGGAATTGCGACTTGTCGGCCAGGGGCGAGAGCACGTCGTGCATGCTCATCTTCTCGTGGCGCCATTGCGAGCTGTGCCCGTAAAAGAAGCTGGTGCCGTTCATCTGGCGTGGCGGGCGGTTCCAGTCGAGGCCGAAGGCCAGGGGCAGCCAGCCGCATTGCGGGCGCAGTTTTTCCTGGCCGACGTAGTGGGCCCAGCCGCCGCCGGTCTGGCCGACGCAACCGCAGAGCATGAGCATATTGATCAGCCCGCGGTAGTTCATGTCCATGTGGTACCAGTGGTTCATCGCCGCGCCGACGATGATCATCGAACGGCCCTTGGTCTTGTCGGCGTTGTCGGCGAACTCACGGGCGATCTGGATGGCTTTCTCGCGGCTGACGCCGGTGATCGCTTCCTGCCACGCCGGGGTGCCCGGCACGCTGGCGTCGTCGTAGTCCCTGGCCACGTTCTGGCCGCCCAGGCCACGGTCGATGGCCAGGTTGGCGGCGGACAAGTCGAACACCGTCGCCACCTTGGCCACGCTGCCGTCGGCCAGGGTCACGCTGTGCACCGGCACGCGGCGGAACTGCACGGCATCGCCGGCCACGTGCTGGAAGTGCTCGTGGGCTTCGCCGGCAAAATACGGGAAGGCCACTTCGGCGACGTCGTCACCGATCAGGCTGAGCTTGAGGTCGATGGCGCGGCCTTCGCCGCCCTCCTTGGCGAGGATGTTCCACTTGCCCTTCTCGCCCCAGCGGTAGCCGATGGAGCCTTGTGGCGACACCAGTTCACCGCTCTCGTCGAGGGCGATGGTTTTCCATTCCGGGTTGTTGTCCTGGCCGAGGTTGCCGGTGAGGTCCGAGGCGCGCAGGAAGCGGTCGGGCTGGAAACCGGCGCCGGGCGCGAACCCGGTCATCGGCTTGAGCATCACCAGCACCGGCAAGTCGGTAAAGCGCTTGGCGTAGTCGGTGAAGTAGGCGCTCGGTTTATCCAGGTGAAATTCCTTGAAGATCACATGGTTGAAAGCCTGGGCCAACGCGGCGTCGGTGCCCTGCTTGGGGTTGAGCCACAGGTCGGTGAGCTTGGCCACTTCCGAATAGTCCGGGGTGATGGCCACGGTCTTGGTGCCCTTGTAGCGCACCTCGGTGAAGAAGTGCGCGTCCGGGGTGCGGGTCTGCGGAACGTTGGAACCCCAGGCGATGATGTAGTTGGAGTTGTACCAGTCGGCCGATTCCGGCACGTCGGTCTGCTCGCCCCACACCATCGGCGAGGCCGGTGGCAGGTCGCAGTACCAATCGTAGAAGCTCAGGCACACGCCGCCGATCAGCGACAGGTAACGCGAACCCGCCGCGTAGCTGACCATCGACATGGCCGGGATCGGCGAGAAGCCGACGATGCGGTCCGGGCCGTATTGCTTGATGGTGTAGACGTTGGAGGCGGCGATGATCTCGTTGACCTCCTCCCAGTTCGAGCGAATGAAACCGCCCATGCCGCGTTTGCTCTTGTAGGAGTCGGCCTTGACCTTGTCCTCGACGATGCTCGCCCACGCCTCGACCGGCGACAGGGTCTGGCGCGCGTCACGCCACAGCTTGAGCAGCGGCTTGCGGATCTTCGGGTACTTGAGGCGGTTGGCGCTGTAGATGTACCAGCTGTAGCTGGCACCCCGTGGGCAGCCGCGCGGCTCATGGTTGGGCAAGTCGTTGCGGGTGCGCGGGTAGTCGGTCTGCTGGGTTTCCCAGGTGATCAGGCCGTTCTTCACGTAGATCTTCCACGAGCACGAGCCGGTGCAGTTCACGCCGTGGGTGGAGCGCACGATCTTGTCGTACTGCCAGCGCGAGCGGTAGACGTTTTCCCAGTCGCGGGACTCCTTGCGGGTCTCGCCGTGACCGTCGGAGAATTCGTTTTGCTTGCGGTTGAAGAACCGCAGTTGATCCAGTAAATGACTCATGATGCTTTCCTCATCAGGCGTGCCGTGGGGTGCGTTGCCCCGCGAATTCGTGGTCGATCAGCAGGGTGTGGCGCAGCCTTTGCGGGCGTACCACCACCAGGTCACGACGATGCAGCTCAGGTAGAAACCGACAAACATGTAGAAGGCCATCGCCGGGCTGCCGGTGGCGACCATGGACGTGCCGAAGGACTTGGGAATGAAGAACGCACCGAAGGCGCCCATGGCCGAGCTGAAGCCCAGCACCGCGGCGGATTCCTTGCCGGCATTCTTGATCGCCTGCTCGCGCTCGGCGGCGGATTTACCGGCACTGGCCTTCTCGTGCTGGGTGCGGAAGATCACCGGGATCATGCGGAAGGTGGAGCCGTTGCCGACGCCGGTGGTGATGAACAGCAGCATGAACATGCCGAGGAAACCGTAGAAGCTGCCGCCCTGCCCGTTCACCGGCAAAAAGTGCAGCACGCCGAACACCATCACGATCATCAGCACGAAGTTCCACAAGGTCACCCGTGCACCGCCCATTTTGTCCGCCAGCCAGCCGCCGAGTGGGCGCACCAGGGCACCGACCAGTGGGCCGAGGAAGGCGAATTTCAGTGCCACCACGTCGGGGAACGAGGTCTTGATCAGCAGCGGGAACGCCGCCGAAAAGCCGATGAATGAGCCGAAAGTCGCCAGGTACAACCAGCACATCAGCCAGTTGTGCTTGCGCTTGAAGATCACCGCCTGCTCGCTGAACGAAGCGCGGGCGCTGGACAGGTCATTCATGCCGAACCAGGCCGCCACGGTGACGGTGAGGATAAACGGCACCCAGATAAAACCGGCGTTCTGCAGCCACAGTTGACTGCCATCCGGCAAGGTTTGCGGTTGACCGCCCACCAGGCCGAACACGCCGAACGTGATCACCAGCGGCACGCAGAACTGCATCACCGACACCCCCAGGTTGCCGAGGCCGGCGTTCAGGCCCAGGGCCGTGCCTTGCTGCGACTTGGGGTAGAAGAAGCTGATGTTGGACATGCTCGAGGCGAAGTTGCCGCCGCCGAAACCGCACAGCAGCGCGATCAGTACAAACACGCTGTAGGGGGTGTTGGGGTCTTGCACCGCAAAGCCCATCCACAGCGACGGCAGCAGCAGCGACGCGGTGCTCAGGGCGGTCCAGCGGCGGCCGCCGAAGATCGGCACCATGAACGAGTAGAACACCCGCAAAGTGGCACCGGACAAGCCCGGCAACGCCGCCAGCCAGAACAACTGGTCGGTGGTGAAGGTAAAGCCGATGGCGTTCAGGCGCACGATCACCGTGCTCCACACCATCCACACAGCGAAGGCCAGCAACAGCGCAGGGATCGAGATCCACAGGTTGCGGGTCGCGGTCTTCTTGCCGCTGGCGCCCCAGAACGCCGGGTCTTCAGGGCGCCAGTCGTGGATCACCGGCCCCGAGCCGGGCTTTTGCGCGATGGACATGTTCATTCTCCTTGGAGAGGTTGGGCGGTTTTGCCCAACAGCGGTTGCTTGCGCATTTCGCTGAAGTACATCCAGGTCAGGGACACCCAGACCACGCCGTACATCAACATGAAGCAGGACGAGCGCACGCCGGTGAGGTCCACCAGGGCGCCAAACAGGATCGGCAGCACAAAGCCGCCCAGGCCACCGGCCAGGCCGACGATGCCGGACACCGCGCCCATGTTCTGTGGGTAGTCATTGGCGATGTACTTGAACACCGAGGCCTTGCCGAACGCGAAGGCGATGCCCATCACGAACAGCAGCACGGTAAACAGGGTGGCGTTGAGGCCGATGTGGAAATCCAGGGGACCGTTGACGGTCTGCACCTGCAATTGGGTCTGCGGGTAGCTGAGCAGGAACAGGCAGATCCAGCTCACCCACAGCACCCACCAGGTCACGCTCTGGGCACCCCAGCGGTCGGACATCCAGCCGCCCACCGCACGCAGCACGCCGCCGGGCAGGGAGAAACACGCGGCCAGCAGCGCGGCGCTTTGCAGGCTGAAGCCGTATTCCTGCACGTAGTACTTGGTCATCCACAGCGCCAGGGCCACATAGCCGCCGAATACAATCGAGTAGTACTGGCAGTAGCGCCACACGGCCGGGTCTTTCAGGCACAGCAACTGCTGGCGCAGGGTGGCGCCGCCGGCACTGCGGTGCGCCTTGTTCTCGCTGGTGAGGAACCAGAACAGCAGCGCGGTGATAAACAGGATCGCGCCGAACACCTTGGGCACCAGGTGCCAGGTGCCGAGGGCGATCAGCGCCGGGGCCAGGAACTTGGTGACGGCGGCGCCCGCGTTGCCGGCGCCGAACACGCCCATGGCAAAGCCCTGGTTGTCTTTGTCGAACCACTTGGCGACGTAGGCGATGCCCACCGAAAACGAACCGCCGGCCAGGCCGACGAACAGGCCCAGCACCAGGAACTGCCAATAGGCGGTGGCGTAGGTGATCAGGTACAGCGGCAGCACACAGGCGAGCATCAACAGGAAGAACACGATGCGCCCACCGAAGCGGTCAGTCAGCAGGCCCAGGGGCAGGCGCACCAGGGAACCGGTCAACACCGGCGTGGCGGCCAGCAGGCCGAACTGGGTTTCGTTGAGTTGCAACAGCTCTTTGATGGGTACGCCCAACACGGCGAACATCATCCACACCATAAAGCAGACGGTGAAGGCGAGTGTGCTCATGCCCAGCACCAGGCCTTGTCTCATACGGGGTTGAGTCACGGTATGCGCTCCAGAAAGTGATTCCATGGGCGCAGGTTAGGGGCGACACCCCCGTGGAACTTGACCCAGGTCAACGTCCGCCTGGGGGGTATGGGGCTATGCTGGCCCCACATACCTCTAAGGAGGTAGTCCTAACAACAAGAGAAAGTCTTTATTTATCAATGGATTGGTCTCTTGTGCCGGCGTTTTCCCGTGGGAGGGTTTGCCGGCAACTCTTTAGAGGTAGTGCGCCAGGGATTGCGGTTTTTCAGCCCTTTTCCCTTTGCAGGTGCCGCCATGCAGGCTCTCAACCCCCTTCGATCACGCCGCCATGTTTAACTGGCTGCGCAGCTCCCTGCCCGCTCGCGCCGGGCTGGCGGTGATCCTGATCGCCATCCTCGCCCTCGCCAGTTCCTTGAGCGCCGGCTTGATCGCCTGGTTCAGCCAGGGCGATGCCGCCGCCATCAACACCGCCGGCTCGGTGCGCATGGAGACCTACCACCTGAGCTGGAAACTGGCGGCCGGCGCGCCTGCCGACGAGATCGACGCCATCACCCACAGCCTGCAAGGGCGCCTCGACAGCCAATCGCTCAAGGCGGTGCTCGAAGACGGCCCGCGCAGCGCCCTGCTGCAGAGCTACCAACAGATCCAGCAGCGCTGGAACGATGACCTGCGTCCGGCGCTGGCACGCGGCGACGCGATGCTGTTCCAGGCCAGCGCACCGGGTTTTGTCGATCAACTCAACCAGTTCGTCAGCCTGTTGCAGCAACAGAGCGAACAGAAACAAGGCTGGCAGCAGGGTATCCAGGGGCTGGCACTGTTCAGCACGCTGATCATCCTGCTGATCGGCCTGTACGAATTGCAGTACGGGGTGGTCAACCCGCTGGAAGAACTGGTGCACGCGACGCGGCGCTTTCGTGACGGCGACTTCAAGACTCGGGTCAACCACCGCTCCGAAGACGAGTTGGGGCAACTCGCCCTGAGCTTCAACACCATGGCCGAAACCATTGAACACTCCCACCGCACCCTGGAGAGCCAGGTGCGGCAGAAAACCCTCAACCTGCAACAAGCCAACGCCGCCCTCGAACTGCTCTACCAGAGCAGCCGCAGCCTGGCCACGCGCCTGGCGAACGCCGAGGGCCTGGATGAACTGATCCGGCGCTTCCAGAAACGCCTGCCGGGGCTGCGCCTGTCGCTGTGCCTGCAAGGGCACTTCCTGGCGCCGGCCCAGCAGATGCTCTCCCTGAATGGAGGGGATAGCCGCAACGTCTGCGCCATCGGTGATTGCGCAACGTGCCAAAAACAGAAAGTGGCACTCCCCCAGGTATTCAGCATCAGCAACCAGGGCTCGGAACTGGGCGAACTCAAGGCGCACTTCCTCGACGGCCATGCGCCCCAGGACTGGGAGAAACAGTTGATTCAGGCCCTGGCCAACCTGATCGGCACCTCGCTGTCGCTCAAGCGCCAGCGTGAACAGGACCACCGCCTGCTGCTGCTCGACGAACGCACCATCATCGCCCGGGAACTGCACGATTCCCTGGCCCAGGCGCTGTCCTACATGAAGCTGCAGGTCAGCCGCATGCAAACCCTGATCCGCCGCGGCGAACCGGTGGAAACCCTGACCACCGTCACCGCCGAACTGCGCGACGGCCTGAACAACGCCTACCGCCAACTGCGCGAATTGCTCACCACCTTCCGCCTGCAAATCCACGATGCCGGGCTGGTGCAGGAACTGCAGGAGACCGCCGAAGAGTTCTCGCGGCGTGGCGAGTTCCAGGTGCACCTGCATGTGGACGCCCTGGCCTTCCAGCTGTCGGCCAGCGAACAGATCCACTTGTTGCAGGTCACCCGCGAGGCCCTGTCCAATTGCCTGCGCCATGCCCATGCGCAAAACGCCTGGCTGCAACTGCGCCAGGAAGGCGAGACCGTGAGCCTGAGCATCGAGGATGACGGCCGGGGCTTCTGCGGTGAGGTCGACACCCGCGAACACCACGGCCTGACCATCATGGACGAGCGCGCCCGCAGCCTGCATGGCCGCCTCGACATCAGCCCCCGCGAGCCCCAGGGCACCTGCGTGCAATTGCGTTTCCAACCGGAATTTCTCGGCCACTCCCTACAAGGCACCGCCTCATGAACACCCTCACCCGCCACCGTATCCTGCTGGTCGACGATCACCCGATGATGCGCCACGGCATGCGCCAGATGCTTGAACTGGAAGATGACCTGCAAGTGGTCGGCGAAGCCGGCAACGGCCAGGAAGCCCTGGACCAGATCGACGGGCTGCAACCGGACCTGGTCCTGCTGGACAACAACATGCCGCACATGAACGGCCTGGAAACCCTGCGCCGCCTGCGGGCCATGAACTATGCCGGCAAGGTGCTGCTGTTTACCGTGTCCGACGCCGAGGACGACATCCGCGATGCGCTGCGCCTGGATGCCAATGGCTATCTGCTCAAGGACATGGAACCGGAGTTGTTGATCCAGTACATCCGTGACGCGTTGCATGGCGCATTGGTCATCAGCCCCGGCCTGACCCGCGTCCTGGCCCAGGCCCTGCGCTCGCCGCAGCCCCATGCAGCGGTGGAATTGACCGAGCGCGAGCGCCAGGTGCTGAGGACGATTGCCAGTGGGCACAGCAACAAGGTAATCGGGCACAAACTGGGGATTACCGAGGGCACGGTGAAGGTGCATGTGAAGAATCTGCTGCACAAGCTGGGGTTGCGGTCGCGGGTGGAGGCGGCGGTTTGGGCGATGGAGCATTTGCGGCAGGCGGGGTGAGGTTTTTGGGGGGATTGAGTACATATCCGTTATTTAGGTAACGGCGGCTTAGGGTTCCGCCCTTACGGCGGGTCACTTTTGGAAAAGAGCCCCAAAAGTAACCAAAAAGGCTCTTGCCCCAACACTCGGCACCTCGCCTAGGCTCGGTGTGCCCGAACGAAGGCTTGAATCCGTGGGCCGCCGTCATGGGCCATCCATGGCCCAGGACGGCTAACCCGGCGTCCTGCCGGGTTACCCACGGATTCAAGCCTGCGTTCGGCCAGCGTGTTGGACGGGGCGCCCAGGATCAAGATCAAAAGCCAGAGCAAAAGCAGAGCAAAAGCAGAGCAAAAGCAGAGCAAAAGCAGGCTGAGGTCTACCTGCTGGATGGAGATCCAAATGTGGGAGGGGGCTTGCCCCCGATGAGGGAGTGTCAGTTGATGGATTTGGTACTGACCCACTGCAATCGGGGGCAAGCCCCCTCCCACAGTTTTCACACAAACCCCGCAAGAGGTACCCCCACAGAGGCATATCAACCCCGCCCCAAGCCCCCTACGCTACCCCATTGCGGAGGTCCAACCATGCTCACCCATCCCCACATCGTGCTCACCCTGCGTCGCCATCACCTGTTCAGCCAGCTCCCGGAAAAAACCTTCCAGGACGTCTGCACCCTGGCCAACCTCAAGCGCCTGCCCGGCCATGCGCCGTTGATGCACCAGGGCGACGCGGCCGAGCGTTTCTTCCTGCTGGTCAGCGGCCAGATCAAGCTGCATCGGGTTACGGGCGAAGGCCAGGAACACCTGGTGGAAATCATCCAGCCCGGCCAGACCTTTGCCGAAGCGCTGCTGTTCACCCAGGCCAAAGCCTATCCGGTGAGCGCCACCGCGCTCAAGGACAGTGTGCTGGTCAGCATCGAAGGCCAGCACTACCGCCGGGCCCTGGAGGACCAGCCGAAAATCTGCCTGGCGATCCTGGCCAGCATGAGCATCCACCTGCATCAGCGTCTCAAGGACATCGACACCCTGACCCTGGCCAACGCCAGCCGCCGGGTGATCAACTTCCTGTTCCAGGAGCGCGATGCACTGAGTGGCGAGGTGGTGCTGCAAGTGCCCAAGCGCCTGGTGGCGTCGAAGCTGGGGATCCAGCCGGAGACCTTTTCAAGGATCCTGCACCGGCTGGTGGAAGGCGGGTTGATCGAGGTGCAGCGGCGCACCATTCGAATCCTCTGCGAAGAACAGTTGATGGGCTATCAGGCCGGCTGATCAGTGCCCGCTATGAACCGCTGACGCCCGCCCCGCACGCTCCAGATTCCGCCACAACCAGGGCGGCAACACATCCGGGTCCAAACTATCGATCAGATTCTTCAACCCCAGCCCCAATTCCGTATCCCCCTCGATCACCAACCGGCGGCGAAAGAACAGCGTATCCGGATCTTCCTGGCGGCTCGCCAGCAACAGAAACTCCCGCCAATTACCACTGATGCTGACCTGCGCCTCAGCCTTTTGCGCAATCCGCAACCCATCCCGCCCCAGGGTCAGGTACCAGCACAACCCCAGGTCAGGAATACGCAAACACAGCCAACGCCCGCACAGCAGGTCAAACCCGCCGTCGCGCAGGGGTTCGGCCAGGCAGCGGTTGAGGGCCTGCTGCAAGACCAGGCGCTGTACGCCAAACGGCACACGGCGGATCAACGGCAACAACCGGTCGGCACCCTTGAGCAGCCATGGTTTACGACTCAGCACAGGCCCACCTCCTCAACCCGCAACATGCCCGCCTGGCCGTGCCAGTAGCCGTTGCAGCCTTCGACATACAGCGGCGGCGTAGCGCCCTGGCGTACCTGGTCGTAGGCACGCACCACCTCGACCATGCCCTCGGCCCGTGGGCTCAGGCGCAACAGGTCGGCGCCGCTGGACACCAGGCCGGGGTAATCGGCCAGCAGGTTGGTAACGTCGGCCGACATGGTCTGGATGCCGTTCAAGGTGAACAACGCCTGCCCTTCCTGGCTGGTCAGCGCCATGCCGTCGGGGTAGTTGATGCAGCAGAACTGGCAGTCGTCCTTGGGGCGGTTCTCTGCACGGGCGGTGAAGCAACGCGCCGAGTAGGCCAGGGGCAAATGGCCGTAGGCGAAGATCTCCACTTCGGGCAACGGCCGGCCCAATTCGCGCACCTGTTCCAGCACGTCGGCGATCAAGCCCTGGGAGCATTCCACCGGCGGCACCCAGCGCTGCATGCCGGCGTCGAGCAGTTGCACCAGGGCGTGACCGTTGTAGAGGTTGAGCGCCGGGCCGCCGACAAAGGGCAATTTGCGTTCGATCAGCATCTGTACCGCGCCCATGTCGTTGGCCTCCACCAGCCACTCGCCGTTGTCGCACAGGCGGCGCAGGCTCGAGAGTTCGGAGGCGGCTTCGATCAAGGTCAGGCTCGACAACACGATCTGCGCCGGGCTGCAGGTCTGCAGCTCCCGCCCCAGGCCCAACCAACGGTCCAGGGAAAACGCGCGGCGCTTGGCACACACGGTTTCGCCCAGGTAAATCACGTCCAGGGGCAAGCCGGCCATGTCCGAGTAGAAGCGCCCCAGGTGTTCCTTATCCCAATAAAACAGCACCGGTCCCAGGCTGAGTTTCATCTGTGTCTCCTCACTGCCATGCACGATGGTAGGCGCCGAGTGTGGTCTGGCTGCCTTCGGATAACCCGGCCAGCACCTGGCGCCATTGGTCCTTGACCACAAAGCTGGCCGGTGCGCTGCGGTGGGCGTCGAGCGCGGCGCGCCAGACCCGGGTGACTTGTTCCACATACGCCGGGCTGCGTTGGCGGCCTTCGATCTTGACCGCTTCGACGCCGATGGCGCTGAGCTCCGGCAGCAGGTCGAGGGTGTCGAGGCTGGTGGGTTCCTCGAGGGCATGGAAGCGTTTGCCGCCGACCAGGAAGCGGCCCTTGCACAGGGTCGGGTAGCCGGCGGGTTCGTCGGGGGTGTAGCGGTCGATCAGCACGTCGCTCAGGCGCGCGCTCAAGCCCTCGGCATCTTCGCTCCAGCGCACCGCCTTGGCCGGCGAGCACACGCCGCACAGGTTGGGCGACTCGCCGGTGATGTAGGAAGACAGGTGGCAACGCCCCTCGGCCATGATGCACAGGCTGCCAAAACCGAACACTTCGATGGGCACCGGGCTGCTCGCCGCCACCTGTTTGACCTGGGCCAGGGACAGCACACGGGGCAACACCGCGCGGCGAATGCCGTAGCGCTCGGCATAAAACTTCAGTGCCGCCGCGTGGGTGGCCGAGCCCTGTACCGAGAGGTGCAAGGCCATGTGCGGATGCTGGCGGCTGGCGTAGTCGAGCACGCCGGGGTCGGCGGCGATCAGTGCGTCCACGCCGTGGTCCGCCGCGCGGTCGACGGCGCGTTGCCAGCGTGCCCAGATCTTCGGTTGCGGGTAAGTATTGACCGCCACGTACAGCTTGCGCTGGTGCTGGCGAATAAAGGCGACGGCACCGTCGAACTGTTTGTCGTCCATGTTCAACCCGGCGAAATGCCGGGCATTGGTGTCATCGCGAAAACCGACATACACCGCATCGGCGCCTTGGCGCACCGCGGCTTTAAGCGCAGGCAGGTTGCCTGCCGGGCAGACCAGTTGCATGGGGGCTCCTCAGAGAAATTCAGCGAAAGACACAAATGGCACCGGTTCATCCTTGAGCACCTGGTGCTCACGCTCGACGATCACCAGGCCATCGGCCCAACAGGCGGCGGTGAGCATCGCCGAGCTTTGCTGGGGGTGCAGCACGGCGCGCAATTGCCCGTCCTCGCCAGGGCTCAGGCGTGCACGCAGGTACTGGCGGCGCTTGTTGGGCGTGAGCCATTCGAATGCGGCCGGCACCTGGATCGGCACCGGCAGCACCCGCTCCACCCCTTGGGCGCGCAGCAGGAACGGACGCACCACCACCAGCGCGGTGATCAGCGCCGCCGACGGGTTACCGGGCAGGCCCAGCCACGGCTTGCCCGCCACTTCGCCAAACGCCAGGGGCTTGCCGGGCTGGATCGCCAGGCGCCAGAAGTCCACGCGACCGAGTTCTTCGATGGCCTGCTTGAGATGGTCCTCCTCCCCCACCGACACCCCCGCCGAGGTCAGCAACAGGTCGCACTCGGACGAGGCCAGGGCCAGCGCATCGCGGCTGGCGGCCAACTCGTCGGCCATCACCCCGTAGTCGTGCACGTCCACGCCCCAGCCACGCAACAACGCGGCCAGGGCATAGCGGTTGCTGTTGTAGATCTGCCCCGGCACCAGCGCCTCGCCCGGATCACGCAGCTCGTTGCCGCTGCTGAGCAGGCACACCCGCAACGGGCGATAGACTTTCAACCGAGGGATGCCCGCCGAGGCCAGCAAGCCGATGTCCTGGGCGCGCAGGCGTTTGCCGACGGCGATCAGGGTCTGCCCGCGCTGCAGCTCTTCACCCTGCTTGCGCACGTGCTCGCCGAGACGTACCGGCGGGCACCAGATGCGCTGGCCGTACAGGCGGCAACGCTCCTGTGCCACCACCGTGTCAGCGCCAGGCGGTAGCGGCGCACCGGTAAAAATGCGCACGGCCTGCCCGGCCTGCACGCTCACCTTGCTGTGCTGCCCCGCCGCAATGCGCCCGGCGAGCATCAGGTAGCCGCCTTCGGCCGGCACGTCCTCGGCGCGCAGGGCGTAGCCGTCCATGGCGCTGTTGTCGAAACCGGGCAAATCCAGGGGCGAGAACAGCTCTTCGGCGACCACCCGCCCCAGCGCCTGCTCCAGACCAATCACCTGGGTGCTCGGCGGCGGCGGCGCCTGGGCCAGCAGCGTGGCGATGGCCTCGTCCACCGGCATCAGGTGGCCGCTGTCACACACCGAGACACTCATGAACGCGACTCGCAGGCTTGCAGGGTTTGCTCAGGCTGAAGCTTGAGGTGCGGCACGAAATTGCACGGGCCGGTGCGGCAGTCCAACTGTTCCGCCAGGATCTGGTCCCAGCCGGTGCGGCATGCGCCCGGCGAGCCCGGCATGCAGCACACCAGCACGCCGTTGCTGATGCCGGCCAACGCGCGGGACTGCAAGGTGGAAGTGCCGATTTCGGCCAGGGACACCTGGCGGAACAGCTCACCGAAGCCTTCGACATGTTTGTCCAGCAACGGCAACACCGCCTGGGGCGTGTTGTCGCGGGCGGTGAAACCGGTACCGCCGGTCATCAGCACCACTTGCACCTCGGGGTCCGCGATCCACAGGGAGACTTGCGCACGAATCTGGTAGATGTCGTCGATCACCAGGCCACGGTCGATGAGCACATGCCCGGCACTTTCGAGTCGGTCCACCAGGGTCTGGCCGGAGGTGTCGGTGTCGAGGGTACGGGTGTCACTGATGGTCAGCACGGCGATGTTCAGGGGCACGAAATTGCGTTGTTTCAAATGGGCCATGATCAAGGCTCCAGGCGTCAAGAAAGTTGCCGTCAGCCTGCGCCGCAACGGGCGCAGGGCCTATTCCTCCAAGGAGGTATCTCGTTCAGGGGGCCAGGCGCGTGCGCTGCCAAATGCCCGCGTGCAGGCGGTAGTCGAGACGGTCATGCAGACGGTCGGGCCGGCCCTGCCAGAACTCGATGCGCTGCGGCTGCAGGCGGTAACCGCCCCAATGCTCGGGCCGTGGCGGTTGCTGCCCGGCGAAACGCTCAGTGACGTCACGCAGGCGGCTTTCCAACTCGCTGCGATGGCTAAGGGGCTGGCTTTGCGGCGAGGCCCAGGCGCCCAACTGACTGGCGGCCGGTCGCGCATCGAAATAATCGTCCGACAGCTGCGCATCCGCTCGAACCACCGGGCCTTCGATACGCACCTGACGCTCCAGCCCCGGCCAGAAAAACGTCATGGCCGCATGGGGATTGCTCGCCAACTCCTGGCCCTTGGCACTCTGGTAATGGCCGAAAAAGAAAAAACCCTCGGCACTGAAACCCTTGAGCAGCAGGATGCGACAGTGGGCATGCCCGTCATGATCGACCGTAGCCAAGGCCATGCTATTGGCCTCGGCCGGCGGCACCTCGGTTTTACGCGCCTGATCCAGCCACTGGCCGAACAGCACCAAGGGATCGTCCTGCACCAAGTCATCACGCAGGCCATAAAGGGTGTAGTTGCGGCGCAATTGCGCAAGAGACAGTGGCATGGCGCAGTCCTCCAGAAAGTTCGCCACAGTGTGGGAACCTCCGCGCATTTATCCCTTGACCGCGATCAACATTCGCCCGTGGCATGACGCCGCATGTGATTGCTTGAGGTGTGGGGGGCTACACAACGGATCGCGTTGCTGTTGCTGACGACGTGTTGTTTATCAGGGTGCTCAATCCGGCCGCCTGATCAGCGCAACATCAACTTGGCCAGAATCACGATCACGACCATATGCCCCAGGATGCTGCGACGAATCCATGTCGCACGCCGGGGGCTCAAGCGCTGGTGACTCAGCAGGTACGCCAGCCACAGGTAATGGCCGATGATGCTCAGGGCCAGCAGGATTTTCAGGCTCAGCAACGCGGCGAAGTGGCTGGCCCAGGGCACCGCCAACAGCCCGCGATAGTGCCAGGCCAGGCCGATGCCCGCGCCGTAAAGCAACACCACGACGCCATGCAGTACCTGGCGCGAACGCCGTGCAATGGCGTGGTCGGAGGTGAACTGCGCCGACCAGGCCAGTTCCTCACGGGCGCTGTGCCAGATCACCACTTCGAAAAACAGCGTGCCGATAAACGCAATCGCCGCCAGCAGATGCACGATCAACAAGGTGGAATAGAGCATGACGTCCTCCTAGCCCGGATGCCCATCGACCCGTGCCTGCCACAGCATCGGGCCATACCGCCACAGGTACAGGCCGAGCCCGAGGGTCCAGCACACACCCGCCAGCCACAACGCGGCCATCGGCAACAGCAGGACCAGCACCACCCGGCACACACACGCCAGGTTCAGCAGCCCAAAGGCCAGGGTCATCCCGACCGGCGGCTGCAACGGGCGGCCGGTGTGGCCCAGGCTGACGCGGGCGATCATGCCCAGGATCAGCCCGGCCATGGCGCCGATGGTCAATGCATGCACGGCCAGGCTGGGATTGAGCGGCGCGCCGAAGTGCCACAGCGCCATGCCCAGGCAGGCCACGGCCAGCCAGGCATACGCCAGGTGCAATGACCACAGCAACGGCACGCGCCACAGGCCGCGATCATGCCAGCGGACCAGGCGCACCAGGTGCCCCAGCCCGAGGGCGGCGAACAGCAGGCCGATCCAAAGGTTGGCGCCCAACGCGGGCCCTGCGGCATACAGCACCGCGATCAGCAGCGAGCCGCCAAGCAACATAAGGTCCAGCCACACCCAGGGCTTGACCGCTTCGACCCGGCCCAAACCGCGCTGGGTGAAAAACGGAATCACCCGTCCGCCGATCAGGCCCATCATCGCCGCCACCAGCCACAGGCCTGTGAGCACCGCCTGGCGTTGCAGGCCTGGGTCATTGCGCAGCAAGCCATACAGCGACAGCGCATCGGCCACGGTCAGCAGCGCCAGCACCAGCACAATCGGGTAATTACGCTTCTGTCTTACCTGCCAGAGGGTCCAGCCCATCACCGCGGCGACGGCCAGGGGAAAGGTCAGCTCCAGCACCGCCAGCAGCGGCCAGTGCAGGTTGAACAACCAACCCAGGCGCGCCGCCAGCCACACGCCGGCAAGCAGCGCCAGGGCATTGCCGCTGATGCCCGGGCGGCCGGTCCAGGTCTGCACTGCCGTGAGCAGGAACCCGGCGATGATCGCCAGGCCGAAGCCGAACAGCAGCTCATGGCGATGCCAGGCCAGCCAGCCGCCGGCCGGCTGCCAGGTGCCGAGGTGTCCGCCCAGGGCCAGCAGCCACAGGGGAATTGCCAGCGCCGCCAACACACAGGCGCCGAGAAAGAATGGCCGGAAGGCCAGGCGAAACAACGGGGTAATCGACATGGCCTTGCGCCGATCGAGCACTTGCATGACACGGTCTCCCTTCAGGACTGCGGCAATCTTGCGCCGATACCTGCACGCTGCCCTTGTCGTAGATCAAGTCGCTATCGGGGCCAAGGGATTACCCTCGCGCCTATATCCACACCGCACCCCGGAGCCATGATGAAAAACGCCTATGTCCCCCTCGCCTGGTTTGTGATCCTCGGCTCCATGCTGGCCGCCGCCAGCGGGCTCTCGCTGGTGCTGGTGTGAACGCGCCGCTGCTGTTCAAGGAACCGGGCATGGTGCTGCATCGCGTGCACCACCAGATCCTGCGCAGCCATCACCTGTTCGAACCGCTGAACGACGAAGAACTCGACGAGCTGATGGGCAACAGCCAGTTGCTCAGCATCGACAAAGGCGAGCCGCTGTTCCGCCAGGGCGAATCGGCCGATGCGTTTTACTTCGTGATTGCCGGTGCGGTGAAGATCTACCGTTTGACCCCCGACGGCCAGGAGAAGGTCTTCGAAGTGATCGGCGAGCGCCAGACCTTCGCCGAGGCCATGATGCTGATGGACACCCCCAACTACGTGGCCTGCGCCGAAGCGGTGTGCCCCACCCAGTTGTACCGTTTGTCCAACGCCACCTACATGCGCCTGCTGCACAGCAACAGCCGCCTGACCTTCGCCCTGCTCGGCACGTTGTGCGTGCGCCTGCACCAGCGGGTCAACGAGATCGAGACCCTGTCGCTGAAAAACGCCACCCACCGCGTGGTGCGCTACCTGCTGACCCAACTGATGCGCCTGCACAGCACCGGCGCCACCTTCGAACTGCCGATGGCCAAGCAGTTGATTGCCGGGCATCTGTCGATCCAGCCGGAGACCTTTTCGCGGATTATCCGGCGCCTGATCGATGAAAAGATCATCACCCAGGACGGACGCCAGATCGCCATTCTGGACCGGCTGCGCCTGGAGCAATTCGAGTGAAAACCTGCCTGTATTGCCAGCAGCGCAATGCCGACAAGCACCAGCAGTGCACGGATTGCGGCATGGCCCTGCCCGCCTCGGACGCCGGCGTACAGGCCCTTCGCTTGCGGCGTTTCCAGTGGTCCTGCCTGGGCCTGACGCTGTTTTGCATCGCGATGTTCTGCTGGTTGCCGCGCGACTTCTACTGACCCTCGGTCAGTTGCCGGTACAGCTGGGGCAACCGCAGCGGCAGCTGCTCCGGCTGGCGGATCAGGGTGTAGCCATGGGCACCGAACATGTAGGGCAAGTAGTCCCCGGCCTGTCTGTCGATGGTGATGCAGAAAGGAATCAGGCCCTGGCGCCGCGCCTCGGCCACCGCCTGGCGGGTGTCTTCGACCCCGTAGCGGCCCTCATACAGATCCAGGTCATTGGGTTTGCCATCGGTCAGTAGCAATAACAACTTGCGCCGCTGTTTGCACGCGCCCAGCAACTGGGTGGCCTGGCGAATCGCGGCGCCCATGCGTGTGTAGTACCCCGGTTTGAGGGCCTGGATGCAGCCGCGCGTGCGGTCGTCATAGACTTGCTCGAAGGTCTTGAGCTGGTGCAGGCGTACCTGATGGCGGCGCAGGGACGAGAAGCCATACAACGCAAACGCATCCCCCAGCCCGGCCAGGCTTTCGCCGAACAGCAACAGGCTGTCGCGGATCACGTCGATGACCTTTTGCTCGTCGTTCAAATGCGCGTCGGTGGACATCGACAGGTCCGCCAGCAGCAGGCATGCCAGGTCGCGTCGGGTGTGACGTTGCTCCTGGTACAAGCCGCGTTCGGTGCAGGCGCCATGTTGGCGTTGCACCTGGAAATCCACCCAGGCTTGCAGGTCCAGCTCCGCGCCCTGGGGTTGCTGGCGCAGCCATTGGCGGTCGGTGCGCAGCTGCTGGAATTGACGGCGCAGGCGCTGGGCCGGGCCGAGTAATCGGGCCGGTAACGGTTGCGGTGCATCGGCACGTGGCTGCATCCGTTGCAGATTGACGAAACCGGGTCGAAGGCATTGTTGGCGGTAGTCCCACTCGGGCAGCTTGATGCCCTCGCCGAGGGGGATGTCATCCACATCGGCGGGCGGCAGGTCGAGGTGCAGCTTCAAGCCGCCACTCTTGCGCACACGCTGGCGCGACAGGCTCAACTGGTCGAGGTCTTCGGCGACGCGGGCGGCGTCCGGGTCCTCACTGTCGTCGGCCCAGCGATCGAGGTCGACGTGCTCGCTCCAGCTGAACAGGTTTTCCAGGCGTACCACCAGCAGGCCGCCATCACGGCTGTGATCATCCACACGGCTGGCACGTTTGGGCGCGCCCTGCTGCTCCCCGGCCGGGGTGGCGAGGTCGTCGGTGTCGTCTTCAAGGTCGAGGGCCTGGGGCGTGTCCAGGTGCAACGGCGGGTACAGCCATAAGGGCAACGGCCAGGCGGCGCGTTCGCTGCGGGGTAAATGGCGCACGCTGCCGGGTTCGCGCAGGGCCTTGCGCAAGGCTTTTTCCAGGCCCGCTTCACCGGGTTTGAGGCTGGCCGGGTCCGGGCGCAGCCTCAGATGCGCGTCCACCAGGCGCTGGTAACTGGGCAACAGCGCCGGGTAGCGTTGCAGCAGCAGCCAGGTCCAGCGCTGGTTGTCCCGGGCCCAATGGGTCATGGGGCCTGCATGGGCGGCCAGCAGCGCCAGCCAGCGGTACAGCTCCCGGTTCAACGCGACCGTGGGGTACACCGCCAGGCTCGACGGCAGGCGCAGACGGTTACCATCGCAGGAGGCCAGGGGTGCATGCTTGCAGGTGCCGGCGATGCGCATCAACAGGTTGCGGCGCAGCAGCAGGTCGCGTTCGCTGGCGGCTTCGAGGGCGATCCCGCTGGCACCGCCCAGGGCGCGAAACAATACGGCGAGGCTACGCTGGCGGTCGACCAGCTCGACCCGCGCCGCCGGGAAATCGACACTGGCGCGGCGGGTGATAAAGCGGTGCCAGGCACTGCCGACCCATTCTTCCAGCTCAAGGGTGAAGGCCATGGGAGGGGCTCCAACTAGTGGGTATTCGACGGGTACACTGCGGTGCAAATGTGGGAGGGGGCTGCTGCGCAGCCCAGCGCGGGGCAAGCCCGCTCACCACAGCAAGCCCGCTCACCACAGCAGGCCCGTTTGCCACAGCAAGCCCCCTGCCACATTTGCACCGCGTTACTTCAATGGACGATCGGTACCGGTGCTCCAGCCGTCCGGGCACGTTGCCGGAAGCTGCACAGGTAGCAGACCAGCCCGAGCAGGAACACCACCCCACTGACCAACCGCGCCCAGAACAGTCCCTGCAAATGCTCCACCGTGGCCATGAACGGCAAGGCCACCCCATCCACCTGCCAGCGTTGCAGCCAGACTTGCACGGCCCCGGCGGCGGTGAGGAACAGCGTGATCATCACCATCGACAGCACCATCATCCAGAAGCCCCAGATTTCGAGGGTCTGCGAACGCGCGTCCGGCGCTTCACCGATACCGCGCAGGCGGGGCATGGCGTAGCTGATCAGGGTCATCACGATCATGGCGTAGGCACCGAAGAACGCCAGGTGCCCGTGGGCGGCGGTGAGTTGGGTGCCGTGGGTGTAGAAGTTGACCGGTGCCAGGGTGTGCAGGAAACCCCACACGCCCGCGCCGAAGAACGCCGTGACCGTGGTGCCCTTGGCCCACAACGTCGCCGCACGATTGGGGTGCTGGCGCCGACGTTGCTTCACCATGGTGAAGGCGAACATCACCATCGCCAGGAACGGCAGCGGCTCCAGGGCCGAGAAGATCGAACCGACCCACAGCCACACTTCGGGTGCGCCGATCCAGAAGAAGTGGTGACCGGTGCCGATGATCCCGGTGATCAAGGCCATGGCGATGATCACGTACAGCCATTTCTCCACCACTTCGCGGTCGACGCCGGTGACCTTGATCAGCACGAAGGCCAGCATCGAGCCCATGATCAGTTCCCACACGCCTTCGACCCACAGATGCACCACCCACCACCAGTAGAACTTGTCCCGCGCCAGGTTGCCGGGGTTGTAGAAGGAGAACAGGAAGAACACCGCGAGGCCGATCAGCCCGGTCATCATGACCATGCTGACGGTGGTCTTGCGGCCCTTGAGCAGGGTCATGCCGATGTTGTACAGAAAGCCCAGGCACACCACGACGATGCCCATTTTGGTGATGGTCGGTTGCTCCAGGAACTCGCGCCCCATGGTCGGCAGCAGCTCGTTGTGGGTCAACCTGGCCAGCGCCGCATACGGCACCAGCAGGTAGCCGAGGATGGTCAACACCCCGGCGGCGGCGAACACCCAGAACAGGACGATCGCCAGTTTCGGGCTGTGCAGCTCGCGTTCGGCCTCCTCGGGCACCAGGTAGTAGGCCGCGCCCATAAAGCCGAACAGCAGCCACACGATCAGCAGGTTGGTGTGGACCATCCGCGCCACGTTGAAGGGGATCAACGGGAACAGAAAGTCGCCGATGACGTATTGCAGGCCCATGATCAAACCGAACAGCACCTGACCGAGAAACAGGATCAAGGCGAACACAAAGTAGGGTTTGGCCACGGCCTGGGATTGGAATTTCAAGTATGGATTGGCACTGCGCATGGCTCAGCCCTCCTTGTTCGGTGGCCAGTTATTGGTATTGATCTTCGAGCTCCATTTGAGGAACTCGGCCATATCGTCCACCTCCTGGTCGCTGAGATTGAATTGCGGCATGGCCCGCCGCCCCGGTACACCCAGGGGCTGCATCTTCATCCAGGCATGCAGGAACGGCTTGAACCCTTCTTCGCCGCCCCGGCGCTTGAACACATTGCCCAGCTCCGGCGCGAAATAAGCGCCCTCGCCCAGCAAGGTGTGGCAGCCGACGCAGTTATTACGCTCCCAGACGCCCTTGCCGCGCACGACGGATTCGGTGAGTTGGTCAACATTGCTGCGGGCGGGAAAGGTTTGTTCGGTGTGGTAGGTCAGGGCCAGGAAAATCAGGAAGAAGAACACGCTTCCTCCGAAGTAGATATTCCTGGCCATGCCCTTGGTGAAGGTCTCTGACATGGTCGCTTCCTCATTGCTTGGCCAGGGGATGATAGGGAGGTGGGGGGTGGAAACTGCTTGATGGCGATCAAGAAATGTTGATGGTTTTGGTGGGGTATTTTTTTTTGGGGGGGGTTGGGTTGGGTTGGGTACATATCCGTTATTTAGGTAACGGCGGCCTATGGTTCCGCTCTTACAGCGGGTCACTTTGGAAAAGAGCCGGAATGCCGGCCCAGCCCAAAGTAACCAAAGGGCTCTTGCCCCAACACTCGGTGCCTCGCCTAGGCTCGGCATGCCCGAACGAAGGCTTGAATCCGTGGGCCGCCGTCATGGGCCATCCTTGGCCCAGGACGGCTAACCCGGCGTCCTGCCGGGTTACCCACGGATTCAAGCCTGCGTTCGGCCAGCGTGTTTGACGGGGCGCCCAGGAT